>ULSU01053296.1_pt1 | contig 12268 bp, 8 predicted proteins | sample 1956941 | NCBI WGS metagenome assembly ULSU01 (sample SAMEA4835715, study PRJEB28245) | human gut metagenome | biome: gut microbiome; material: fecal sample | place: Denmark | collected 2008
TTGCTCGAAAGCGTGTCCAGCTTCACCCAGCCGCGGCGGGTGACATCCTTTGCATAGGAGTAGTACTCCACCTGCGCCCAGCTGCCCTCAATCTGGCAGATAATCGCGGTGTCGCCCTCGTAAATCCACGACCAGCCGTACTTGCGGTATGTCGTCGACGGCCCGAAGTAGACCGCACCGGAGGTAATCACCGTCCGCGTGTCGTTCAAATTCGTTTCCGTCGGGATGCTGTCGCTGCTCACATCCACGCGATTGGCGGGCGTGTAGGCGCGCATCCAGCCATTCGACGTGTTGAACTCAATCTGATACCACCAAATGTCGTTCTCGCTGTCCCATGCCTTGCTGATGACGTTGACGATATCGCCCGCGTTGTAGAACGAGCCGGGCTCGTCGAAGCGGTTGCTGGGGCCGGAGCGGGTCGCCGCCCGCTTCGTCAGCGCCGCCGCAACGCCCTTGGACGGGAATACAGGCTCTGCCGTGGGGGTCGGGGTTGGATCAACGTCCTTCGTGACCGTCGGGGCTGCCGTCGCGCCAGTCGGCGTGGGGGTAATCCACTCCACCGTCGAGGTCGGCGTGGTGGACGGGCGCGGGGTCACATAGGCGATGTAAGGCTTCGGGGTCGCGGTGGTGTAAGCGCGCGGAGTCGCCGTGGCGTGCACATCTGCCGCAAGGGCAATGTCCGAAATCGCCACGCCCGCGTTCCCTCTGCCCGCGTAAACCGTCTCGATGGTCAGGTCAATCTGCGTCACGCCGGTGTACTCCTCCGGCAGCAGCAGGCGCTGGTAGCCGTTTGACCAGTCGGCGCTGCTTGTCGTGGGCAGGAAAGCATCCGACAATGTGTAGCGGTAAGTCACGCTCTGCTGCCCGTAGGCATACCAGATTGTCACGGCGACGGTCGCGGGCCGGTCATAGCTGTTGTAGTAGTTCTGGTTGTAGCAGTAGCCGCTGCGAATCCAGATTTCGCCGACGCTGGCGCCGCTGAGCGCGAGGGACAAGTCCGGCGCGGCGGCGCTGGTACGAACCCACGCGGTGGCCGTATTGCCGTCGAGCAGATCAGCGGTCACATCGGTTTCGCCGCTGTGCTCGGTGGCGGAGAGAATCGCGCTGGTCGCGCCGCGCCCGCTGCTCGTCGCGGGAACGTCCGCCAGCACGGGAATGCAGATCGCTGCCGTCAGCGCGGCACAGAGCAGAATCTTCAAGGTGCGCTTCATGTTCATCATCCTTTCCGGATAGGGGGGCGTTATCCTCCTGTCACTCATATAACGAACGACAGTGGGTAATTCTTCATCTGTTGCAAAATTTCCTCCAATTTTTTTGCTTTTCATGAAAAAAAGCATCAAAATCATCCATGCCCCCCCTTTTCAAAAAGCAAAAAACGTTGTACAATATGGAATGAAAGGTACTGCGTTCAGACAGTGCGTTTCTTTATCCTGATTTGTAAGCACTTACACAACGAAGGAGGACTTCTTCATGGAACTTCGGACGGCATCCTCTCCGCGCGACGTAAAGACGTACGACACGCAGCGGCTCCGCGAGGAATTTCTGATTGACGACCTGTTCCGCGCGGATGATATCAAGCTGGTGTACAGCCACATCGACCGCATCATCACGGGCAGTGCCGTGCCGGTGAAGGGTACGCTGGCGCTGACGGCGGGCGAGGAGCTGCGCGCGCAGTATTTTCTGGAGCGGCGCGAGCTGGGCGTCATCAACATCGGCGACGAAGGCACGGTGACGGTGGATGGCACGGTGTACACGCTGCGCCACCGCGACGGGCTGTACGTCGGGCGCGGCAGCAAGGACATTGTGTTTGCATCCAAGGACGCGGCGAATCCGGCGAAGTTCTACCTCAATTCCTGCCCGGCGCACACGGCGTATCCGACGGTGTACATCCGCCCGGAGGACTGCGTGCGGCAGGAACTGGGCAGCCTGGAAACGGCGAATCACCGCACGATTTGCAAGTACATTCTGCCGGGGCAGGTGCAGTCCTGCCAGCTGGTGATGGGCATGACAAAGCTGGAACCCGGCTCTGTGTGGAACACGATGCCCTGCCATACCCACGACCGCCGCATGGAAGTCTACCTCTATTTCGACATGCCGGAGGACGCGTTCGTGATGCACTTCATGGGTGAAGGGCAGGAGACGCGCCACATCATCATGCGCAACGAACAGGCGGTCATCAGCCCGTCGTGGAGCATCCACAGCGGCTGCGGCACGCAGGCGTACACCTTCATCTGGGGCATGTGCGGCGAAAACCAGGACTTCGACGACATGGACGGCATCGCCATGAAGGACTTGAAGTGAGGGAGACCCAAGGGGCTTTGCCCCTTGACCCCAGCAGGGCGCTGCCCTGCCCCTGCCAAAGGGTCTTCGACCCTCTGGACTCCCTTTTCGCGATTGAGTTGAGCGCACTTTCAGGCAGTTTCCGCGTGTTTATCCGCGATAATTGAAAGGAGATTTCCCATGAGCAATATGTTCTCTCTGGAGGGCAAAATCGCCCTCGTCACCGGTGCATCCTACGGCATCGGCTTCGCCATCGCCTGCGCCATGAGCGATGCCGGCGCGACCATCGTATTCAACGACATTAAGCAGGAATTGGTGGATAAGGGCATTGCTGCCTATGCCGAAAAGGGCATCAAGGCGCACGGCTATGTCTGCGACGTGACCGATGAAGCCGCCGTCAACGCGCTCGTCGCCAAGATTGAGGAAGAAGTCGGCGTGATTGACATCCTTGTCAACAACGCGGGTATCATCAAGCGCATCCCGATGTGCGAAATGACCGCCGAACAGTTCCGTCAGGTGATTGATGTTGACCTGAACGCGCCGTTCATCGTCTCCAAGGCGGTGATTCCGTCGATGATCAAGAAGGGTCACGGCAAAATTATCAACATCTGCTCCATGATGAGCGAGCTTGGCCGCGAGACGGTGTCCGCCTACGCCGCGGCGAAGGGCGGCTTGAAGATGCTGACCCGCAACATCTGCTCCGAGTACGGCAAGTACAACATCCAGTGCAACGGCATCGGCCCGGGCTACATCGCCACGCCTCAAACTGCGCCCTTGCGCGAGATTCAGCCGGACGGCTCCCGTCACCCGTTTGACAAGTTCATCATCGCCAAGACGCCTGCCGAGCGCTGGGGCGACGCGGCGGATTTGGGCGGCCCGGCGGTCTTCCTTGCGTCGGACGCGTCCAACTTCGTCAACGGCCACATTCTCTATGTGGATGGCGGCATTCTGGCGTACATTGGCAAGCAGCCCTAACGGATGTGCAGGCATAGGGGAGAAAATGCCGCCCGCAAGGGGAGTTTTGCGGAAGAAATGCGCGCAAAAACCGCTTTTTCTGCAAAAGCCCCTTGCGTTCCAGCGAAAAATGTGATAGACTGTAAAGCGTTGATTTCTCCCCAAGGAGGTTTGAAGCATGAGTGCATTTGGTGTGGTTCTGACGGTCATCATCACGATTTCCGCTCTGTTCATGATTTTTACGGTTCTGATGCAGAGCAGCAACGTGAAGGGTCTGGGCGCAATCGCCGGCACGTTCGACAGCTATTTTGACAAGCACAAGGCCAAGAGCGCGGAAGCGAAGCTGGCGCTGGGCACCAAGATTGCTGCGGCGATTTTCGTGGCCTGCTCCCTGCTGATGCTGCTGGTCAAGTAATCAGCGGTTTCGCATGACAAAATAGGGCTGACAGGAGACTGTTTAGCCCTTTTTGTCGTTGATGGAAATGTACGTTCTTCGCGAACAGTGCGATTGTGTTGCAGGGGTTTCGCTCCTGCGGGAGCGACAAGGGGGCTTTGCGATCGCCCCCTTGACTCCTTTGCACGCCCTTCGGAAGTTACAATTTGGTTATGCTGGTTGTTTTTGTTTAGTGGACGAATAGTACACGAACTATAGCAACTTTCGCTATAAACCAATATACATGGGTGCGCACCGAAGGTTTCCAAAGGGCGAGCGGAAAGCCCTTTGGTTGCGCCCGCAGGCGCAATTCCCCCTGCGAGAATCAAAATCAAGTATGAAATTGCCATCAACTGCACGAAAAAAGAGTAGGTGGACTTGCAACCTCCACCTGCTCTTTTCCGATTACTTAACCAGCTCGCAGAACTTGTCAATATTCCCCTTGACAACCTCCAGACTGGAGCGCCAGAAGTCGGGATTCCGTACATCAATCCCCACGCTGGCAGCGACGTCGGCAATCGTGCCCGAACCGCAGGAGCGCAGCAGACGGCAGTAATCCGGCACAAACGCCGCGCCCTTTTGCAGATACTGCGCGAACACGCCCTTGGCGAACAGCTCGCCGAACGCATAGGGGAAGTTGTAGAAGTTGTAGCCGGACGAATAATAATGGCTCTTGCACGCCCACATGTACGGGTGGCGAATCTCCGGGTCAAGCCCGTCGCCGTAGGACGCTTCCTGCGCGCGCAGCATGGCGTCCTTCAGTTCGTCGACGTTCATGGCATGGTCGGCGCGCGTGTCGATGACCTCCGTCTCGAACAGGTAGCGGCTGTAAATGTCCACAATCGTCTGGTTCGTTTCCATCAGGTTGCCTTCCAGCAGGGACAGCTGCTCATCGGGGCTTGCGTCCTTGAGCACCATGTGCGCCAGCAGCTGCTCGTTGAAGATGGACGCGGTTTCCGCCAGCGGCATGGGCGTGTCAATCAGCGAGTACGGCAGCCCTGCCAAGCAGCGGTTGTGCCACGCGTGACCCAGCTCATGCGCGATGGTCGACACATCGGAGAAGCTGCCGGTGAAGTTCGTCATCACCAGCGAACGGTCAGCAAAATGCACGGGGGAGCAGAACGCGCCGCCGGTTTTGCCCTCGCGCGGGTAGATGTCAATCCAGCGCTGCTCAAAGGCGTTGTCGATGAACTTGCCCATTTCCGGCGTGAACTGCCCCATCAGGCGGACGAGCATTTCGCGCGCTTCCTCCACCGTGTAGGTGTGCACGTTCTGCCCGACCGGCGCGAACAAATCGTAGAACGGCAGGCCATTTTGATGCCCCAGCAGCTTCGCCTTCGCCTTCATGTAGCGGCGGAAGTGCGGCAGATATTCGCGGATGGCGGTCAGCATGGCGTCCAGCGTCGCGCGGTCCATGCGGGAGTCGCTCAGCGTCATGTCCAGCACGGAAGGATACCCCTTCGCCTTGCTCAGCGTGCGCGCCTCCATTTTGACGGCGTTCAGGCAGTAAGACATGGGCAGCTCCATCTTCTTGTAGGAAGCAATTTCTGCCTCGTAGGCATCCTTGCGGACGGAGGCATCCGCGTCGTACGCAAGCCCACGCACGGCGGACAGCGGAATCTCCTGCCCACGGTAATTCGCCGTGTGGGTGGAATCCAGCTTGTCGCGCAGCTGGCTGAACGCGCTGCCGCCGGACAGGCTCATCTCCAGAATCCACGGCTCAACCGCTTCGGGGATGGTGTGGTGCGCGTTCTCGGCGGATTCACGCAGGTAGAACGCGACCTTCTGCAATTTGGGGGACGCGGCAATCAGGTCTTCGAGGTTTGCAAGGCTGCCGATATAGCGCGTGACGGCGCTGCTGACGATGCGGCTGTCGTTGAAAATCACGTCCAGCACGTTCAGGTACTTTGTCGCGTCGGCATTGTTCGCGTCCACCGCCTGCGTCAGGCTGCAGAACGACGAGAGCCGGTCGGACAGCGCACCAAGAACCTCCTGCTGGTCGGTGATCTTCTCCAGCTTCGTCTGCGGATCGTCGCCGCCGTCCAGAATCGCCTGTTCGACCTTGATTTCCTCCGGAAAACGCTTCAAATCAGCCAGAAAAGCCGGGTCATCAAAGCCCTTGTAGAGATAGGACAAATCCCAATTCGGGTTCATGGGGGTTACGCCTCCTTAAAAGATATAGTCATTAACAAGATGATACCCCAAAGCGCGAACATTGTCAATGCCCGCTTGCCATACACGGTGATTTTTCAGGTGTTCCGGGTCATGCGCGTCCACACCGAGAATGACGTCATTGTGCCATTTTCGGGCGTATTCCCAGAATGGCGCGGACGGATACCCCCGCGTGTGCCCCTCCATCTGGCTGTTCAGCCCAAGCAGATTGTACTCGATGGGCATGTGCTGTTCCTTTGCGCACTGGCAGAGCATGTCCGCCGCTTCCTCGCACGCGTGATTGAACTGGTCGTCCGTGCGGTGGCGCATGAACAAATCCGGGTGGGCGATGTAGCAGAACAGCCCGGTGCGCATGGCGGCGACTGCGGATTGGGCATAGCGCAGCACGCCCTCGTCCGTCTGGCACTCAAAGCCGATATACGGATTGTCCTCCTCGCTGTCGGCGTAGTGCTGACCGAGGATGTAGTAGCCGATGCCCTGCTCGCGCATCCGCAGCAGATGGTCGTGATAGCGCGGGAAGTACTCGCTCTCCAGGCCAAGGCGGATTTCGAGCTGCCCGGCGTAGCGCTGCTGGAGCGCGTGGACGGAATGGATGTAGTCCGTCAACTGGTCAAGCGGCATCCGAATCCCGCTGACGAAGCCGTTTGCGAACGGGAAGGGCGCGTGGTCAGCGAAGCCGAGCACATCAAACCCGGCGTCCAGCGCGGCTTCGACATAGGCTTCATCCGTGCCGACGGCGTGCTGGCAGCGGGATGTGTGCGTGTGAAAATTATGCTTCATAATTGCTCCTTGCAAAAAGATGCACCGGCGTATGTGGGCGGTGCATCTTTTGCCTGATTACATTTTTTGCAGATAACGCTGGGTTTTCAGCGCTTCGAGGCACTTCTCCTTGCTGCGCTCAATGTGGCGGTGCATCAGCTTCTGGAAATGCTCCAGATCGCGCTGCTCGATATAGTCCACCAGCTTGTAATGCTCCTCGTGCGCCTGCAGCAGGCGGTTCTCCTGCGAAATCGCCATGGACGAGAAGCGCGTGATGTACTGGTCCTGCCCCTCAATGACGCGCAGAATGCGGTTCTGCCCGCAGATTTCGGTCATCTGGCGGTGGAAGGCGCGCGCCATGGGGGAAAGCGTCTCGAAATCGCGGCTTGCCATCACGTTGTCCATCTCGTGCAGCCGGTCGCGCAGGGCGGCGATATCATCCGCCGTCGCTTTCTGGATAATTGCGGGCAGCGTCAGCATTTCCAGCGCGTTGCGGATGGTGTAGATTTCCTCCACGTCGGCAATCGTGAACGCGCGGACGATCACGCCGCGCCGCTGTACATACTCCACCAGCCCGTCGCGCTCCAGCTTCCGCAGGGCTTCACGCAGCGGCGTGCGGCTGATGTGCAGGCGGTCGGCGTATTCTGTCTCGACGATGCGCTCGCCAGCGGGAATTTCCCCGGTGATAATGGCGTGCTTGAGCACTTCGTAGGCGATTTCACGAATCGGGCGGCTTTCCATCATGGGCTGGAAGGGGATGGCTGCCATAGCGAACAACTCCTTGTGGGTGGCTTAGAATCCGCCGCGTTTGTGTCCTTTCTGGTCAACACGTCCGCGGACGCAAAGTGCATTTTGTTTGCACTTTGTATACAAGAATAATACAAAAAGCAGCCCTTGTCAAGGGAAAAATCCATTTTTTCCGCAAAAAATGGCGAAAATCAAGGATGATTTTTCATTACCCCTTTTGTGTGCGGCGCAGGGTTTCGCCACTGCGGTGGCGACCAGAGGGCTTTGCGCTCGCCCTCTGGACTCCTTCGCCTTCCGCATCTGAGTATATTGGCAGTTATCGCGGCTTTTTTAGTTAGTACACCTTTCGTTCTCCTAAGCAACGATAAAAACCAAGAAACATGGGAGTGCAGTGCGAAGGTTTCCAAAGGGCGACCGCAAACTTCGTTTGTTTTCATGCCCTTTGGTCGCGTCCGCAGACGCGAAGCCCTCTGCAACCAGAAAAAACAAGTCACATCGAAAGCAAAAATCACGAAAAAAGCGCAAAGAAAGCCGCCTGCCTCCGCGCCTTTGCGAAAACAGACGGCTTCAAAAGTCAAATCAGGCGAATGCAATTATTCCAGAATCTCACGCCGCAGCGCATTGACATAATCCAGCTGCTCCCACGGCATGTCCGCCTTGCCGAAATGACCGTAGTTGCAGTTCGCGCGGTAAATCGGGCGGCGCAGGTTCAGCCGCTGAATGATGGCGTTCGGGCGCAGGTCGAACAGCTTGTCCACCGCTGCCGCCAGCTGGTCGTCCGAAACAACGCCCGTGCCCATCGTGTCGATGAACAGGCTCACCGGGCGCGCGACGCCAATGGCATACGCCAGCTGAATTTCGCAGCGCTTCGCCAAACCCGCCGCGACGATGTTCTTCGCAATGTGGCGCGCCGCATAGGCAGCAGAGCGGTCAACCTTCGTCGGGTCTTTGCCGGAGAACGCGCCGCCGCCGTGCGGGGCATAGCCGCCGTAGGTATCAACGATAATCTTGCGCCCGGTCAGACCGGAGTCGCCCGCAGGCCCGCCGATGACAAAGCGCCCGGTCGGGTTGATGAGATAGCGGGTGTCCGCCGTCAGCATTTCCGCCGGAATCACCGGGCGGATGACGTGCTCCATCATCGCCGCGTAAATGTCCGCGTGGGCGATTTCGGGGTTGTGCTGGGTGGAGATGACGATGGTATCCACCGCCACGGGCTGACCGTCCTCGTAGGCAATGGTCACCTGCGCCTTGCCGTCGGGCCGCAGCCACGGCAGCGTGCCATTCTTGCGCACTTCGGTCAGGCGGCGGGTCAGGCGGTGCGCGAAGGCAATCGCCGTCGGCATGTATTCCGGCGTTTCGTCGCACGCGAAGCCGAACATCATGCCCTGATCGCCCGCGCCGATTTCGTTGGCATCCTGCGTGCGGGTTTCCAGCGCGTCATCAACGCCCATGGCGATATCGGGGCTCTGCGCGTGGATGCTTGTCAGCACGGCGCAGGTGTTGCCGTCAAAGTAGAGGGAAGAATCATTGTAGCCGATGTCCAGCACAACGTCGCGCACGATGGCGGGAATATCCACCTTCGCCGTCGTGGTGATTTCGCCCATCACCATCACCATGCCGGTGGTGGCGCAGGTTTCGCAGGCAACGCGGCTCATGGGGTCTTGGGCGAGCAGCGCGTCCAGCACCGCGTCAGACACCTGATCGCACAGCTTGTCCGGATGACCTTCCGTGACCGATTCCGAGGTAAAGAGTTTCCGCATTTTTGTAGCTCCTTTCAGCTAAGCCAATAAGGGGATGGTTGAGAGCTGCAAAAAACCCGGCGTCCTTGCACACAAGGCAGCCGGGAATCAATCAGAAGCGATTGTCCTTATCTGTCAGTGCTGCTCTGGATAGAGCCTGTGTGCGCACTGTGGGAATTGGCACCACGCACTTGCGTGCCGGTTGCCGTGGCTTCATTGGGCCCGTCCCTCTGCCACTCGTGATAAGGGGTATTACTTTTGCATCCGATATGCTACCACAATTCTGCCCGTCCGTCAAGGGCTTTTGCATCTTTTCTGTATTTTTTTCGGGAAAAATCACGATAAGAACGAACGTTCTCTTGCATTTGCGGCAAAAATCCGCTATACTACATAAGCCGTTGCAATGACGACCGGGTCCTGTGCGATCTGTCGGTGTGAACCTTGTCAGGGCCGAGAGGCAGCAGCAATAAGCGCTGGGCGGATGTGCTGCGGGGTTGCTCAGTCTGAGCGGCGGTATCTTCTACTTGAATATCAATGGACAGGCTGCATGGGAAAGTGACTTCTCATGGCAGCCTGCTTTTTTATCGGCGCGGGATTGTGAAATGGTGGATGGCAAACAAAGCAAAAAACGCCGCGAAACTATTGTTTCTGTGCGGTATGTGTGCTATACTGACCATCGCGCAGAAGCGCAAATAAGTTGGGAGGTATAACAATTATGCGGAAGTTCCTGTCCTTGTTTCTGGCTCTTGCAATGAGCATCGCCTGCTGCACGCTGGCAGCGGCGGAGGATACGGCAGAAGCAATGCAGTATACCGAAGAAAACATCACCATCGACGCGGGAGATCACCAGATTCCCGCAACGCTGACCGTGCCTGTTGGCGCGGAAGGGGAAAAGTTCCCGGCCGTTGTTATGCTGCATGGCAATGGCTCTACCCGCCACGAAGCGGGCAATGCCTATGATTATGCCGCGCTGGCCATGGCGAAGGCAGGCATCGCGACGATTCGTTTCGACTACATCGGCAATGGCGACAGCACCAGCGATTACATCGACTTCACCTATGACAAGGGTGTGGAAGACGCGATGAAGTGCTACGAATACCTCAAGACGCTGGGCACCATCGACATGGATCATGTGGGTGTGATGGGCTGGAGCCAGGGCGGCCGTCTGGCGCTGCTGACGGCTGCGCGCAACGAGGTGTTCACCTCTGTGCTGACGTGGGCAGGCGCTTACGATCAGAAGGGCAATGAGGCAGAACAGTACGCAATTGCCAAGGAAAACGGCTATTACGAAGTGACCTATGACTGGCGTGAACCGCTGAAGCAGTCTCCTGCCTACTATGAATGCGCGATGAGCATTGATTATCCGGCGGAAGTTGCTAAGATCAAGGTGCCGCTTCTGGCAATCAACGGCAAGGCGGACACGACCGTGGTGCCGGAAACCGCGCAGAAGATTGTGGATGCGGCGGTGAATTCCCCGGATGCGGAAGTGCTGCTGCTGGACGGCGCGGATCACACCTTCTGCGTCTTCAGCAATGACGACACGGTGCTGAAGACCTTGGTGCAGGATACCATCGACTGGTTCAAGAAGACGCTGTAAGCGCAAAAAGTCAGCAAGGGCTGCGAAGGAGTGGAGAACATTCCTTCGCAGCTTTTTTGCGTGTGTTTTGTACAAATTGTGTATTCCGACTGTACAAAAACGGAAAGCAAGGTATAATAATAGGAAAAGCAAGGAGGTCGTGCAGACATGGAACTGAACGTGATTCGACAGGCAGACCCGCAGGTGGCGGACGCGATTGAGGCGGAACTGAACCGTCAGCGCTCGCATATTGAACTGATTGCGTCGGAGAACTTCGTATCCCCGGCGGTGATGGCGGCGATGGGCTCGTGCCTGACGAACAAGTACGCGGAAGGGTATCCCGCGCACCGCTACTACGGCGGCTGCGAATGCGTGGATGTGGTGGAAAACCTCGCCCGTGACCGCGCTAAGCAGCTTTTTGGCTGCGAGTACGTCAACGTGCAGCCGCATTCCGGCGCGCAGGCGAACACGGCGGTGTACTTCGCCATGCTCCAGCCGGGCGATACCGTCATGGGCATGAGCCTGTCAAACGGCGGCCATCTCACGCACGGCAGCCCGGTCAACCTGTCCGGCAAGTACTTCCATTTTGTGCCCTACGGCGTGGATGCGCAGGGCTATATTGATTATGACGCCATGCGCGCGCTGGCGCTGGAATGCAAGCCGAAGATGATTGTCTCCGGCGCATCGGCGTACCCGCGCACGATTGATTTCGAGAAGATTCGCGCCATCTGCGATGAGGTGGGCGCGCTGATGATGGTGGATATCGCCCACATTGCGGGGCTTGTTGCGGCGGGGCAGCATCCGTCGCCCGTGCCGTATGCTGATTTCGTCACGACGACGACGCACAAGACGCTCCGCGGCCCGCGCGGCGGCATGATTATGTGCCGCGAGCAGTATGGCAAGGCGATTGACAAGGCGATTTTCCCCGGCACGCAGGGTGGCCCGCTGATGCACGTTATTGCGGGCAAGGCGGTCTGCTTCGGCGAGGCGCTGAAGCCGGAATTCAAGGACTATCAGGCGCAGATTATCAAAAACGCGAAGGCGCTGGAAGCCGCGTTCCGGGCGGAAGGCATCAAGATGGTGTCGGACGGCACGGACAACCATCTGCTGCTGCTTGATTTTTCCGGCACGGAGATGACGGGCAAGCTGCTGGAGACGCTGCTGGAAGAAGCGAACATCACGGTGAACAAGAACACCGTGCCGAACGAGACGCGCTCGCCGTTTGTGACCAGCGGCGTTCGCGTAGGCACGCCGGCCGTGACGAGCCGCGGCTTCAAGGAAGCGGACATGGCGAAGGTCGCAAAGTGGATTGCGCGCGTCGTTCGCGAAGGGGAAAATGCTGTTCCGTCGGTGAAGGCGGAGGTGGAAGCGTTCATGAAGGGGTTCCCGCTGTATGTGTGACGGGGTTTCGCTCCTGCGGGAGCGACGAGGGGGCTTTGCGCTCGCCCCCTCGACCCCTTCGCAGTGCACACTCCCATGCTTTGGGGTTTCATATTTCTTTGCTATATAGAGCATCTAACCCGAACCGCAGGTTCGCTGGATAAACACGCGGGCACACTGTGCAGTCGTCACCAACTGAATCGCGCGAAAGGGTCAAGGGAGGAACTC
>ULSU01076244.1_pt1 | contig 12258 bp, 4 predicted proteins | sample 1956941 | NCBI WGS metagenome assembly ULSU01 (sample SAMEA4835715, study PRJEB28245) | human gut metagenome | biome: gut microbiome; material: fecal sample | place: Denmark | collected 2008
TCACCGCTGGTTTCTCTTGGGAAACCGGCGATTTTTGTAAGGGAGGACTATGCCATGTCACACAGAAATCCCCGCGAGAGGTTCGACTACAAAAGCTGGTTTGAGCGTAATGTGGCCAAGCGTACCGTGGCCGCATTGGAGGCGCGTGATGCGGCCTTTGCCGAGAAGCACGCGGACACACCGCTGGAGGAGCTGGCGCAGTATCTTGTCCGCCGCGCCAATATGCTGCGGCACACGCCTGTCCCCTGCGAGATAGACGGCGGGGAGTTCATCGAGCAGCGCTTCGGCAGTTGGGACGCAGCGCTGGAGATGGCGCACCTGCGTCCGCCGGTGAAAGAGCCGAAGCTGAAGAACACGGAGCGCTACAAGAAAGAAAAGACCGTGCAGGAGCCGCTGTTCTACGAGGAATCCGAGCGCAAGAAGAAGGCGAAACGCGCCAAGGCCGCCGCCAGCCATGCGGCACAACAGGCACGGCTGAAAGAGAAAAAGCGGTTGGAGCAGGAAAAGAAAGAGGCCCGCGATGCCGCTGCCCGCCAGCGTGAAGTCGAGAAAGCGGCAGAAGCCGCCGAGCAGGAGGTGTCCTGCTGAGTTACCCTTGTCAAGCCGAGACAGTCTGAACGGAGACTGTCAGCTTTCCATAAGGGTGGGAGGGGAAAAGCCACCCCTCCCACCTCCTCTCTTTGTTGAACGGCAAGACCAAAACCACATACAAAAGCAAATATGTTACCCGCCCCTGCGGGGCAGGTAACGGGAAAAATACGCCCCACCTGCGGGGCGAGAAACAGAACGAATAGGAGCAAACACACATGATCTCTTTGAGTGAAATACTGCATACCATCGCGCAAGCGCTGATGATCCCCTGCCTTATCATTCTGCTGGTCCTCATGGCCGGCGCGGTCTGGCAGATCGGTGACATCGTGGTGGAGTTCATCGCGGAGCGCCGCAAGCACAAGTGCGACGTACCGCAGCTGCTGCGTGACGTACATACCGCAGGCGCGGACGGCCTCGCGGAGCTGATCGAAAACAGCGGTCTGCTGCGGCGGCAGAAGAAGGCCCTGCTGGAGCTGGCGGAGAGCCGTGGCCTGCCCAAGGACACGCTGACGGCACTGGCGGAGCGTCTGCTGGCCACGGAGGAGGCGCGGAATGCCCGCACCCCCTCCGTCACCGACATGATCGCCAAGCTGGGCCCCATGTTCGGCCTGCTGGGTACGCTGATACCCCTGGGCCCTGGCATCGTGGCGCTGGGACAGGGCGACACGGTGACACTGTCGGAGTCCATGAACGTGGCGTTCGACACCACCATCGCGGGCGTTATCAGCGCGGCGGTGGCCAGCGTTATCTCCCACATCCGCAAGCGGTGGTACAACGACGATATGGTGTCGCTGGAAACGCTGATGGAGGCAGTTCTAGAGGAGGTCACGAGCGATGTTGAAGGGTAAATTTTCCTCCCGCCGTCATGTGACGGAGGAGGTGGACGCCATGGCCGGCGTGGCGAACCTGGCGGACGTGATGCTGGTGTTTGCCTGCGGCCTGATGGCGGCGGTCATTCTGAACTGGAACGTGGACCTGAGCAAGACTCGCGTGGAAATTCTGCAAAGGGAGCAGATGCAGGAGCTGGACAACGCGGAGGAGATGGAGCAGGACATCCAGTCCTCCAGCAGCTTCGAGCAGAAGGGCACGGTGTACGAGGATCCGGAGACCGGGAAGCTGTATGTGGTGATGCCGAAAAGCGGCAACTGAAAAGTTTTTATATAGATAGAACCAACAAAGAGAGGAGAAAACACATGAAGAAACGGACAAGCAATCTGTCCCGGCGCATCGTGAGCCTGCTGATGAGCATAGTGCTCACGCTGACGCTGGTGACCCCCGCGGCGTTTGCCACGGAGGTGGTAGACGACAGCGGCACGACCATCGTCGAGGGCGGCGCTGGTACAACTGGCACCACCCCCAGCGGGGACGCCGGGAACGGCGGCAGCGGCGACGTGAGTACTCCCGCTGACGGCAAGGACAGCGAAAACAAAGACGACGAGGACAAGGACACCGAGGACGCCAACAAGCCCGGTGAGGATAAGAAGGGCGAGGAAAATCCTGCCGAGGATAAGAAGGACGAGGACAACAAGGACGAGCCGCCCACCGAGGACGAGAATAACAGTGAGGACGACATCGCTCCGCTGAATGATGATACTGACAGTGATGTGTGGGATGGTAAGCCTGCGGAAAAGTTTGCTGATGGTGCTGGTACGGTTGATGATCCCTACAAAATCAGCACCGGTGCGGAACTGGCATATCTGGCAGAGAAGGTCAATGGGGGTGAAAGCTATTCTGGCAACTACTTTAAGCTGACGAGTGACATCCGACTGAATACCGACGATGTGCCGACAAGCGAAAACACGTGGACGCCCATTGGAAACAGCTCGAACAAGTTCCAAGGCACGTTTGATGGCGATGGGCATACCATAAGCGGACTGTATATCACTGCTACAGGATCCGGAGCAGGGAATCTTGGCCTGTTCGGAAATTTGGGCAATTCTGCCGTGATCAAGAATCTAATTGTCAAGGGCACGGTAGATTGTGATAAAAAGACTTATGTCGCTGGCATTGCGGGCCGGTGCGTTGCGTGGAAGACTGTTGTCCAGAATTGCGGTTTCTATGGTAACGTAGTTGGTGGCAATAGTAACGTCGGCGGTGTGGTTGGCTTCGGCAACAATGTGGCCAAGAATTGTTGGTACTATTACAGCGGTGACACAGATGGCTATAAGGTCGGCGTGTCTGGCGGCACGGCGGGGAATAATTGCTATCAGAATGTGTCTTCAAGTGCAAAAGGAACGTATGTCCAAGCAAATTTTGCCGACACTGTGACGGAGAAGCTGAACGCCTCGCTGTCCGATGGCGACAAACTGTGGAAGGTCGGTACGAAGCATCCGGAATTCCCAGGGCCTAACGAAAGAGTGGTGATACTGGATAAGTATCTGCCCACCTCGACGGCGGCTATGTCCATAAAGGATGATGTCTCCGGGAAACTCGTAAGCCAGATCATTGTGGAGAACGGAGGGCAGGTCACGCTGGTGCCTACCGGCACGGTTTGGTACAGCCTTGATGGGAAAAACTGGGACTCCTTCAGTGGGGAAAGGTCGATACAGATCAACGCGACCGAGCAGACCGTCCGTATATATTATGCTGCCAGCGACGAAGAAATGGAGGCTGGAGCCTGGTATAAAAAGGATGAAGGCACGTCGGAGACACCCTATGAGATCGGCAGCGCCGCGCAGTTGGCCTATCTGGCCAAGCTGGTGAACGAGGGGAATAGCTTCCAGGGCAAGTTCATTCGGCTGAAGAACGATATCCGGCTGAACGATAAGGATGTACCGACTGCCGAGGATAACCCCGTCGCCTGGACACCTATCGGCGTGTATGTGGACGGGAGTACAAAGGATAAGCCTTTCTCCGGTACGTTTGACGGCAACGGTCATACCATCTCCGGCCTGTATATCAACAGCGATGCAAACGGCCAGGGCCTGTTTGCTGTGCTGGGCGCCGGCGGCACGGTGCAGAACCTTATCGTTACCGGCACGGTACATGCACCCAACAGCGCTGTCGTGGGCGGCATCGCGGCAAAGAGCAGCGGCACGGTACGGAACTGCGGGTTCTATGGCGATGTGCAGGCGGGCAAACCGAAAAGTCCATGGTGGCTTACCGCTGGCGGCGTGGTAGGCGACGGTAATGCCAACAACTGCTGGTACTACCAGACGACTGACGATAAAAAACTGGGGACAGCCGGTTCCTATCCCACCAACAGCTATCAGAATGTGTCCGCGTCGCTGTCTGGAAATGGAACGTACATCAAGTCCGAGGGCTTTGCCGCTGCCGTGGCGGAGAAGCTGAATCCTGCCGCGTTTGAAAAGGGCTGGAAGCTGTGGGCAGCGGAGGACGGCGAGAACGCGAAGCCCTATCCGCTGTTTTCTGAACAGAATGCAAATGAGCTGGTACTTGTCAAACTGCAGCCGTATGTGAAGTTTGGCATGAACTCCGAGCTGTTCGGCAAGGTGACGTTTGCCGGCGGCGGCACCTCCGCGCTGGCGAAGGTTGACACGAAGCTAACGCTGCAGGCGGACGGCGGAATGGCCGCATTCTATACCACGGAGTCGGAGAAACAGGACAGTTATACGACTACGGATGGGCTGAAACAGTTTTCTGAGGCGTATGTGGTGAACAAGAGCGACGGCGGCAAGGTCGTGACATTGTACTACGGCTCGGCAAACGACTTTACCGCCACGGCGCTGGAGAGAGCGTTCTATTACGATGCGCTCAACTACACCATCAAGAGCATTACCTATAAGGACGAGAACGACGAGAATAAAACGGCGTCCGCAGAGGAGGTGTTCCAGACCTTTGCCGGACTGGTCAATAAGGGAGTCGACTTTAAGGGTAAGACCGTCAATCTCGGTGCGGATATTGACCTGAGCGACATCGAGTGGACGCCTGTCGGCACGGCGGATCATCCGTTCCGGGGCATATTTACCGGAGGCACGAGCTATTACACCATTTCCGGACTGAAGGTGAACGGTGACTTTGCCAACGTGGGCCTGTTCGGCGTAGTGGACGGCGGCACGATCCAGTATGTGACCATTACCGACAGCACGAAGACCGAGGAAACGGCAGACGAGAGCGGGGAGACGACGCCGGTTGAAAAGACGATCCCGGCGGGCAACGTAAACGGCAAGGGCAACACGGGCAGCATCGTGGGCTGGCTGAAGTCCGGCAAGGTGGAAAGCTGCATGTCCACCGCGACAGTGAAGGGCAGCGGGAATACCGGCGGCCTGGTGGGCCTGGTGGGCGCCGAGACCGTGGGCGAGACTGCGTTCGTCGGCACCGTGAACGGCAGCTATTACTACAACGAGGCGCGCGTCGGAGTCCCGGCAGCCGGAAAGGTGCTGGAGGGCAGCGCGATCAACAAGAGCTTCTATCTGGCGGAAACATCCACCTTCGGCAACACGGCCAATGAAAACGGTGAGAACGGCGACACCGGCGCCCGGACGGCGGAGGAATTTGCCGCCGGCCGCGTGGCCTGGGAGCTGAAGAGTAGCACCAACAGCAAATGGGGATGCACGGACGACCTGCGGCCGTGCCTTGGCAGCAGTGTCAAGCCGATGGAGCTGAAGGTGTCGGCCAGAGATGCGATGCCGGTAGGTGTCACGCTGGAGATACAGCTCAGCGATAAAAACAGCGGCGACATGCTCCGGCAGCTGAACGACGACGACGGCACGGTGTATGCATATGTCAAGCAATACGCAAATGTGACAATGTCCTGGACATTGTCCGGCCCGACAGAAACACAGGTCATGTTTGAGCCTTCCGACAAGGTGAGACAACGGGAGGGCAGCAGCGGCTGCGTATATGTCTCGGATAACGTAAGCATCCAGTATTACTTCATCGGGGCAGATATAAGCTGGTACAACGAAGAAACGATTGCGAAGAAAGCGTATACCATCAAAACGCCGGCGGAGCTGAACGGCCTTGCCCTGCTGGTCAACGGCAAGGTCGGCAAGAATGAGACATTCGAGGGTTGGACCCTGACGCTGGGGAACGACATCAGTCTGAAGGGTTACGACTGGACACCCATCGGCAGCAGTTATAGTTTCGAGGGTGTTTTTGACGGCAGCGGACACTCGATCACCGATCTGCAGATAGACGTTACTCTGAACAGCGAAAACGACCATGGGCCTTGGGGCTTGTTCGGAAAGCTGGGCGACACTACTGGGAATGCCAGCGCCAAGGCTACGATCAAGAACCTGACTGTCGATGGCAGCGTGACGGTCATAGGCAAACAGATTGGCTGCAACGTGGGCGGCATTGTCGGCTATATTTACAAAGGGGCCACAGTGGAGCATTGCCACAATCTGGCCAATGTGACGGCCGAGGCTTGGTACAGAAAACTTGGAAGGAATGATTCATCTACAGAGCCGCGAGCCGGCGGTATTGCCGGATATAACGAAGGCGGCACCATCACAAACTGCCTGAATGAAGGAGCGGTCACGATCAGGGGTACAGACCTATATAGCCAGATGTATGCCGGCGGTATCGTTGGCAAGGCTTCAAACGGCAGTGTGGAGTATTGCTGGAACTACGGCACTGTGGATGCCAGCGGCGTGACGCTGAAAGCAAATGCTCCCACATATTTCTCCCGGTTTGTCAGCGGTATTGCCGGCTCCGGCACGGTTCTTAACTGCGCCAACTTCGGCATGGTCAAAACAGGAAACGGCATTCCCGCGAGCGGCATCGGCGGCATGGTGACCAACAGCTACAATATGGGCAGCGTGACCGGCCCGGAGGACAAGGTGTACAGCATCAGCAAAGAGAGGACGGTCAACAGCTATACCATCGATCTCACCGCGAACACCGGCGTCTACGTCAAGAACAGCGCTGGTACCACCGACGCCGACAAGTCCCAGCCGATCACGATAACCCCCGACGCGGACGGCAAGAATACCACCTATACGATCGATGAGAAACCGCTGGTGGATGTGCTGAACGAGGCATGCACAGATATGAGTATAACCGGTGCGTGCCTGTGGACGAACAAGGTGGATGCGCCGTGGAACCCCGTGCATGTCACGCAGTGGAACGGCGAGGACGTGCCCGGTGCGCCCGGTAAGGTGACCGTGACGTACTATAGCAACATGACCGGCAGCGACACCGGCAAGGTGGATAGTGCCGTCCTGAAAGACAGCAAGTCGCACACCTTCACCCTGAAGACGGCGGATGAGCTGAACTTCCGGAATGAGAACGGCAGGTTCATGGGCTGGGCCCTGTCGGCGGAGGGCGCAGTAGCGTACCCGTATAAAGACGGCAAATTTACCAGCGCGAAGGAGGTCACGGTAAACGAAGCAGAGAGGAACGTGAACCTCTACGCTGTGTGGGAACAGCTGTGGACAGGCACCGGCACGGAGGTCGATCCGTATAAAATCAACGATCTGAACGACCTGAAAAAATTGCAGACGCAGGTCAATGAGGGATATTACCAGTACGCCGACAAGTGGTTTGCCCTGACGGCCGATATCGACATGAAGAATGAGCCGTGGAAACCCATTGGTACCAGTGAGTCCCATAAGGATGCGGTCGATCCCGACAGGCGGGGCGAGCTCTCGAATTTTGCCGGCAATCTGGACGGCAATAATTTTACCATCAAAAATCTGAACGTCGAAGGTGCCAAGGGTGAGCAGTATGTCGGACTGTTTGGTTTTGCAACAGGCAGCAATGTCCGAACATTCAAGAATTTGGTGCTGAAGGGCCGCGTTGAAATTGAAGAAAATACCAGCACAGGTACCTCTTGGTGCGCCGGCTTGATCGCCTGCGCCGAAAATGGCAACGGACCGGGCGTTATTCTGGATGGCATCACCGTTGATATTAACATCCCGCGCGCCGCTTATTCCTTTACAGCCGGTATCGTCGGCCGTGGCGTGACGCAGGCGACCAAGTGCAATGTCTACGGTTTTTTGGCCGGCGGCAGCGGTCTGACCGACTATAATCGAGTGTCAGGCACCTTCATCTTTAAGACGGCCATGGAAGATTGTCACAATTACGCGACGATCAACGGCCGCGTGGCTGTCGGCCTGTGGGGTGGCGAGACCGGTAAGGTCGTAAACTGCAGCAACTCCGGAAATCTCACTGCGACAGGGGAGAACTCTTATGGAGTCCACAATTCTGGATATGCCGCAGGCATTGCCTACAAGGGGCAGTTTGACAATTGCATGAATGACGGCACTGTTGCGAGTACGAACGGCTCCGCGTTTGGCATTGCCTATAGCGGCACTGCAGAGCACTGCAGGAATATCGGCAGTGTCTCCGGCGCGCTCAACACATACGGAATCGTCGGGGGTGGAAGCTCATCATTCTGCTATAATCTGGGCCAGATTACGGCAAAAAACGGCAAGGCGTACGGCATCGGAGGCAGCGCCAACTACAGCTTTACCTATAATGAGAAGACACCTGTGGCGCTAAACGTAGCCGGCAGCAAAAATGATACTGGCTATTATCTGTCTGATAAGGAGTTGTCCAGCGGCGGCATCTGGGCCACTAAGGACGACTTCGCCAGCGGCAAGGTGGCCTGGGGTGTGGACGGCGGTGAAGGCGCACACAAGAATTACTGGACACAGGGTGCGAACAACTACCCTGTTCCTATCGGGAATGGGACGTCCACCAGCTACTATCGCGCCAAGGCTGAGTACGGCACTGGCGGTACGGTAACGCTGACACGCAGCGGCAATGAGGTAGCTACACGTTCCAGCACGGATGCAGTCTACGGGCCTGCGGGTACCAGCGTGGCTGCTAAGGCCACGCCCAAGAATAACACCTTCAAACTGAGTAGTCTGACGTTGGATCTGATGAGTACGGGTAAGCCCACGACACTGGAGAATGGCGGCGACTTCCATTTGGGTGAAGCCAATGCAGTGGTCAAAGCGGAATTTACAGGGAATTCCGGTGGTGGCGGCGGTTACTACTACGGCGGTACCGGCGATGGTACCGGCACCGGCGATAAGGACGACGAGGGCCTGCAGGACGGCCTGAACATGGACGTGGAGTACGACATCAAGGGCCTTGTGCTGGGCGCCTACGCTGAGTGGGGCTCCAACGGCGGGAACAAGTCCTTCCAGAAGTGGCTGGAAGAAAATCCCAACGTGGTCCGCGCTCTGCTGACCAACAGTCTGGACAACATGGCCACTGCAGCCGTGGGCAAGAAGACCGATGAGGCCAAGGATCTGGCGGCGCTGTTGCTGGCCAGTTTGAACGAGCACACCGGCGTGGACGGCAAGGACGGCGATACCATCGCCAAGGCGCTGCAGAAGTACATCGACTCCGGCAGCGAGGAGGTGTTCAGCGCGTGGCTGACCGGTGGCGGCGGCATGGCCAGCGGCACCTATGAGAGCATCTACGGCCAGTACGCCAGCAGCCTTGCGGCACTGGCAGACCGTCTGTACAGCAAGTGGGAGGCCAGCGGCACGTCCATGACCTTCCCTGTGTGGCTGGACTCCCAGCAGGTGAGCATGGACAGCCTGTCCGAGAACGCGGACGAGCCGGACACCGACAACACCAACGATCCCCAGACCTCCGATGCCCCGGACGACGTGCCGGACGGACAGGATACCGAGGGCGGTGCCAGCGGTAACTCCGTGTGGGAGATCATCGGCACGGTGGTGCGTGAGAATCCCATCCTCGTCTGGAGCATCGTGGCCGTCATCGCGGCGCTGATCATCGTGGGCGCGGTACGCCGTTACCACAAGGTCAAGCGTGACGAGCATGACGAGAAATAATTAAACCTGATTACGCCGCGGGCGTAGTCTGCCGATTCGCGTGGGCGGAATTTCCGTCCACGCGAATACGGCTATATAAACGGAAGTAGGAGGGATGCCTCTGTGAAAAGAAAAGTACGGAATTGGACGGCGTTTCTGCTGGCGCTGGTGCTGGTATTCAGCATGATACCCGCAGCTTACGCAGCAGGACACAGCATCACCGTCAACGCCCCAACGGGGAACGATTTACCCTATTGGGTATTTGAGAAAGCGGGCGTAGACAGCGCGGATGTGCTGAACCTGACGGCCAACGAGGGACATACCCTGCCCACAAATAAGGTCGCCCGTGTGTCGCTGGCTGTGGGCAAAAACAAAGAGGATGAAGCTGCCTGCGGTATCTCCATCAATGGGATGTACTATGTGCAGTCCGTGACGCTTGACCACCCGGATTTCTTTACCGGCACGGTGGAGATACAGGTGGGCAAGGATGCCCAATGGAGCGAGGAGACGTGGGGCAATATCACGCCGGTGGAGGGCTCCAACATCATTGGCCGTGTGCAGTTCAAGAACGGTGCGTTCACCGGGGATGTGAGCATCACCGTCAGCCCCATGACGGCAGAGCAGTCAGAGGCGGCGCAGAAGCAGAACCAGCGCCAAGTTGTGCCGCAGGGCAAGTACACGGTGGCCCAGATCTCCGAGGCCATTCAAGGCATCATGGTGCAGAAGCGCTCTGCACTGGGCTTGGAGGAAGGGGACTATCTTCTCTCCGGGGACGAGCTGACCTACGCCGGCAGCTCCGCCACGGACTGGCTGCCCATCGGTCTGAGCCGCTGCGGTGTGGAGGACGACTATGATGCCTACCTTGCGGCTTTGCAGACCTATGTCGAGCAGAAATACCGTGAGCCGGACAAGCTGGACAGGGTGAAGGCCACCGAGTGGCATCGTATCTCTCTCGCTGTGCTGGCCTGCGGCGGCGATCCTACCCACTTCGGCAAGGATGCGGATGGCAACGACATCAACCTCATCGCAGACGGTGTATATGACCGAGGTAAGACCATAGATATTGGGGCACAGGGCCTCAACGGTTGGCTGTGGGGGCTTATCACGCTGGACAGCATGAAGTACAACATCCCCGCAGGCTCCAGTTATACCCGCACGGAGATGATCAAGAGGATACTGTCCTTCCAGCTTCCGGATAACGGATTCAACCTGCGCTTTGCACAGGGCAGCACCGCAGATCCGGACATCACGGCCATGGCGATACAGGCACTTGCGCCGTACTACCGAAATTCTACCTTCAACGTGAAAGACCCTGTGGACAAGGCGCTGGACTGCCTGTCCAAATTGCAGCTGGACACAGGCGACTTCCGCAGCTGGGGCACGCGGAACTCCGAGTCCGTGTCGCAGATCATCGTGTCGCTGTGCTCCATCGGCGTTGATCCGCAGAACGACTCACGGTTCATCAAGAACGGCATCAATCTGCTGGATGCCCTGTTCTACTACCAGCAGGAAGACGGCGGCTTTGCCCACTCCTACGAGTCCGATCCCGGCAACCCTTCCGCCATCCCCGGCGAGAGCAACAGCATCGCCACAGATCAGGCGCTGCTGGCGCTGGTGGCCGTGTGGCGGCAGACACAGGGCATGAGCATCCTGTATGACTTCCGCCCCGGCAGCGTATCCGCCAAGATACTGACGCCGGAGGAAAGTGAAGTGTCCTTTGCGGGCAGCTACGAGTTTACCGAGGCCGACCAGCAGCAGGCGGACGCCCTGCCAAAAAAGCTGTCCACGGAGAACGATGCCGAGGTGACAGCCCTGCTGGACAAGCTGAAAATGAGCCGTGATTTCGAAGGCTACGATACCTACATGACCAAGCTGACGCAGGCCAAGAGCGACATAGATGCGCTGTACGCGGAGATAGAGAGCATCAATGCGGATATAGAAAGCCAGATCGTCCCCATGACCGACCCGGGACTGGGTGAAAAGTCCACGGTGGATAGGCTGGTGAAGCGGTACAAGGCACTGTCCGACCATGATAAGGAACTCATCCAGAACTGGGACGCCGTACTTGCTGTGAAGGTACAGACAGACGCGGCGCAGAGAGACCTGTTCCTCATCATCGGCGGCGTGGTGGTCGTCATGGTAGCCGTGACGGTAGTTGTCCGCCGCAGGAGGGAGAGCCAATGAAAAAGCATTTCACAAAACTTATAGTTGCCTTGCTGGCGCTGGCGATGCTTCTGCCCATCGTAGTACAGGCCGCCCCCACGGACGGCTGGACAGACGAGGCGGAGCAGGCGTATCAGACACTGACGGAAAAGGCCATCCAACAGGTCACGGAGAGCAGGGATTACCTGTCGCTTCCCATCCAGCAGAGGAATACTCGCTCGGTCTACGCCCTGTGGACCGCCGGCGCGGTTGTGCCGGAAGGCTTCTACGATGCATACTTGCAGTCTTTGGCGGGTTGGCTGGATATGGCGGCCCAGAATGGCCGGTGCGCCTATATCCCCACGGCTATCCGCACGGTGGCAGCTATGGGGCTGGATGTGACCGACTTCGCCGGCCACGACCTGCTGGACCCGCTGCGGAAGCCGGACATGATGACCGCGGATGAGGACCGGCTGAATATGCTGCTGGACCTGAGCTGCGCCGGTGAAGCCGGTGAGACGAAGGAATTTGCCGCCCTGCGGGAACAGCTCCTGACGGAAGCCATGGCCCGCCAGCAGAGCAGCGGCCAGTTCCGCTATTCCACAATACCCGGCACGGAGCTTCGATTTACCTCGGCCTATGACGGCAACGCATTGTTCATCTGGTTAAGAGATAAGGGCGTGATCAAAGACCCGGACCGCTTTGAGTATATCCTGCTGACGGCGCAGTCCGTACAGGCTCTTGCACCCTATCAGGATCGAAAGGACGTGTCCGCCGCTATCGACAAGGCGCTGAATTACCTCTCCGCGCAGCAGCTTCCCAGCGGCGG
>ULSU01019968.1_pt1 | contig 12222 bp, 7 predicted proteins | sample 1956941 | NCBI WGS metagenome assembly ULSU01 (sample SAMEA4835715, study PRJEB28245) | human gut metagenome | biome: gut microbiome; material: fecal sample | place: Denmark | collected 2008
CGGTGCCGGGAGCCTTGCTGAGTTCGTAACCGATGAGGCCGCGCATGGTGTCTGCGACGTTCTCGTCCTCGCTGACGCCTATGAGGCGTATTTGCCACGAGCGGTTGAAGAAGCTCAGGATGCCGACGATGGTGCCTTTACCTTCGGGACAGTAGTAGTCGTAGAAGTCGCTGTATCCGCTGGTGTAGACAATCATATCACCTGTGCCGTCGGAGATGGTGCGCGAGGTGTTTTTGTCCTTGTCGGCGAGGGTTGCTTTGCCGGCATCCTTGAATGTTACATCTTTGATGGATACGAGGCGGCATTGCTTGGCCAGGAATTCTTCTTGATTGGAAATAAGGTCGTTGAGCGCGGCAATGGTGTATTCGCCGGCTACGATTTTTTCGGGTTCGGCCAGGCCGTTGACTTCAATCTGCTTTGCAGCAAGGTCGGAGGCTATGCGCCCGGGATAGTTGTTGTTGGGGGTCGAGCCTATTTGCATGAGCTTGCCGTAGGCGCCGACATAGAGTCCGGTGACATCGATGACAATTTCCTGCCCGTATTGGTAGGATTTGTACAGGTCGTAGCTGTCGATGTTGACCTGAATGGCTCCGGTTTCGTCCTCGATGACAAGCTGTTTGAAGAAGTTGCCTGCCTGGTCGGAGGAGATGACGCGGCCTTTGATGATGTAGTCTGTGCCGTCGTCGCGTTTTTCGACGAGTGTGGCATAGTTGCTTTCGCCGGTGTAGAACTTGGTTTTAAGTTCGGCAATGGTGGTGTTGGCGTGGCGCTTGGCCGTGGGTACCACCATGGGCGGGCGCTCGAAGTCGTCATCGCAGGACGACAGCGACACGGAGCCGGCGAGTGCCAGCAGGGCTGTATAGATGTATATTAGTGATTTTTTCATTGTCTTGATTTTATGTTTTGGGGCGTGATACTGTGGTGTTTACGCGAAAAAATATTCATATCAGAAGCGTACTCCGACATTGAAGAATACTTTGACGCCTTGGGCGTATTGGTATTTGTTGGGGTACTTGTCGCGTATGTAGTTTTGGGTATCGAGACGTCCCTGCTGGTATGCGTTGGTGACGATGTCGCGGTTGTTGAGGACGTTGTTGACGTTGAGGTTGAGATTGAGCGAAACTTTGCGGTTGATGTATATGAGCTTGCCTACGGAGACGTTGAGGCTGAAGGCGTTTTTCAGCTTGTCTTGTGTGGATAGTTCTTCGATTTTGGCTTGAAGTTTCTCGGGGGTGCAGTTCTCAATGTTTTTCCACAATTCGGGCAGGGCTTCGTGGTATGCCGGGGAGAGCGATACGTAAGCGTCGCCCATCCATGTGCCGTTGACGTTGAAGAACCAGTTGCCGGGGGCGGCCCAATCGAGGCCGAGGTTGCAGACAGTCTGGGGTGTCGAGCCTACATAGAAGTTCTTGAGGTATACGGTCTGGATGGTGTCGGCGTATAGGCCGTTTTCGAATGAGCGTGTGCCCTGAGGATTGTTTTTGTACTGGTACTTGGCGTAAGTGCCGGCGAAGGTTGCGGTGAGGCTGGGCGTAATCTTGAAGGACATGCCCAGTTCGATGCCTTTGGAGACCTTGCGGACGCCGGTGAGGGCGTATATGGCGTAAGTGGAGTAGCGGTCGTCGTAGAAGCCTGTGCGCTCGGTGACGTTGTCGAGGTTGACGTAGTATGCGGTCAGGGCGCCACGGAAGCGGCGGTAAGCCCATCCGTAGGAGATGTCGGCGGAGAAGTCGCGTTCGCTGCGCAGGTCGCTTACGAGTGTATTCTTGACGCGCGGTGCAATGAAAGCTTGGTCGGCCAGAGGTGCACGTGTGCCGTAGCTGATGTGTGCGGTGAAGAAGTTGCGTCCGTCAAGTTTGTAGGTTGCACCGGCTTTGACGCCTGCATTGTCAAATTGGCTTGTTGAGCTATTGCCCAGGGAGTTGAGCGGTGCACGGCCGTTGCGCATATGGCCGTCGCGGAAGAATTGGGTGAAGCTCATGCGTGCGCCGTAGTTGACATCCCAGTGTGTGCTGGTGTAGGTGTTCTGCAACCAGCCTTCGGCTTTGATATAGTGGAAGTCGTAGTCGTAACCGAAGCGGTCGCCCTTGGAGACGCGGCGGTTGGGGTTGTCGAGGTCGTTTTGGAGGTTGAGCGGGGCGATGGTGATATCGCGGTCGCTGAAGGGGTCGATGTCAAGCCAGTATTCGCCGCCGAGGAGGTCGCGTATTGTTTTGTAGTAGGAGGCTTTGGTGTAGTTGAACGACAGACCGGCTTGCAGCTGGAAGTGGTCGTTGAGTCGATGGTTGACGAAGGTGTTGAACATGGCGTTGAACTGCTTGTTTACGCGGTTTTCCATGATATAGGACGAGCCTTTGTGGTCGGCTTCGTCTTTGCCTTCGTTTTGGATGTTGTTGAGCTTATTGATGGTGTAGAGGTTCTCCCAGTTGATTTGGCGGAAGCTCGGATCGTTTTTCCACAGGTAGGTGTAGTAGTCGGCTTCCTCTTGGTTGTCATAGTAGGACGGGAGGTAGCGGTAGTAGGTGGGATTGGGGTCGTTGGCTTTGTAGTACTGCAAAGCTGATTGCGAGTAGTATGTCCAGCGGACGGCGGCGGTGGTGTTGAGGGTTGTGCGTCCGTCTTTGTAGAGCCAGGTGAGCATGGCCGTTGGGTCATATGACTCAATGATGCGGGCGCTGCGCTTTTCACCGTTTTGCCAGCCCCAGTTGGGGTTGTAGAGGTTGTCATCTACCAAATCGTAGACTTCCTGATAAGTGGCGGAAGCGGTGGCGCGCTGTGTCGGACCTCCGAATGCTGTAAGGGTCAGGCTGTTGTGCTTGTCCAGGACTTTTTCCAGAGACAGGAACAGGCCGCCGCTGTTGTAGAATGTTCCATCGATGACGCCTTCTTTGGAGTAGCGACCTATGCCGCTGATTGTGAAGGCCCAGCCGTTCTTGCTCAGACCGGTGGAGTAGGTGGCCATAGCGCGGAACATATAGTTTGAGTTGGTAAATGCCAGCGAACCGTTGAAGCCGGGGGCGTATGTGTCGGTGATGGTGTTGTAGTTGACACTGCCACCCAGGCCGCCCATACCATAGTTGGCCACGGCTGTGCCTACGGCGCTGGTCTTGTTGCGGAAGGCGCGCGAGGTCAGGCCCAGCAGCGATGAGAAGTTGAAGCGGCCGCGTATGGGGTCGTTCATCTCGATGCCGTTGAGGTATACGGTTTGATACTCGGAGCGCATGCCGCGGTAGTTGAAGTACATGGGGCCGAAGTTATAGCTGGCCGTATTATAGAATATATCATCGTTGGCTCCGGTAAGTGCCACGATGTTTTGGCGGCCGCTGTCGTCATCATCGCCGGCGTCCATGGCGGACTCGTCGGCGTAGATGTCGTTGAGGTCACCATACATTTCGGCGTCATAATTGATGGGGTTGAGGCGGATGGTACCCACTTCGGTAGTGGCGGAAGCCACGGTGATGTCGGCGCCGTAGGTTTCGTAGCCGTCATAAGCCACGAGCATGCGGTCGCTGGTGCCGGCAGTGACGCGCAGCACGAAGTTGCCGTTGGCATCTGTGGTGGCATTGCCTTGCTTGCTTAGGCTGACGGTCGCACCGGATATGGGCGCTCCCGTGGAGGCATTGACCACTGTACCAACGATTTTGGAACTTTGTGCCAACCCCGGCAATACTGCGGCCAGGAGCACAATCAGGAACAGTTTAAGTCTCATAAGGTGTTATTAGGTTTTTAATAAATTTATGTTGTCAGATGATGAAATGTAGTTAGCGGCCGTGGAACACGTTCCGAGCCTATGCCTTTTCAGGTCTTTGGCAGCATTGTCCGCCCTTTTGCATTGTCTTCTTTTTTGCAAGTATAGCAAGTATAGGAGGTGTACAAGGCGTGTGTGCTGATTGTCCTTTCCCGCGAGCATGACTGAGTGGAACATCTCTATGTCGCACACCTGTATGCCCATTTTCGCCATAAGAGGGAAAACAAGCATTGCACGAAACCCTGTCGGGCATCGCACTTCTCAGCGGAATTGGACGTCAAAATTACACATTAATTCGCAAATGGCAGCATAATATGTTGTAAAACATATATAGCGACCCCCCGGCTCCTCTCACTTTTAACATTTGGCCCTTGTTTTCGGTGCCCTTCGAGTATCCGGTACGCCTCTGATGATTTTGCCTAATATATGATTTTGCCTAATATTCTATATCGCCAGCTTATCAGGCAGACACTAAACGTGCCTCCGGTCTTATTCTCCGGTTGCACTTAATTGGTCTTGGAATTCTTTCTCTAAAGATGGTTTGTGTCTGATTGTAGAACGCTACGGCTATTAGCTGCTACTTCGCCGGCTGTTTGCGGTTATTTTCCGATGCAAAAGCGGGAGAAGATGGTGTTGAGGACCTCTTGGGAGGATATGCGGCCGGTGACGGCGGCGAGTGCTTCGATGCAGTCGCGCAGGGCGAAGGCGGCTATGTCGAGGGTGGCGTCTGTGGTGAGCGCTTCGTCGACGCGTCGGGCGGCGGCGAGTGCTTCGGCCAGGGCTTGGCGCTGCCGGATATTGGAAATCATAATGTCGGGGGCGCTGTCAGCGACTTCTTTGGCATAGTGTTCCAGTTCTTCGTATATGGGGCTGATGCCGTTGTCGGTGACGGTATTGACGGCCACGATGTCAATGCCGTCGGGTAGGGGGTCGAGTAGTGCTTTTACACAGTCTTCAGCCTCGCAGATATCGTCTTTGCTGACTACCAGAACGGTATAAGCCGAGGGGTTGGCCCGGCGTCGCAGCCGGGTGAGGCTGACGGCGTGGCGTCGTGCGTCTTCATTGCTGTCGGCGGGGCATAGTACGAGGGCGATGTCTGCTTTGCGCAGGGCTTCTGTGGCGCGGTCGATGCCGATGGCTTCTATGGTATCGGCTTGAGCGCGGTCGCGTATGCCGGCTGTGTCTTGCAGCCGGAAGGTGTAGGCGCCTACGGTGATGGTGTCTTCGATGATGTCTCGGGTGGTGCCGTGGATGTCGCTGACGATGGCGCGCTGGTCGCCTACGAGGGCGTTGAGTAGTGATGATTTGCCCGCGTTGGTGGCTCCGGCAATGGCTACTGTGAAGCCTTCGCGTATGGCGTTGCCGGCGTTGTAGCTGTCGTGTAGCTGTTGTATATGGTTGATTATCTGTGTGATTGTGTCTTTAAGGTGTTTGCGTGAGGCAAATTCGACGTCTTCTTCCGAGAAGTCGAGTTCGAGTTCGAGTAGGGCGTCCAGGTCTACAAGTTTGGCACGCAATTGGTCGAGACGTTGCGATATTCCGCCGCGCATTTGCTTGACGGCGAGGTCGTGTGCGGCTTTGGAGCGCGAGGCGATGAGGTCGGCGACGGCTTCGGCTTGTGCCAGGTCGAGGTTGCCGGCGGCGAATGCTCGGCGCGTGTATTCGCCCGGTTCGGCAAGTCGTGCGCCGGAGGCGATAAGTGTCTCGATAAGACGGCGTTGGACGTATGCCGATCCGTGTACCGATATTTCGACGGTGTCTTCGCCAGTGTACGAGCGCGGTGCACGCATGACCGTGGTCAGCGCCTGATCCAGTGTGGATCCGTCGGTGTCGATGATGTCGCCCAGGTGTGCTGTGTGTGAGGCAACTTGTGCGAGGCGTCGGCCGCGCCAAATGCTGTCAACGATGGTTATGGCTTGCGGTCCGCTGACGCGGGCCACGGCGATGCCGCCCACTCCGGGGGCGGTGGATATGGCGCATATTGTGTCTGTGTTCATTGGCGTGTCGTGGGCGTCATGGTGCGCAGCGGCGTTCAGCGGCGTCGTTGCCATTGGTTGAAATTGTTTTGTTCTTCCACTTGAGCCTCGATGTCATCGGGTAGTGCGGCAAAGAAGTCCATGCCGGTGATGCGTTCGACTTCGTCTATGGATGTGGCTGCAGTCTGCATTCCGCCCGGTTGTACGAGGTTGGACATGACGAAGGCGATGCCTCGCGGAGGGTCGGCATAAGGGGCGAGTATGACCTTGAAAAAGCGCTTGGGTACAGCGACTTTGGTCGTGCCTATGGTTTCGGTAATCTTGTCCGTGAGTATGGGGCCGCAGATGACTATGAGTGCGCTGTCGCGTGCCGCCCATCGGCGAGTGGCTTCTTCGAGCTTGCGCCATGGCCCGGTGTTGAGGTGCTGTGACTGAGGGCAGATGTTGGTGAGCAGGAAGCATGCGTCCATGGCTTGGGATGACCATTTCATATCGGCGGCCGGAGCCATGTGTCCGCGATCGTATCCGCTGCGGCGGTAGTCTTCGGGTGTTGCGCATCCGGCAACGGACTCGTCGGCGCGGAAGTTGTTGGTGCGTTTGTATGGACCGTCAACATGGTTGCGCGTAAGTTCCCATGCTACGTAATTGGGTATGTGTTTGTCTGAGTTGAAGTTGACGGTAAATCCGGGGTATCTGACGGTCGTTTCGGTTTGTGATGGCGGTATGGAGACGTCCAGCAGTGCGTTTTTGTCAACGATTCTGATAGTGTCTGCCTTGGCGGTATTGTCCGTTCGGCAGGACTGCCACCATGTGATGGTAGCGCCCACGAATACGAGTGCGTACAGCAGCCATTGTATTCCCGGAATTTGGCGGCGGTTTTTTTTGCCGCGCTTTCGGCATCGTGTCATATTTGTATTGTCTGATAATATGGGTATTCGATGTCCCAAAGGTACAGGGCGTGCGCGGGCATCGATGTGCCGGCGGCGCTGCGGTCCATGGCGGCTATGACTTCGGCCACGTGTTCGGGGGCGTGCTTGTGGCGTCCGACGTCTACAAGGGTGCCGGTGACGGCGCGCACCATGTTGCGCAGAAAGCGGTCGGCGCGTATTTCCAGAAACCAGGCGGTCGGGCCTTGCCGAACCATGCGACATGCTGTGACATCGCAAATGTTGGTCTTGGTGTCTGTGTGTAGTTTTGAGAATGATGTGAAGTCTTTTCGCCCGATCACAAGGGCGGCGCCTTGGTTCATGGCCTCAAAGTCCAAGTCGGCGGGCGCGTGCCACGACAGATTGCGTATAAAAGGGTTCTCGGCCGTGTGCATCATGTACCGGTAGGTGCGGGCGGTGGCATCGAAGCGTGCGTGTGCATCGGCGTGTACTGCGGTGATGGCGTGTATGGCTATGGACGGGCGGCATATTCCGCTCAGCGATCCGTGCAGGCGGCGCATGGCTGCCGTGTCTCGTGCAAAGTCATCGGGAATGTCCGCATGTGCCACCATGGTGCGTGCGTGCACGCCCGTGTCGGTGCGTCCGGCACCGGTCACTTTTACGTGCGTGTGCAGTACCATCTCTAAGGCCTGCTCGAGTGTCTCTTGGACGCTGGGGCGGTCGGGCTGGATTTGCCATCCGTTGAATGGCTTTCCATCGTATGACAATTGCAGAAATACTCGCACGGGTGTATTCTCTTGGTGTTTGAACGTTGGATGTCGGTGCAATTTTTGTCGCTCTTGCAGCAGCCTTGCCCGGTCTTTAATAGGCGTGATTCAGTCTTTTTCGAGGTATGTGTATCCGTATAGCCCCGAGCGGTAGGTGGAGATGAAATTGCGGCCTTCCTCGGCGGAGAGGGCGCCGCTTTTGACGGATGCAGATACCCAGGACTCGACGTTGCGCACCAGTTTTTTGGCCGAGAATTGCACGTAGTCGAGGACTTCGGCCACGGTTTCGCCGTCGATTATGCGGTCGATATCGTAGTGGTCGGGATAGACGTTGATGTGTACGGCGTTGGTGTCGCCGAAGAGGTTGTGCATATCGCCCAGGATTTCCTGATAGGCGCCCACGAGGAATACGCCGAGGTAGTATTTTTCGCCTTGCTTGATGGCGTGTACCGGTAGGGCACACGACGGGTCGTGAAGGGTAATGAAATTGGCTATTTTGCCATCGCTGTCGCAGGTGATGTCTTGTATTGTGCAGGTTTTGCCGGGTTTTTGGTCAAGGTGCTGGATGGGCATGATGGGGAACACCTGGTCGATGGCCCACGAGTCGGGCAGCGATTGGAATAGCGAGAAATTACAGAAGTACTTATCGGGTAGCATCTTGGCGATGCCTCGCAGTTCCTCCGGCGGGTGTTTCATACTTGCAGCCATCTCGCCCACTTCGCGTGCGATGCTCCAGAATAGTTTTTCGACTTGGGCGCGTGTTTTCAGGTCCAGCACGCCCAGTGAGAAGCGGTCGAGGGCCTCCTCGCGTATTTGCAGTGCGTCGTGCCATGATTCGTACAGTGATGGGCCGTTGAGCTTGTCCCAGATGTCGTATAGCTCTTTGGCCAGTTCGTGTGCGTCTTCGGGCAGGGTTTCGTCATCGTCCCATACGGGGAGGTTGGTGGTTTCGAGCACTTCGAATATCAGTATCGAGTGGTGCGCCGTGAGTGAGCGTCCGCTCTCGGTGATGATGTTGGGCTGCTTGAGATGGTTTTTTTCGCACACGTCCACCAGGGCACTCACCGAGTCATTGGCGTACTCTTGTATGGAATAGTTCATCGAGCTTTCGCTGGAGGCCGAGCGGGTGCCGTCGTAATCGACGCCCAGTCCGCCTCCTATGTCCACGAAGTCTATGTCGAATCCGGCTTGCGACAGCTGGACATAGAACTGTGTGGCTTCGCGCAAGGCGTTTTTGATGCGTCGTATTTTGGTGATTTGGCTGCCTATATGGAAGTGTATCAGCTTGAGGCAGTCTTTCATGTCGCGTTCTTCGAGTATGCCCAGGGCTTCGAGTAGTTCGGATGAATTGAGCCCGAATTTGCTTTGGTCGCCGCCACTCTCGGCCCATTTGCCCGAGCCGGCGCTGGAGAGTTTGATGCGTATGCCGATATTGGGGCGTACACCGAGGCGTTCGGACATTTCGGCGATAAGTCGCAGCTCGTTCAGTTTTTCCACCACCAGGTATATGCGGCGTCCCATTTTTTGGGCCAGCAGTGCCAATTCGATATAGCTTTCGTCCTTGTATCCGTTGCAGATTACCAGGGCGTTGGCATTGGTGTTGGTGGCCAGTACCGCGTGCAGCTCCGGCTTGGAACCGGCTTCGAGACCGATGTTGAATTTGGTGCCATAGCACACAATTTCTTCCACGACTTGGCGCATCTGATTTACCTTAATGGGGTAGATCATATAGTTTTGCGCCGTGTATCCGTAGCGAGAGGCAGCTTCGCGGAAGCAGTTCGAAATCTTTTCGATGCGGTTGTCCAGGATATCCGGGAAGCGCAGTAGTATGGGCGATGCCAAGTCGCGTTCCTGTAGACGGTCCATAAGTTCTTTAAGATCTACCGGAAAGTCTCCCGGGCGCGGCGTTACGGTTACGTTGCCTTTGTCGTTGATGTCGAAATAGTTGCGACCCCAGCCGCGTATGTTGTACAGTTCGGCGCTGTCATCGACGCGCCATTTACGCATGGGCATATTCGTAGTCTCGTGTTAGGGTGGATGGTGTGTAATGAAGATAACGCGAAAGCCCAAGGCGTGACCGTCGGTACCGCGGAACACCTCGCGCTTATCAGTGCAAATTTACATAAAAAAAACGAGATGCAAGCCGGTTCGTTGCATGGCATAATATATAAATGTGTAAAAACGCGTTGTTTCGGTGTATTACACTCTTTCCCTCGTTTGTTCTTGTGAATGGTCGGAAATAAGTGTATTTTTGCGAAATAATGATCAAAATAATCTCTCATGAAGGAAATACGAAGGAGTCAGTATGTTACGGAGCTGCAGGAGCTTGAATCCATCTTGAAGGAATCGGGCATAGATGCCAAGATAGTCGAATACAACGGAGACCTGTTCAACTCGACGGGAAGCGCGGTTATGTTTTCGTTGTACGTAGAGGACGATGATGCAGAGAGAGCTGCGGCCATAGCGACAAAGTGTAATCCGGACAATTCGAAAGGGGTGACATATTGTCGCGAATGTGGAAGTGAGAATATCACCAAGGAAGTGGTGCGCAAAAGGCTGCCTGTATACTTTTTGGCCATAGGGTTGGTCGTGTGCGCTACGGGTTTTTTCCTCCCGGGACGTGTTCTGCCGTGGTTCTGCTGGATTGCGGGCGCGGTGCTTGTTGCCAATACTTTTGTTCCATTCAAGAGGACGCTGTACTATTGCAATGATTGCAAGAAGTATTTTAAGGACATATGAACGGATGACACATATTGTCTGCAGTGCCGGCGATTTGCCGACAGCGCTTTGCCGTTCGAGCGAAAAAATCCGTTGAGAAAAATTTTTTGAAAAAAATATTTGGTCGGTTCGCCGAAAGATTGTACCTTTGCATCCGCAAAGAGGGCAAAGAGATGCCTGTTTGATGCATGACTCCGTAGCTCAGTTGGTAGAGCAGCTGACTCTTAATCAGCGGGTCGAGGGTTCGAGCCCCTCCGGGGTCACATTGATTGAAAGGGATTACAGCACAACGCTTTATGCGTTGGCTGTAATCCTTTTTTTATACCCCGTGGGGGCATAAAAATTCGTAACTCGTCCGATAATCTCGTGAAAATTCGGATGATACATTCGGATGTTTTTGGGCGTATTCGGAAACAAAAACTTGTGCACTCTGCACGGACATGAGTCTGCAGACGGAGAGTAGAATATGTTGCCTGGAGCTAAAGGTTTGGTACACAGATCCAAATTCTTGGCTCCCGGCAATTTTTTTTAAGATGGTTTCGGAGATAACGATTTCATAGCAGAAGTCAAAGCTATTATAAGTCTTAATCCTTGTTTTAGTGGAGGATGGTCTCGGAGAACCCAAGTAGTGCCCTAGAAAAGGTATTTGAAAAGTCTTAATCCTTGTTTTAGTGGAGGATGGTCTCGGAGAGCAACTTTTGGAAGTGTCTGTCAACGAGACTGTTATAACAATATTTTTAATTTCGTTAACGTTTGGAGACCAAAAATATGTACCTTTTCGGGTGTTATCACAGACGCAAATTTACGAATTTTCGATGAGTGCGAACATGTTTTTCGAGGATATTTCGGAGTTTTTTTGTGTAGATGCCTGATCAAAAAAGTAGGCACTTAAAGGTTTTTAGTGGTTATTATTATTGAAAGTAGACACCGTGATTTCATCGATTGCCGGATAATGGCATCACGGTGGTGGGGGGCAATTTCATGCGATTAGGTTTCCGGAATTTTATCGTGTGATATAACAACAGCCCTCGTCGATGGTTGGCGAGGGCTGTTGTTGTGTTCGGGAACCTATGTGGTTATTTGTTGTTGTCTTCGATTTTTTCGACCAGAGGATCTACGCCCCACTGTTGCTGTGAGAGGCGGCGGTAGTTGTTGTAGCGCCATTGGGCGTTGGCCTTGGCGGCAGCGAAAAGTTCGGCGGCTTCGTTGGGGTAGGCTTTGACTACGGAAGCGTAGCGAACCTCGCCTTTGAGGAAGTCTTCGAATTTGTCCCATTGGGGTTCTTTGCTGTCGAGGCTGAAGGGGTTCTGACCTTGCTCTTCGAGTGCGGGGTTGTAGCGCCATAGGTGCCAGTATCCACATTCGACGGCACGCTGTTCCTCGTTCTGGCTGTGTCCCATGCCGGCTTTGATGCCGTGGTTGATACAGGGCGAGTAGGCGATTACCAGCGAAGGTCCGTCGTATGCTTCGGCTTCGCGCAGTGCCTTGAGGGTCTGTGCTTGGTCTGCGCCCATAGCTATCTGTGCGCAGTATACGTAGCCGTATGTCGAGGCGATAAGTCCGAGGTCTTTCTTGCGTATGCGTTTGCCGGAGGCGGCAAATTTGGCAATGGCACCTAAGGGTGTAGCCTTGGAGGCCTGACCACCGGTGTTGGAGTATACCTCGGTGTCGAGTACGAGGACGTTGACATTCTTGCCTGAAGCGAGTACGTGGTCCAGGCCGCCGAAGCCTATGTCGTAGGCGGCGCCGTCACCGGCGATAATCCATTGCGAACGAGCGGCGATGAAGCCTTTGAGTTCGACAATTTCGCGGCAGGTGTCGCATCCGCAGGCTTGGCACAAGGGCACAATCTTGTCAGCGACTTCGCGTGTGGAAGCGGCGTTGTGGGGTGCATCGAGCCATTGCTGGGCAAGAGCCTTGATTTGATCGGAACACTTGGCGCATTCCAGAGCTTTGTGCATCAGGTCAGCTACGCGCTGACGGATTTTCTCGGTGGCGATGTTCATGCCGAGGCCGAATTCGGCGAAGTCTTCGAAGAGAGAGTTGGCCCATGCGGGACCGTGTCCGGCGGCGTTGACGGTGTATGGCGTCGAGGGTACCGAGCCCGAGTATATGGATGAGCAGCC
>ULSU01071851.1_pt1 | contig 12132 bp, 9 predicted proteins | sample 1956941 | NCBI WGS metagenome assembly ULSU01 (sample SAMEA4835715, study PRJEB28245) | human gut metagenome | biome: gut microbiome; material: fecal sample | place: Denmark | collected 2008
CTCACCTGCGTGTTCGTGGACCACGGTCTGCTGCGCAAGGGCGAGGCCGAGCAGGTCAAGCATGATTTCGTCGAGGCGACCGGCATCAAGCTCATCGCCGTGGACGCCTCCGAAGACTTCCTCACCGCCCTGAAGGGTGTGAGCGAGCCGGAGAAGAAGCGCAAGATCATCGGCGAAAAGTTCATTCGCACGTTCGAGAAGGCCCAGCGTCAGGTCATCGAAGAGGCGGGCGCTTCCGGCAAGGAAGTCAAGTTCCTCGTTCAGGGCACTCTCTACCCGGATGTTGTGGAATCCGGCGGCGGCGATGGCGCGGCCAACATCAAGTCGCACCACAATGTGGGTGGCCTGCCGAAGGACATCAAATTCCAGCTCATCGAGCCGCTGCGCACCCTGTTCAAGGATGAGGTGCGCGCCATTGGCACCGAACTCGGTCTGCCGGATGAGATTGTCTGGCGTCAGCCATTCCCGGGTCCGGGTCTCGGCATCCGCATCATCGGCGAAATCACCAAGGAACGTCTTGACTTGCTGCGCGAAGCTGATGCCATCGCACGTGAGGAGCTTTCCAAGGCCGGCCTCGACCGCGACATCTGGCAGTGCCCGGTCGTGCTCCTTGCCGATGTGCATTCCGTGGGTGTGCAGGGCGACGAGCGCACGTATGGTTCGCCAATCGTGTTGCGTCCGGTGTCGTCCGAAGACGCCATGACCGCCGACTGGTCGCGTATCCCGTACGACGTGCTCGCCACCATCTCGACGCGTATTACCAACGAATGCCGTCAGATCAACCGCGTGGTGCTTGACTGCACTTCCAAGCCGCCGGCAACCATCGAATGGGAGTGAGCCCGCAGGCTTAGACACGTAATGGGAGGGGCTTCCCGCGGAACTACTCGCGGAAAGCCCCTCCCATTATGCGGCGAAAAGAGTCCACTCTCGTTAGAATCGAACAATCTCCTTCACAACATCTCTTTCATACATCCGTCAGGAAAGCATGTCGTTCCACATATTCACGAAATTCGGCAAGGTTTTTGCCGTGGCGGCGATGTTCTCCACTTGGATGCCTTTGATGCGCAAACCAAGCATCGCAGCGAACGTGGCCATGCGATGATCGGCATAAGTCTCCATCACGGCCGGTCGAAGGCAGCCCGCGGATACGGGCGTTATCTTCAATCCATCCGGCAATTCACGAGCTTCTCCCCCAATACGCGTGATTTCATTGACCAACGCCTCAAGACGGTTCGTCTCGTGTCCGCGTAAATGGCCGATGCCGATCATATTGGTCGGTTTGTCGGCGAAAGCCAGAATCGCAGCAAGCGATGGCGCGATTTCACCGGCAGCGGTCAGATCGAAATCACCCAAACCGTTGATGGCATGTCCACCTGTGACTTCGCAATAACGGATGCCGTTCTTTTCCGGGAAAGACACTTGCGCTCCCATGCGTTCAAGATACCCCGGCAACAAACCACCAGGTTGCGTGGTGGTTTCCGGCCAATGCGGCACACGCACGGTTCCGCCGGCGATCAACGCGGCGCCCAGGAACGGAGCGGCATTCGACAAATCCGGTTCGACCGTCACCTGTCCGGGTAGTTGAACCGTTCCCGGAGCGACTCCCCAGACATGAACGTCTTCATCTGCAATCGCATCCACACCAGCACTTTTAAGATCGGCCACCGTCATTCGGATATGCGGCAGGCTTGGAGTCTTTTTCCCCGTATGGTGCAGCTCAAGGCCGCCTGGCACACGCGAGCCGATCAGCAACAGGCCGGAAATGAACTGCGAAGAGCCGGACGAATCGATGGAAACCACATTCGGCGTTTCGCGCACGGCCGAATCAAATGTGGGCGGAGTGATTGTGAACGGCAGACGGCCTTCTTCACCGTGGTATTCAATGGTCGCGCCCAACTGCCGCAAGCCATCCAACACCGGTTTCATCGGGCGGGCATATGCCTGCTCATCGCCATCGAAATCGACGGGACCATCGGCGAACATCGCAAGTCCCGGCACGAAACGCATCACCGTGCCGGCAAGTCCGCAGTAAATTTTCGCATTGCCATGGAAGTGGCCATCCGCTGGCGGCGTCACCGTTACCGTCGTATCAGTTTCGACATCAACCTCACAGCGGACGCCAAGCGCATGTAACGCCTCCATCATCAGCTCGGTGTCACGCGAGCGCAGCAGCCCTACCAAACGCACCGGCTCCGATCCGAGAGCCGCGAGAATGAGATACCGGTTCGACAGGGATTTGCTACCCGGCACCACCACAGTGGCGTTGAGCGGTTTGCCGGCATACGGTGCCGGCCATAGGTTCTCTTGAAGTGCTTCCATGCGACCCATGGTAACCAAAACCTGCGGAAAAAGACGTGTCCATCTCGTCAGCGACATGCTGGTATCCATATGGGATACAAACTATACAACTCCTTCCCCATCTGCCTATCATTGCGTGTAGGCGTCCTTTGACGACGTCCGTTCTTTTTCACCTCAATGTGGAAAAGAGCGAGCGCATAGAAGAAACGAGCGCATAGAAGAAAGATATGACATCGCCACAGCAACCACAGCCATATGTGCCTGTGCCGCAACCCCAACAACCGAATGCGGCCGTGCCGCAGCCGCAGCCCTACGCGTCCGCATCACAGCAATATTATCCGCCTGCCGCTCAACAGCCTCAGCCAATGGCTCCGGTTCCCGTTCCGGCGGGAGCGGCGGTGCGTACCAAACGCGGCCTGCTCAAATTCGTGCTGCTTGGTCTCATCACTTTCGGCATCTACGACATTTAGCAGATGAGCGAGGTTGGGGAAACCTTGAACCTGATCGCCACGCGTCGCGACGGCAAGCGCACCATGCACTATTGCCTCATGTTCTTCATTGTCGGCTGGCTGACTTTCGGCATCGGCTGGCTTGTCTGGAACCATCGTCTCAGCGCTCGAATCGGCACCGAACAGGCCGCCCGGCATTTGCCGGTGACCGTGACGGCCGCGACATACTGGCTATGGAGCGTTCTCGGCACGTTGATCATCGTCGGGCCGTTGGTCTACACATACAAAATCCTGCATGCCATGAATGATCTGAGCGCCGACTACAACATGCGTGGCATCTGAGTTTCTTTTGTGCGCACAATCATTGAAGCCCGGAATTCCAAGTGGCAAAACCATTGGAACTCCGGGCTTTTTGTCGGGCTGACAGGATTTGAACCTGCGACATTCTGCTCCCAAAGCAGACGCGCTACCAAACTGCGCTACAGCCCGTTCATGCACTCCCGCACGTGGCAGGTGAACACGGGTTTCTATTGTAGCGTATGGTAGGACAACGACAGGCTAGAATGGCAAATACTGGAGGGGACGCGCATGGGACGTCATCAGCAAGCCGAGGCTTCAGGCATCATTTCCTTCATGGCATGCGCCACTCTTGCATGGATCGCCATGGACCTATATCTGCAATTCGCTCCCGCCATCTGGCGTGTCACCCAACGCCTGTTCACCGTGTGTGCCGGAATCACCGCGGGATGTGGAGTCATCTCGTTCACCTTGGGGTATGCGCGCAACTCCAGGTCGATGACGTTGAAACATGGCTGGACCATTCCTATTCGCCGTATCTTCGAGATACTCGCTTTGTCCGTGGTCTACGCGTCGACCATTTTCGTCACGGCGTTCATGCTGCTTTCCATTGCCAGCAACATGATGGGGTTGCGCACGTTAAAAGGCTATCTGACTGCACTCTGCGCCGCGATCTCGGGGGTCGTAGGCTATGTCACGTTCGTACAGGCGGAACTCATGAATGCCAAGACCATCGCATCCTTGCTGCCGTTCTTCGTGGTTTCCGGTGTCAGCATCGCAGGATTGACGTCCGATGATCCATACTGGTACAACAACAATTTCTCCCAATTGGGCGATCGAACCACTTTCGCTGCTCGTATGTTCAATTCGACATTGATGTTGGCTGGCGTCTGCATCGTCATCATCAGCTATTTCGCGATTTCGGAGCTCATCACCACGCACCGTCTGCAGATGCAGTATCTGTCTGCAAACGATGAAAAAGAAGCTCCCAAACACTTCAAGGCGCGGATTCTTCTGCTATCGACCATGCTGACGCTCGCAGGCATCGCCTTCATCGGCATCGGCATGTTCCGTTACACGCCGCATCCGATTCTGCACAACGTATTCGCCCGCGGTCTTCCCTGCCTGATGAGCGTGCTGATGATCGCGCTGCCTTGGCTGGCCCCGCAGCTTTCAAAAGTAGTATATGTGATTTCAGACCTAGCTATCGTGATCGGGGCTCTTGCCGGGTTCCAGTGGTTGGCGGGGCGTAACACGTTGACGAACGTCGAGGCTCTTGCCGGCATGATGTTTCTGGGCTGGTTCATCATCTTTTCACGGCAGATTGCGGCCATCGAATCCGATCGTGTGCAGACGCAGCTTATTCTGGCGCAAACCAAGCGGCCAGAATCCGTCGAGGATCTTGCGGAGGTCAGCGAAACCGTTCCTGGAACCGTTTCCCGACTCTCGTCGGAAGTCTAATTCTCGTAACGGTTCACGAGCACAGTCCACAAACAATACGGCGAGGTGTCACCCGTACGGATGGCACCTCGCCTGTTCTCATGGCTATCAGAAATCGTAGTTCTTTGTGGTGGGCTTTCTATCGCTCATCAGCAACAGGAAGCTTCTCGACTGCGCCGTGATCGCGAAGCCGGCCTCATAGTTGAGTTCCGGACCCTTCGGATTATGCGTGTCGACGACCAGACGCCATTTCTTGCCATACCGCTCGTCCGGCAAGGTGAACATAATCGGCTCGTAATGCGCGTTGAAAATCAGGATGAAGTTATTGTCCACCATCTGGTTGCCATACCAGTCGGCTTCCGGAATATCGGAACCGTTCAGATAGATCATCACCGAGAACGCGTGGGTGTTGGACCAATCTTCCATGTCCATGATGGAACCGGTGTGGTCCATCCATTCGACCTGCGGAATCTTATCGTCCGGGTCTCCTGGCTCGCGGCCGGTGAAGAAACGACGACGGTGGAGCACCGGGTGCTCGAGTCGCAGATGAATCAGCTTCGAAACGAACTCAAGCAGATCCTTCTGACTATCGTCAAGATCCCAATTGGTCCATGAAATGACGTTGTCCTGGCAATAGGCATTGTTGTTGCCCTGTTGCGTGCGTGCCACCTCATCGCCGCCGCAGATCATCGGAATGCCCTGACTGCACAGCAGCGTCGCGAACATGTTGCGCATCTGCTGTTGCCGCAGGTCGTTGACGTCCTTGATGGTGGTCGGGCCTTCGACACCGCAGTTCCAGGAACGGTTGTTGCTTTCGCCATCCCTATTGCCTTCGCCGTTGGCATCGTTATGCTTCTCGTTGTAGCTCACCAAATCGTTCATGGTGAAGCCATCATGTGCGGTGATGAAGTTCACGGAAGCCACCGGACGGCGGCCGTTCATCTGATACAGGTCGGAGCTGCCCATCAGACGGCTGGCGAATTCCGGTAGCGTCGATGGTTGCGAACGCCAGAAGTCACGCACGCAATCACGGTAGCGGCCGTTCCATTCGGACCAGCTGGACGGGAAGCCGCCCACCTGATAGCCACCGGAACCCAAATCCCAAGGTTCGGCGATGAGCTTGACACGGGAGATGACCGGATCCTGTTCGACGATGTCGAAGAAGGCGGACAGCTTGTCGACTTCCTGGAATTGGCGGGCCAGCGTGGCCGCAAGATCGAATCGGAAACCATCGACATGCATTTCGGTGACCCAGTAGCGCAGGCTGTCCGTGATGAGCTGCAGCGCGTGCGGCGAGCGCATCAGCAGGGAGTTGCCGGTGCCGGTCGTGTCGAAGTAGTGGCGTCGGTCGTTGTCGACCAGACGGTAGTAGGCACCGTTGTCGATGCCTTTGAAGCTTAGGGTCGGGCCGAGGTTGTTGCCTTCGGCGGTGTGGTTGTACACCACGTCGAGGATCACTTCCATGCCGGCGCGATGGTAGGCCTTGACCATGGATTTGAATTCGTTGACCTGCTCGCCGCGTTGTCCGGAGCTTGAGTACGCGTTATGAGGCGCGAAGAAGCCGATGGTGTTGTAGCCCCAGTAGTTGCTCAGGCCTTTTTCCTGCAGGAAGCTGTCGTTGACGAACTGGTGGATCGGCATAAGTTCGATGGCGGTGACGCCGAGCTTCCTCAGATATTCGATGACCGATGGATATGCGAGGCCCGCGTAGGTTCCACGGATGTCCGGCGGCACGTCCAGGTTGAGATTGGTCATGCCACGCACATGGGCTTCGTAGATTACCGAATCATGGTAGGAGATGTTCGGATGTTGGTCGTTGCCCCAGTCGAAATACGGATTGACCACGGCCGATTTCATGGTATGTGGCGCGGAATCCAGCGTATTCATGCTGGTGACGTCCTCAGGGCTTTTGAACCAATACGAATAGAGGCTTTCGTCACCGTCGATGTTTCCCTCGATGGCTTTTGCGTACGGGTCGAGCAGCAACTTGTTCGGGTTGCACCGCAGGCCCTTTGCTGGATCATACGGACCGTACACACGATAGCCATACCGTTGCCCGGGTTGTATTCCCGGCAGATAGTTATGCCATACGTAGGAGTTCTGCTCCGTCATTTCCACTCGGGTCTCACGGTCTTCCTCATCGAAAAGACAAAGCTCGACTTTCTGGGCCACCTGAGAGAAGAGGGCGAAATTCACGCCGGCGCCGTCGTAGCTCGCACCGAGTGGATACATCGATCCAGGTCTGATTTGCATAATTCAAGTATCGCACGTTTTGCGAGTTGAATTCGTTATTTCGTTTATTCCGGCGATTGTTTTTACAATTCGAAACCTGCAGGCCGCTATTGTTGCCGCATTCTGCGAATTTGCTCATGCAAAATGGCGATCTCCGAATTGGAGGCCGTGATGTGCGTGTCTCGTAGCTGCTTCCACGGGATCCAAGCAGATTCGACATGCTCGTCGGCGTCGAAATGCCGTTCGACGGCCTGCCAGTGGCGCAGGTGCACCACCATGATGTTGGCCAGTTCGTCGGTCATGCCTTCGGATGAATAGAATTGCCCGACATGGTCGATATCGCAACTGTTTTTGTCGATTGGCTCGACGCCGGTCTCTTCGCGCAGCTCACGCAATGCGGCCGCATCGACGTCTTCCCCGTCATCGATGAGTCCTGCCGGCAGACCGTAGGCGAAGGCGTCGCAGCCGACACGGTATTCTCGTTCGACCAAGTACAAATCCTGCGCGCAGTCATGCACCAGCATGACCACACAGGGCGCGTGCCGCATCACCTGTCTGCGGATCACGGTTTGTCCGCCGTCTCGTGTCTGCAACGCGATACGCATGTCCTCCACGCCGAAAATCGCGCCTTGATACACGTGCTCTCTGCTGAGTACTGTGGCCGGTCTGGTCATGTCCACGCCATCGCTGGATTCGTTCAGCGACATATCCATGCTGGTCGTATCGGACATCGTCGTTCAGCGTTCCTGCCCGCAGGACGGCAGTACCAGATTCCAGGGATCGGTGTTCATGGAAATCCAGCGGACGGTGGGGATGTCTCCGGTCGCCTCAGATACGGCACGAGGCACATCGCCCATGGCGTATTGGAACCATATGGATTCGATGGCGCTGTGTGGCGTGTTGATGAACATCGGACGAACAGTGGCGTCGCCTCGGCCGAGTTCGATGTCCGCGGCACGCATGGACGCCTCATAGCGCGCCTGCTCGATGGCATCGGTCACCGGATGATGGCGCAGATCGCTGGTCACATACACATCGACGCCTGCGGCACGCACTTCATCGAACAGGGAATCGCCCGAGCCCGGCAATACCGCCACCGTGCCGATCGTCGCGTCAAGGTCGCCGCACACCTGCACGCCAAGTTCGGTGTATGGCAGCGCGTCGGCCACACGACGGGCGAAATCACGCAATGCGATCGGCTCCTGCAACCGGCCGACACGGCCCAATCCGACCGGATGTTCGGCTTTCGGATCTTCGATGGGTACCAGCGGACGCTGTTCGATCAGGCCGAACGCGTCGGCGGCGGCCATGCCGACTCCTCGGTAGGAGGCATCGGCATTGGTGTGCCCAACCCACAGCGCGCAACCGGCGAGGTTGAGCTTCCGGACGATCTCACCACGGAATCCCAGTCCGGAGACCGCATGCACGGAACGGAAGAACAGCGGATGGTGGCAGATCAGCAGGTCGATATCTCCGGCGATAGCCTGGTCGATCACCGCCATGGATGGGTCCGCCGCGAACGCGATGTTGCGCACGTCGTGGCGAAGGTCTCCCACGATGAGTCCCGGCTCATCCCATTGTTCCGCGTATCGCAGCGGATACAGCGTTTCAAGCACATCCACGACCTGCTTCAGCGTTGCCACAATCTTCCTTCTTTCTTTTTTAATCAGCCTTCGATTATCCGACGGGAACGGATCAGTGGGCCGCCAATTGCCAATCGGAACCGATGCCCGTCGATACGTCCAACGGAACGGCCATGGTGACGGCATGCTCCATGGCATCCTTCACCAGCGCGGTGGCCTGCTTCTCCTCACCGGGCGCGATCTCCACCACAAGTTCATCATGAATCTGCAGTATGAGGCGACTTCCAAGGTTCGCTTCCTGCAGTGCGTCATACGCACGAATCATGGCGATTTTCATGATGTCCGCCGCCGAGCCTTGGATAGGCGCGTTCAACGCGGCGCGTTCGGCCGCGTCCCTCACGGCACGGTTCGGCGATTTGAGACCGGGGAAATACCTGCGCCTTCCGAAAATGGTTTCGGTATATCCTTTTTCGCGTGCGGACGAGACAAGCGATTCAAGGTATTCATGGACTTTGCCAAAAGTGGCGAAATACTGGTTTTTCAGCGATTCGGCTTCTTTGGGCTTGATCTTGAGCTGCTGGGCAAGTCCATACGTGCTCAGACCGTAGGCAAGTCCATAGCTCATCGCCTTGACGTGGCTACGCTGATCGGACGTGATGTCGTCAACGGGAATGCCGTAGACCAAGCTGGCCACATACTTATGGAAGTCCTTGCCGGAGCGGAAGGCCTCTATCAACGCCTCATCACCGGAAAGGTCGGCCATGATGCGCAGTTCGACCTGCGAGTAGTCGGAGCTCAGCAACGATTCGAAGCCCTCTCCCGGCACGAACGCGGATCGAATCTCACGACCTGCGGGATCCCGGTTCGGAATGTTCTGCAGGTTTGGATCGACGGAGCTCAATCGTCCGGTGGCTGCCACCGTCTGTTCGAAAGTGGTGTGGATGCGACCGTCATGACGGTTTGTGGCGTCGATCAACGTCTGCACGATCTGCTTGAGCTTGTTCTTTTCACGATGCATCAGCAACGCGTCAAGGAACTGGCATGCGCGGTCGTTATCGTACGAGCGGTCACGCAAGGTCTGCAATGCCGCGGCATTGGTGGTGTATGAACCGGACTTGGTTTTTTTCGTCGGTTTCAATCCCATGTCTTCGAACAGGATCTTCTGCAGCTGTTTGGGGCTTTGCAGGTTCACCTGCTCCCCCGCGAACTGCCACGCCGTTTCCTGTGCCTGGGCAGCGTCGGCGGCAAGTTGGTCGCGCATCTGCACCAGACGTGTCATATCCACTTGGGCACCGACCTGTTCCATGCCATGCAGGACCTGAGAGACCGGAAGCTCAATGGATTTGAGGAGACCGAATTGTTCGCGCTTATCCAGCACACCGGCCAAATATTCGGCCAAAAGCCCCACGATTGCGGTGCGGGTGAGTATCAGCTCGTCGTTCTTGGAATCGTTTTCCCCAGGCTCGTCGAAGTCCAAGGTCCCCTGTGTCGCGGCTTCGGCTTGTGCTTCGATGTGCAGATCAAGGAAATGGGCCGCAGCCTGTTCCAGCGTGTCCGCGTGGAAATCCGGGTGGGCAAGATATCCGGCGAGCTTGGTGTCGAACAATGGTTCCGGAAGTTCCACGCCGATGCTGCCCAGCAGATGCGCATGTTCTTTGTAACCGTGCACGACCATGGAATGGTGATAGCGGTCGAACAGCCTTTGCAGGCATTGCACCATATCCGGACTGAATACGTCGATGCGAATGGCTTCGCCGTGCACGGCGATCATCAATGCCGAAAGAGAGGCTTCTCCGGGTTTGCTCGTGCCTTCGGCGTAAAGCGTCCAGGACTGTTTCACCTTGTCCGTGCAACGGGTCGAAGAATCGATTTCGAAGCCGAATTCCGGAATGTCGTTGGAGGAGCGTTCATGGCGTTCGTGCAGATGTTCCTGCACCACGGGGAAATGGTTTTGGACCCATGTCTCCACCACATGCGAATCGTTGACATCTTCGACATGTGGCAGCCCGAGCTTGCTGGATTCGTGCACGTCCCCGGATGGTTTGTCCGCATTGAACGTTTTGAGCACGCGATTCTTGGTCCGAACACCGAATTCGAGCTTGGTGAATAGATCGTCGAGTTGACCAGCGTCGACTTGTCCAAATGTCAGGTCGGATACCGACACGCCAAGATCAAGGTCACGAACCAAAGCGTTCACGGAACGGTTCAGTTTGACCTGTTCGATGTTTTCGCGCAGGGCTTCGCCTTTTTTGCCGCTGATCTCGTCGGCGTGTTCGATGATCTGCTCAAGTCCGCCGTACTGGTTGATCCATTTGGCCGCGAATCCGTCGCCGACTCCGGGAACGCCGGGGATGTTGTCAGCGGTTTCTCCGCGCAAGGCGGCCAGATCCGGGTATTGCGCGGGAGAGACATGATATTTCTCCTGCACGGCATCCGGGGTCATATGTTTGAGGTCTTTGAAATGGTGGCCGGGATACAGCACGGTGATGTCGTCGTTGATCAGCTGGAAAGCATCACGGTCGCCGGACAGCACCAATGTGCGGTAGCCTGCCTGGTCGCCCATGCTGGCGAGCGTGCCGATCACATCGTCACCTTCGTAACCGGGTTTTTCGATGTATGTGACGCCCAAGGCCGTCAGCATCTGCTGGATTAATGGCAGCTGGCTGAGCAGTTCCTCGGGGGCCGCGTCGCGAGTTCCTTTGTACTGCGGCAGCATCTGGTTGCGGAACGTGCCGCCCTTCACATCGAATGCGACGGCAAGATGGTCTGGATGTTCGGCATCGATCACCTGCGAAAGCATGGTGGCGAATCCCCAGACCGCGTTGGTGGCCTGACCTGATGATGTACTGAAATTCTCTACGGGTAAGGCAAAAAAAGCGCGGAACGCCAAAGAATGGCCGTCAACGACCAATAGCGTTCCGCGTGAAGTGCCTTCCACAGTTGGTGTGTTAGCGCTCATCCTCTGCTTCCGACTTCTGTTCGCCATACTTGGCGATGATGGCCATGGCCAGACGCTTCTTCGGAATGCGCTGGTCCATGGAGGTCTTCTGAATCCAACGGAAAGCGCCCTGTTCGGAGAAGTCCGCCTTGTCCATCAGCAGGCCCTTGGCGCGGTCGACGAGCTTGCGCTCCTCCAGCGTTTCTTCGGCCTTCTTCAGCTGCTCTTCGGCCTTCTTCAGCTGTTCCTCGGTTTCCTGCAGTTTGGACTCGCTACGTTCGACATTGTCAAGCAGATCGTTGATTTCGGCGAAACGGCCCATGGCGACTTCCAAAGCCGGCAGCAGCTTGGATTCCTCATACGGCTTGGTGACATACGCCATGGCGCCAGCGCCCGTGGCCTTTTTGACCAAATCAGACTGGGAGAATGCCGTCAGCATGACGACCGGAGCGATGTTCTCATCACAGATGATGCCAGCGGCCTCGATGCCATCCATGCGAGGCATCTTGACATCCATGCACACCACGCTCGGGCGGAACTTACGGGTCAGTTCAACGGCTTCCTCACCGTTGGCGGCCTCTCCGACGACCTCATAGCCGTTATCCTCAAGCATGGCGACCAAATCCATGCGGTTCACGGATTCGTCTTCGGCAACGACGACGGTGCGCTTGTGTGCCTCGTTATTATTGGCAGAATCCGGCTCGGGAGCCGCAGCAGCTTGGAGCTCCTCATCAGTGAGCACTTCGTCCGGTTCCGTGGTCTTCTCTGCAGCCATGTCGGTCTCTTTCCACTGTCACACCCAAAGCCGGCCTAACATGCCCCAACCCGGGCCTGGATTGATATTGATTTCTTACGTGCCCTCGGTGGGACTCGAACCCACACTGCGCAGATTTTG
>ULSU01062758.1_pt1 | contig 12112 bp, 9 predicted proteins | sample 1956941 | NCBI WGS metagenome assembly ULSU01 (sample SAMEA4835715, study PRJEB28245) | human gut metagenome | biome: gut microbiome; material: fecal sample | place: Denmark | collected 2008
TGTGGGTGTCGTTTTTAAAAATTCGGATTGCTAAGAACGGATGCCTGCATGGGGAAGGAAGAGCGAGGTTACTCTGGCGTCCGCTTGTAGAGAATAAAGGCAATGACGGCAAACACGGCATTGGGAATCCAGGCGGCCAGAGCGGCGGGCATCCCGGCATTCGTTGAGAAAGTGGCAGAGACGGTCTGGAACATGATGTAGGCGAAGCTCAAAGCCAACCCGATGCCCAGGGAGATTCCCATGCCTCCCTTGCGTTTCTGGGAGGAGAGCGACACGCCGATGACCGTTAGGATGAAAGCGGCAAAGGGCATGGCGAAACGCTTGTGGTATTCCACCTCAAAAGTGTTGACGTTGGGCGCTCCGCGCATTTTCTGTTTTCCGATAAATTCTCCCAACTGTGGCAGGGTCATTGTTTCCTGCTGGTTTTTGGTGTAGAAGAAATCGGAGGGCTCCATCATGATCATGGTGTCGAGCTTTTCCCCACTTGATATTTTCTCGCGCCTGCCTTTCAGCGTGCGTATATTGTACATACGGATTGTCCAGCTGTAGCGCCGGTCAGACAGCGTGTCGTACTGGATATTTTGGGCGGTCAGGTGCGAAACAAGTTTTTTGTCGACAAACTTATCCAATGAAAATCCGTAGCCGCTTTTCGTCACATTGTCGAAATGGGTTATATAGGCAACAACGCCAGTGTCGACCTGCATTTGCACGTTATCGGCCGTGGTGGTGCTTTTTTTCTTGACGTAGGCATTCTCGAAATTCACCCTCGAAATGTTGCCGACAGGAATGACGTAAGCTCCCAGAAAAAAGGTGACCACAGCTATCAGGAAGGCCGAGAGCATATAGGGGCGCAGGAGCCTGCGGAAGCTCATGCCTGCGGCTTTCATGGCGATTATTTCTGAATTGGAAGCCAGATTGGAGGTAAAGAGAATGACGGCAATGAAGACGAAGAGGGGGCTGAACAGGTTGGAGAAATAGGGGATGAAGTTCAGATAATAATCGAAGACTATTTTCCGGACTGGCACGTGCGACTGCGTGAACTTGTCTATCTTCTCGTTGTAGTCGAAGATGATGGCAATGAGGATGACAATGGCAATGAGGAAGACGTAGGTGCTCAAGAATTTCTTCATGATGTACCAATCAATCCGTCCAATTCTGACAGACCCCATTGCCTGCTTCATCCATGTTGCCAGACGCTTGCCTATGTTTGTATTTTTACCTGTATCTTTCATTGTTGGGGATGATGCGCCTGAGAGCGCGTTGCAAAATTAAAGTATGGCATTTCCATCGCAGGGCCTTACAGGGATGTTCTATAAATTAGTTTTAATGGAGATTCTTTATTTAGGATTGATTTGACCGCTTTTACAGTTCTCACTCGCATCTTGCTGTATTTCAAAGACTCACATAGCTCGCTATGCTCGTCTTTGAAATACAACAATCTGCTTCGCGATAAATGTAAAATCAGCTCAAGCTAATTTATAGAACACCCTTACAGCGTCTGTTGAAAAATCACAGGCGCTGTGACAGGCGTTCCACCATTTCCTTTTTCCAGGAAGCGAAGTTATCGGCCAGTATCTGCTGGCGAGCTTCTCTGACGAGCCACAGATAGAAGGCCAGATTATGGATGCTGGCAATCTGCATGGCCAACAATTCCTTCGCCTTGAACAAATGATGGAGATAAGCCCTTGAATATTGGGTATCAACGAAGCAGTGGCCGTTGGGGTCGACGGGAGAAAAATCAGTGCTCCATTTTGCATTGCGCATGTTGATCATGCCCTCTGCCGTAAAAATCATGGCATTGCGTCCGTTTCTTGTGGGCATCACGCAATCGAACATGTCCACACCGCGCTCAATGCCCTCCAGGATATTGACGGGAGTGCCCACGCCCATCAGGTAGCGCGGACGATCTTGCGGCAGGATGTCGTTCACCACTTCTATCATATCATACATCACTTCGGCAGGCTCGCCAACGGCCAAGCCGCCAATGGCATAGCCCTCTGCGTTGAAATCGCTCATGAAACGCGCACTTTCTTGACGCAGGTCTTTATAGACGCAACCTTGCACGATGGGGAAGAGCGACTGGTGGTAGCCGTATTTCGGATCCGTTTCATGAAAACGTTTCCAACAGCGCTTCATCCAGTTGTGGGTCAGCGTAAGGCTTTTTCTGGCATAGGAGAAATCAGCTGTGCCAGGAGGGCATTCGTCGAACGCCATCATGATGTCTGCGCCGATTGCGCGCTCGATGTCCATCACTTTCTCGGGCGTGAAGAAATGCTTGCTTCCGTCGATGTGGGAACGAAATTCGCATCCCTCCTCGCTCAGTTTTCTGATGCCTGTCAACGAAAATACCTGAAAGCCACCGCTGTCTGTCAGCATGGGGCGGTCGAATCCATTGAACTTATGGAGGCCGCCTGCACGCTCAATGACATCCAATCCTGGGCGCAGATATAAATGATAGGTGTTTCCCAATATAATCTGGGCCTGGATGTCGTCTTTCAGTTCGCGCAAATGAACGCCCTTGACGCTACCCAAGGTGCCGACGGGCATGAATATGGGGGTTTGAATCTGCCCGTGATCCGTTGTAATCAGACCAGCACGGGCAGAACTTGTCGTGTCTGTATGTTGTAATTCAAATTTCATAAATTAGTATTTTCATATCAAGCAGGCCATCTGATGGTCAGAGACGGCTCTGGCATCACTTGTTTTCTGCCGGCTCTTTCTTGATGGTCAAGTCAAGCGGATTGTCAACGCGCTCCTTGAGCAAGGCAATGTTAAACACGTCCTGAACATTTTCCACAAAGAAGAACTGCAAACCGTCGACATAGCTTGATTTTATCTCCTGGATGTCTTTCTCGTTTTCCTTGCTCATGATGATGTTTTTGATGCCGGCACGTTTGGCAGCCAAAATCTTTTCCTTGATGCCGCCAACAGGAAGCACGCGGCCGCGAAGGGTTATTTCGCCAGTCATGGCTGTGTTTGCACGCACCTTACGCTGAGTGAAGGCTGAAGCCAGGGAAGTGGCAATCGTGATGCCTGCCGACGGACCGTCCTTGGGAGTTGCACCTTCTGGCACATGGACATGAACGCTCCATTGCTCAAACAGACGGTAGTCAATGTCCAGCATCGACGCATGGGCTTTGACATATTCCAGCGCCAAAATAGCAGACTCCTTCATCACGTCGCCCAGATTTCCTGTCAGCGTCAGTCTCGGCGCTTTGCTGCGACTCAAACTGGTTTCGATGAAGAGGATTTCTCCGCCGACAGCCGTCCAGGCAAGACCGGTGACAACGCCTGCATATTCATTGCCCTGATACTTGTCGCGGCTGAAGATGGGTTTGCCCAAGAGTTTCTCAACATCCTGCGGTTTGACAGGCGCATTTTCAAACGGCATTTTGCCTTCAACGGCTGTGAGATAGGCCGTTTTGCGGAACACCTTGTCGATCTGCTTTTCCAACTGGCGCACACCGCTTTCGCGGGTGTACTTCTCAATGATATATTCCACTGCTGGCGCAGAGATGCGGAGCGGCGCACCGAAGTCCATCATTTTCTGTTCCTTCGGAATGAGATGACGACGCGCAATTTCTTTTTTCTCTTCGGTCAGATAGCCTTCCACTTCAATCAGTTCCATTCTGTCAAGCAGCGGCCCGGGAATCGTGTTCAGATTGTTTGCCGTGGCAATGAACAGCACCTTCGACAAATCATAGTCGAGGTCCAGGAAATTATCGTGGAACGTGTTGTTTTGCTCGGGGTCGAGCACCTCCAACAGGGCAGACTGCGGGTCGCCATTGTAATTATTCTGAGAAACCTTGTCGATTTCATCCAAAATGAACACTGGATTGTCTGTCTCGGCTTTGATGAGACTTTTGATGATGCGGCCAGGCATCGCCCCGACATACGTGCGGCGGTGGCCGCGAATCTCGGCTTCATCGTGAACACCTCCCAAGGATATTCTGACATATTTCCGGCCCAAAGCGGCGGCTATGCTTTTTCCCAAAGAGGTCTTGCCCACTCCCGGAGGACCATAAAGGCACAATATCGGGGCCTTCATATCCTGGCGGACACGCAAAACGGCCAAATGCTCCAAAATGCGCTCCTTGACCTTCTCCATTCCGTAGTGGTCGCGGTTTAAGATGCGCTCGGCATTCTTGATATTGAGGTTATCCTTGGTATCTTTTCCCCACGGCAACGACACGAGCGTCTGGAGATAATTCAACTGGACGTTGTAGTCGGGGCTTTGCATATTGATGTGCTTAAGCTTTTCGACTTCTCGGTTGAATGTTGCGGCCACTTTGTCGGGCATCTTGAGCCACTTGGCTTTTTCCATGATTTCGCGGACGTCATCGTTCTGCGAATCATCGCCCAATTCGCTCTGTATGTTCTTGATTTGCTGCTGCAGGAAATATTCTTTCTGCTGCTGATCGAGATCTTCCCGCGTTCTGTTTTGTATGTTGCGCTTCAACGTAGCATACTGGCTTTCGCGATTCAAGATGGAGAGGAGTTTGAAAGCCCTCTCTTTTTCATCGTTGATGGCGAGCAGTTCAGACTTTTCCTCTATGGGGAAAGGAAGGTTCGTGCAAATGAAACTGATGAGGAAAATCGGGTTGCTGATATTGCGGATGGCAAAAGCGGCCTCGTCTCTCACGGTGTCGCTCATGCGTATGAGGCGTATCGTGGAGTCCTTGCAGGTGTCAACCAGTGCCGTATATTCACGATCGTCTGCTTCCGGAAGGATTTCTGGAATTTTCTCGACATGGGCACGCATATATGGTTTCATACGTGTCACTTCCCCCAATCTGAAACGTGAATAGCTCTGCAAGATAACGGTCAACACACCATCAGGCAATTCAATGACACGCATAACCTTGGCAACAACGCCAATGGGATACAAATCCTTGGCCGTCGGCGTCTCAACAGTGGAGTCGAGCTGTGTTGTCACGGCAATCAAACTGCCTGATTTCACGGCCTGCTGCACCAGTTTGCGGGAAGATTCGCGACCTACGGAAACAGGGGCGACAACGCCAGGGAAAAGCATCATATTGCGTAATGGCAACACGGGCAAAATTTCTTCAATCTCCTTGTCGAAAAGACTTGATATGTCGCCGTCAAAATCGGCTATCAATGAAAACGGATTCTGCTGAAGTTCGTCTTGATTCATATTTTTCTATATATACATCACCTCTCAAATAACGGTGACTGGATTTATTTTACATTATTATAAGCTGCGACGGATGGGGACACGCCTTGCCAACAACGGCCAAGCATGTTTTCCCGAACTTTTTACGGCAAGAAATAATCTCCACCGCACCACTCCGTGAAAGCAATCTCCTGCTCCAACGGATAAAACCTGACAACTTTTTGGGTCTCAACATCAATTTCCAACACCTGGTTTTTCTTGACTTCTCCGTTGGACAGATGCAAGCGGGAAACGGCGATGCGAGACACTCGTGTATTTTCAACTTTCATATAGGGCGTCCTAAGTTTTAGGCAGGTTATCAAAAATGCTCGAAAGGAAAACGTCAGCGGCCTTTTTCGGTGTTCACTATCACTTGAAATGGTGTCCCACCCGTTGCAGACTATCGTTGCGCAACAAACTGTCGCGCAACACGCGCTCCCCCTTCAGGCGATCGGCTTTCTCGTCGCGCACAGAATCTCCAGAAGAAGCATCATCTGCTGCCGGCTGAGTTTTGTTTCTGAAGCGAATCAGAGAAACACCTGTAATGATGCAAAGTTTGGGTTTGGAATCCCAAACTGCCTGCTGGTAAACATAACCAGAAATGCTTTTCAGCGGTTTCGCCCCGACACTGACGCTCAACTCCTGGGAGCCAGAACCATATACCGGCAAGACAGAAACGGCGGTTGAATCATTGGCATAATTCAAGGCAAGGCAAACAATTGCCGATTTCATGCCTTCTCTGTAGATCCAATTTGACGTAAAACGGAGCATCAGTCGGTCGCCTGCATGAACGGCCGTATCGCATTCTTGCTCAAACGAGGCAACATTCTGTCCGACAGACGACAACAACCAGGCACGAGAACCGCGCCAAATGTCAAGCGTGTCTGTTGTCAACGCATTGGCATACATACCGTCTGCAGAAGGCGCTGCACCGATGTCGGCAGAGAGGCGTTCGTTGAGGTGCTTATATATGTCGAAGAGTTCTTCGCTATGGCGGGAATACCACGCTAAAGAGCGGTCGAAATCTTCCTGCGACAGATGATATTTCTCTAAAACGGACTTCAGATAATAATTCTCATTATAACTTATGTCTGTCTGATGTGTCACCTGTTCCGCACTTTTGTTTCCGCCCAGACTCTGGGCCACATGGTAATCATAAAGCACGCGCTCCATCATCTGCTTGTCAAGCACATCCTCTGGAACATCAGATTTGCAGGCCGACAGGCATACGACAAGCAAAATCAATGCCAAACAATTCTGAAGGACACACCGACTGCGCTTGACGTCACAAAATATTTGCATCATTGGGTTCATGTTATTCTTCGTCTTTACGGGGAGACGGTTCTTCAAATTTCTTGTCGAACATATATTCCGCATTCAGATATTTATGATAGAACAGCAACAACGCCACGGCGCCACAGCTGATTGAGGCATCTGCAAAGTTGAATACTGCTCCAAAGAAAGTGCCGCCACCAACGAAGGGCACCCAGTCTGGCCAATCAAACAACGGGAAATAAAACATATCAACAACACGGCCCGAGAGAAACGAGCCGTAGCCTTCTCCCCAATCGACAAAAGTAGACACCGGCCCTTGACAGATGCCGCTTTCAGAAAATATCAGGCCATAGAAGCAGTTGTCGATGATGTTGCCGGCAGCACCGGCTATCAAGCAAGCCCAACAGACCACCAAGCCATACGGTGCTTTTTTCTTGATGAGTTTTGCAAGCAGATAACTGAATCCAACCACTGCCACCAAACGAAACAGCGCCAAGAAGAAGGTTCCGAAAAAATCCAGTCCGAATGCCATCCCTTTATTCTCCGTAAAGAATATCTGAAACCAATCTGTCACCGAGATTCTTTCTCCGACCCACATGTGTGTCTTGACGGCGATTTTTATGATTTGGTCTATGACAAGCACCAAAGCAATCACTCCGACAGACATCACCACACGGCGGCGGATTGCAATTTTATCATCCATTGTATTTATGATCTTATTGTTTGACATTTAATTCTCAACGCGTTTCCAAGAACGAAGCAGGCAATGTTTTTTATATTCCCTCTATGCTGAACGAGACAGGCCAATATACTCTCTCCCCCATTCAACCATTACAGTCTAATAGTACGCAAACAACTGGTAGTAAACATTTTACACCAAGAGAATTGAACTCAGAATTTGTTTACGCCATTACATGACTAATTCAGCAGAGGTCTTTTTTTCTAAAAAACCCTGCTGAATCGTAATCTGTCATTTCTATCAAATTTGTCAATGAGGGCTAACGGGGAACTGGCACAGCACAAGCGGTAGCTCCAGAAAATTCGGCACTCGCTTCAAAAGCCCACGGCCCCGCCAGTTCTCATCCCACCTCACCTCACTGTTTCTTGCTTGCCAACTTTGCTTCAATGCTCATTGTGGCATGCGGCACAGCGCGTAAGCGTTCTTTAGGGATCAGTTTTCCTGTCACACGGCAAACGCCATAGGTTTTGTTTTCAATGCGCACCAATGCCGCCTGAAGTCCCTGTATGAACTTCTGCTGTCGGGCTGCCATATTGGTGAGCTCTTCGCGGGTCTGAGTCATAGAACCCTCTTCCAATATTTTATAGGTCGGCATCGTGTCGTCAACACCATTGCCTTCCTTGTTGGTCAAAACGTCCATCATCTGCTGATAGTCACGTTGTGCCAACCTAATTTTTTCAAGGATCAGATCTCTGAATTCAACCAATTCTTCATCTGAATAACGCGTTTTTTCTGCCATGACATTAATATATTAAGGAGTGTGTGTGCATAAAACGCAAACCCACAGGGAGCAGACATCGGTCTGACATTGCGACAAATGTCTGCCCTTTGCAGGTCACGTTCTTCTATTGGTTTATAGTTTTGTGATATCTACACTTATCTTGAAGTCCTCAAAATCAAGATCTTCCCCAGATTCTGGTGCGCCAAATTCCAGTTTGTCGGCCAAAACCTGAGAACAGATATAATCGTGATAGGCTTCGACGGCCTTCTGCAAATTGTCGTCGTGTGACAGGACAACATGGATGTGGTCTGTGATTTCAAAACCTGAGCTCTTGCGATAGGCCTGGATGCGCTTCACAATTTCACGCGCCATGCCCTCGTTCTTCAACTCTTCCGTGATTTCGAGGTCAAGCGCCACAGTCAGAGCGCCGTCATTTGCCACCGTCCATCCTGGGATGTCTTCGCTGACAATTTCCACGTCTTCACGCACGATTTCAACTGTCTGGCCGTCAACATCCACCTGAACGCTACCATTCACGCTGAGCTCGTTGATGGCATTCTGCGACAATGCGCCGACAGCAGCGGCAACGGCCTTCATCAGTTTGCCAAACTTCTTGCCCATCACGCGGAAATTGCACTTCACCTTCTTTTCGAGCATGTCTCCTTCCACGAACTCAAGTTCCTTCACGTTGACTTCATCCAAAATCAACTGAGACATGGCTTCGATATTCTCTTTCTGACAAGCGTCGGTGGCTGGGATGCAAATTTTCTGCAACGGCTGACGAACAATCACATGCTCCTTTTTACGCAAAGAAAGCACCATTGAAGTCACCTTCTGGGCCAACTCCATGCGCTGCTCCAAAGTGGTGTCGATTTCTGAAGCCTCAGCCTTCGGGAATGCAGAGAGGTGAACGCTCACGCACCCATTCTCTGCGGATGCCGCTTTCAAATCGCCATAAAGACGGTCGGCATAGAAAGGAGCGATGGGGGCCATCAATTTCGACACGGTGAAGAGGCAACGATACAGCGTCTGATAAGCGCTCAATTTGTCGTCGTCCATCTCGCCAGCCCAAAAACGTTTACGGCAGAGACGCACATACCAGTTGGAGAGGTTGTCAATCACAAACGTGCTAATCATTCGGCCTGCACGCGTCGGCTCGTAATCCTCAAATGCTTCAGTGACATTCTTGATGAGCGTGTTCAACTCAGAAATGATCCAACGGTCGATTTCCGGACGCTTTTCGAGCGGCAGTTCCGCTGCCTTGCCGTCAAAGCCGTCAACATTGGCATACATAGCAAAGAAGGAATAGGTCTGATAGAGTTTGCCGAAATAAGTGCGAGCAACTTCCTGTACCCCATCTTCGTCAAACTTCAGATTGTCCCACGGCGATGAATTGGTAATCATATACCAACGCAATGGGTCTGAACCATATTTCTGAATGGCGCCAAATGGCTCAACAGCATTGCCAAGACGCTTTGACATCTTGTTGCCATTCTTGTCAAGCACAAGACCATTGCTAATCACAGCCTTGAAGGCCACGCTGTCAAATACCATCGTTGCGATAGCATGAAGCGTAAAGAACCAGCCACGCGTTTGGTCAACACCTTCTGCAATGAAATCAGCAGGATATACAACGCGCTTGTCGAGCAATTCCTTGTTCTCAAACGGATAATGCAACTGGGCATACGGCATAGAACCTGAATCAAACCAAACGTCAATCAGGTCGGTTTCACGATACATCGGCTTGCCAGTTTCAGAAACGAGCACCACGTTGTCTACGTAAGGGCGATGCAAATCGATCTTGTCATAATTGTTCTTGCTGTAATCATTCGGAACGAATCCGTTGTCCTTCAATGGATTGCTCTTCATGACACCAGCCTTCACGCTCTTCTCAATTTCATTGTACAACTGTTCAACAGAGCCAATGCAAATTTCTTCGTGCGAATCCTTGTTTCGCCAAATCGGCAACGGAGTACCCCAATAGCGGCTGCGGCTGAGGTTCCAGTCATTCAGATTCTCAAGCCACTTTCCGAAACGTCCCGTTCCTGTTGATTCCGGTTTCCAACGAATGGTCTTGTTGAGTTCAATCATGCGCTCCTTGACCGCCGTTGAACGGATGAACCAGCTGTCGAGCGGATAATACAAGATTGGCTTGTCCGTGCGCCAGCAATGCGGATAATTGTGCACATGCTTTTCAATCTTGAATGCCTCGCCTGCCTGCTTCATTTCCAAACAGATGACAATGTTCAAATCCTCAGCTTTGGCGGCTGCCTTTTCGTCATATTTGCCATCCTTGTTGAACTCCGGAGCATACGCATTCTTTACGTAGTCTCCTTCGTGGCGCGAATATGCCTCGCGATCAACGCATTTATCCACGAAAGTAGCGTCGCACTCGTCCAACACATAATACTTGCCGCGCAAGTCAACCATCGGACGCGTCTCACCGCCCTTCGTGATCATAAAGAGCGAAGGGATGTGCGCAGCCTTGGCCACGCGGGCATCGTCTGCACCAAACGTTGGCGCGATGTGAACAATACCCGTACCGTCTTCTGTGGTTACGTAATCGCCCAAAATCACGCGGAAACCAAGTTCTTCGAGTTCCACAAACTTGTCATGGCCCACTTCAAACACGGCATCGGGATTAGCCTGAGCATATTCCTTGACAAAATCAGGTGCCGTGTCTGCCAACTTTTCTGTCGGTTTCACCCAAGGCATCAACTGCGAATAACGCATGCCCTCAAGTTCATGACCCTTATGGCTACCAACGACGCGATAAGGAATCACCTTGTCGCCAGCCTTGTAGTCTTCCAAAGGAAGTTCTGCGCCTTCAGCCTTGAAATAGGCCGACAGGCGGTCGGCAGAGAGCACAACAGTGATAGGCTCTGCCGTATATGGATTGTAAGTACGAACCGTTACGTATTCAAATGACGGGCCTACACAAAGGGCTGTGTTTGAAGGCAAAGTCCAAGGCGTTGTTGTCCACGCCAAGAAATAGGCTTCGCCCCACCCTTTCATATCTTCCGTCGGATTCAAGATACGGAACTGAGCCGTCACCGTGGTGTCTTTCACATCGCGATAACAGCCAGGCTGATTCAACTCGTGAGAACTCAAACCCGTTCCTGCAGCAGGACTATACGGCTGAATCGTGTAGCCCTTATAAAGAAGCCCTTTCTGATACAATTGAGAAAGGAGCCACCACAAGCTTTCAATATACGCATTGTCGTAAGTGATATAAGGGTGTTCCATATCCACCCAGTAGCCCATCAGATGGCTCAAGTCCGTCCATTCCTGGGTGAACTTCATCACATTGCGACGGCACTGCGCATTATATTCTTCAATGCTGATAGTTTTACCGATGTCTTCCTTTGTGATGCCCAATTCCTTTTCAACGCCGAGTTCCACTGGCAGTCCGTGGGTATCCCAACCTGCCTTACGCTTGACCTGAAAGCCCTGCATCGTTTTATAGCGACAGAACACATCTTTAATCGTACGTGCCATAACATGATGGATGCCCGGATGTCCGTTTGCAGAAGGCGGTCCTTCAAAAAACACAAAAGAGGGACATCCCTCCCGTTCATCAATGCTACGATGGAACAAATCATTCTTGTCCCATTCTTTCAACACCTCTTCATTGACACCAAAGAGGTTAAGTCCGTCACGTTCGGTAAACTTCATTTTTATATATTGCTTTACTTTATTATCTAAATGTCAGATATTATCTATATGTCCGAGAGCCGTTAAGCCCCAATCCACGATTGATTTGCAAAGTTAGTGCAAGGCGAGCGAAATGCAAAGGAAATGGCCAAGTTTTTTCCTTCGACTGGAGGAGAAGACACAGCCCTTCCATATTTTCAAAAATTTCTTTGGCATTCACACAAATTCACAACACCTTGCATCATATTCAGTTTCAGTAGGCTATAAGTACTTAAATACTGCCTCATTTGGCTGAATATTGCACCAAGTATCGGAAGGAAGTTGAGAAGCGTTAAGTCACACCTCGCCATGCCTGGCATTTTTTTAAAAAGCATTTTTGTGTAGTTTACGATGCTACGTTTTACTGTTTTTTGCTTGATAAACGCAGTTTTTTCATTGATTGTGCTGGATTTTGGGATAAAACCATTATTTTTGCGGTGTAAAATATGATACCAATATCAAAAATAGCGCCCTAATATGATATTTGAACGTAAGAAATACTTGGATGAAC
>ULSU01060905.1_pt1 | contig 12070 bp, 17 predicted proteins | sample 1956941 | NCBI WGS metagenome assembly ULSU01 (sample SAMEA4835715, study PRJEB28245) | human gut metagenome | biome: gut microbiome; material: fecal sample | place: Denmark | collected 2008
AAAAATGTTGATCAGCCCTGATCCTGGGTGGGGGATAAATTTACGAAATAAATACATATTCTGGGATATAGACGGCACTTTAGCGGAATACCGGTTTAACGGGCATGTTTCAGATCCGGAAGGTACTGATAACGGTATGAGTTTAAAAGAAATTGAGGATGGGGTTTTTCTCAAGAGAAAACCATCTTATCATATGCAGATGGTATTGTCTACATGTGGCGCGAAGCAGAACATTGTAATGGGGCACTGCCAGGTACAGAAAGAAATGGATGATAAACAGCTCTGGCTGGACAAGTATTATCCAAGTATCACAGAACGTTTACTTGTGTCGGAAGATAAAAGAGCTGGATTATCGTGAATTGCAGCAATACACTGCCGTTCCAGAAGTTTTTGACGAATTACGTTCACTTCTGTTAACAGTATTACACGGTCTTTCTTCTGTTATCAAGATAAATAATCTGCCTGAAGATAACAGTGTTTCTTTGAAATATTATAATGAAACCGATGAATTCCGTGATACAAGATATACTGCAGTTGGTCAAAATTTCGAATTGATACTTATCAATATGCTTGGTGTTTCCTGCCACTTAACTGACAATTCACGCACGATTAACCAAGATAAAAAATGCCAGGCCAGCGATATTATTGACATCTTTTCAGGAAATAATAATAACACTAAGTGTATTCATGATTTTCTTGTACAACTCATGAAAACGTTTGCCCCTATTTTACTTGGTGACCTGGCATTGCGGAAACAGCTTTTTGATTATTTGTACACACTTGAGGATGATGACAGTTCCATTAATACACAGCAGCAAGAGTTACCAAGTAGTAAAAATATTGGTTCATTACCAGCAAGTGAGCAATCAACAAGTATTGATTTTGCTTCGTTTGCATGTGAACCTGAGGATTTTACACATGGTTCAATTTTTACAGAGCCACTGTATTATTTCCTTAATTTGTCTTCTGATGCAGATTACAAGAAGTACTCTGCCAAGTTAAAGGGTGATAATGTTGCATTCTCAGGTGAATATTCTCTTTCTACAGAGTTGTCTAATAATACAAAAATTAATCTTTGTGATCAAATTCCGGAAGTCTTTTTGCATACTCGGATACCTGTTATTTTTGTTGTTGATAGCTTTTCAGTTTTACAAGATAACACTGATTGGGTAAATAAACGTTCTGATTTATTGGATGGGGTAATGGACAAAGAAGGAACCACAAAGTTTTTGAAAGATATTGTTTCTGAACAGTCGCCTTCTGCAATCATAATTTAGAGAGAAGGAGGCTTTATGAAACAGATTGAACTTTCGTCATTGCCAGATATAATTTATAATCTTCAAAATTGGAAATGTGTACATAAAAAATTGTATTCCGTGTATATGACGCGACCATTATTTGGAACAGAATGTTATAATGCCCACGAAGATTGTCATTATGTTACAGATCAAAATAAGCAGTTTATTTTGAGTGGGTTGAGTGGTGAATTTTGGGTAATTAATGAAGTACAGCTCTCTAACACTTATACGTTTGCTGATGGGACACCTATAACTACTGCGTCTTTGAAGAAAATAAGTTTACCGACTGGTGAGATACCTTGGCATAAGATTGTAACGAATTATGGGAATGTTACTAATTACGCCTTTCATTTATCACTGAATTATATAAATTATCCAGTAAAAACTCTTTTGGGTGACATTTTAATTGCAAACCGGGAAGGTATTGAGCACGGCAGTGGTGATTTTTTAGTTTGCTCTGCATTAGCTAATGGAAAGCCTAATCTAAGAGATATGTGGGTTGTGAATGGTGTACATTTTCTAGACAAATACAGTATAAAAGATTCCTCGCATATGGCATGCGAGGAATCTTTACTTGAACCAGTTTTCCCTTCAAAAGATTTTGTGAAATTTAAAATTTAGGAGGTAATTATGGAACACAAAGGCTTTGATCAGTATACAGCTGATCTATTAACAGTAGGACGGTACATAGCAGATTTAACAAATATTAAATCATGCTCAAATGATGATTATACTGAATTGGCGCAGAGATTCCTTCTGTATTATCTTAAATATTCCAATACAGAAAAATCTTTCAATTTAATTCCAAATGATGACACTTTTCATAAGCATCTTCATCAAATAACAAAACAGCTACTAGTTGGAAGTCTACGATACATTCAGCTTATTCTGATTCAATTTCTTTTAAGTGATAATTTCACTACTGGTTTTGCAAGTAAGACAATTGATCTCAGAACAGAAGATGCTTGCTGCAGTGTTGCACTTTACAACATTATAGACGATTTTTATTTAGATAATGTTCCATTTTACGTTTACGACTTTACAGAGTATTGTAAAAAGTTTGTTGCAATTAAAAAGATTGAAAGTGCTGCTAAAGATGCTGGTGCAAAGCTTATCAATGATCTTACGGGGACTGTGAGTGTTCCTATTATATTGGAAGCTGGATATTTACATTATGGAGACTATGAGGTTTTTTCAAACAATTTGGATGCACATGACATTGTGCCCGATTTAGTAAAATATTATGAATCTCTCGGCTTTAAGAATGTAAGTAATCACGTCGGGCATTATGAAGAATCAGTTGTTATGCTTTATGACAAAACGAACTTATTTAGCGAGGAACCGAAGAACATATTTATTTAGTTAAGAAAGGGGTTAATTATGAATAGTGAGGAACAATATGCAAATCTGGAGTTAGGAAAGACCTATAATTTTATGGGTTACAAATGGACGGCCTGTGAGCTGATCAATAAAGGTAAAACCCTTGTGATCCAGTCCCATGGTGTAACCCATGGGGAATGGCCGGGCTTTGCAATGCCACAGTTTGGAAATGGTGATTACTATTCCAAATCCATTGATGGCGAAGATATCAGTGCCTATGACAACAAGATGAAAGAACTGTATGATACCATCAAGGATGTGGAAGACATATCTTCTTCCTATGGCAAGGGTCTGTACCTTGTCTCAAAAGAAAAAGTTGGGTTTTTCAGAACTGGGCGAACCTGGTTCCGGAAATCACTGGCAGGCATTGAAGGCAACGGCAGAAAACGCCCATTCGTTCCGGGCTGCCAATTACTTTGCGTGGCTCGGTGCTGACAATGGCAGCAAAGGCGCGTGGTGTGTTGACTCGGATGGCTGCCTCTACAACTACTTCAATAAACGCAACGACTTTGTTATCGCCCCAACTTTCAACTTAGATTTATCCAAAGTTGAAATCAAAGGCGATGAGATTATTAAAAAGTCTAAATTCGATTTTGCTTCAATGGCAGTGACAACACCTTCCGATAATAATCTATCTGCTAATAATAATCATAATTCAATGTCTGCAGCAGATGCTAATAATTTATTTAAGGATTTTGCAGAGCGTTTACCTTCTGATACAACACTAATTAATCAAGTAACAATTAATTCAATGATTGCAAGGATTAAATGCAGTAAATACAGCGCACAGATTGCAAATACTCTGAATATGCATTTTGCAGCATCCAATTCTTTGTATTCCGCTTTATCAAGTGAATGTTCAGTTTCACCTGAGATTCTTCTGATGCTACAGGAGAGAAGTTGTGAAACACATTATTTGGGAAATGTTTTACTAGCTTTTATTCCAGAAAATGTCTCTTTTCCTGAGATAGATTGTCTTTATAATTTACCAAAGAATAGCTTTTTCACAAACATCATTGTCGATCGATCAGCAGGAGAGGTTGTTATTGAATATAATTCAGCTAACAATGGCGATGCTGAATTCTTCAGATCTTTATTTGCTGCATGTCAAGGCACAATCAAGTACATTAATATTGTACCTCGTGATGTAAACACAAATTTATTTAATGAAAATTATAATTCTTGTGGCATTCATATTGACAGTGTTACAGATGATTCGGCTATAGAAAATCGTAAAGCGCAATTTATAATTGCTGAACAGGGAATAGCTGAACTTGCAGGTGCAGTGACAGCACAGTCTGATTCATCAAAAGAATTAACAGATGATGACAGACTTGTTGAGTTGTGTAAAGAAGCATCACAACGTGCAGCCTCTGATGATTCATATGTTCCAAACTTAGTTTTGCAAATCTGCAAAACATTTAATTGGGATGTCAATGAGCGGTATGATGATGTTGAAGAAATTCTTTCACAAATTGTATCTACTGGATTGCAAATTACATCAGAGACTGTGAGCAAGTCAGATATTTTCGAACGTATTTTTTGCCTGCTGACGAATTTAAATTTTACAGACTTTATTCATAATTATACAGAGCAGCCAGCTTCTGCTGATTCACCAAAGAAAATGGATCTTTAATTATGTGAAAGTGTAGTTTACAAAAAATTATGAATATTGATCATTTAAATGAAATAAAGAAAGAGATCGTAACATCCATGAAAATCATGGATGTTACGATTAAAGGCGTCAAGGAATCTGATGAATATAAAATGGCTCAGGCCTATAATCAAGGATTACGAGATGCTATGAATATCTTTGAAAGAAAAATGAAATTTTAGGAGGAAATTAATGACAAAAGTTTGGTTAGAAAATAATGAAGTGAAAAGTGATATGGATCTTTCAATTTTCAACTATGGTCAAATGAGAGAAATTTACTTTGGCTTGAAGAATAATCTTGATGTTTCAGCATATGCGAAGCCGGAGTATAACTGTTATCAAATGAAAGAAATTCGGTTAGGCTTAGAGAGTAATCTTGATGTTACAATTTACGCAAAACCAGAATACAACCGGGAGCAAATGAGAGAAATTCATATAGGCTTGAAGGAGAATCTTGATGTTTCAATTTATGCAAAACCGGATTACAACTGGGGTCAAATGGAAGAAATTCGATTAGGTTTAGAGGAAGATCTTGATGTTTCAGCTTACGCAAAACCAGAGTACCCCTGTGCTCAAATGAGAGAAATTCGATTAGGTTTAGAGGAAAATCTTGATATTACAATCTACACAAATCCGGAATACAACCAGTATCAGATGGAAGAAATTCGGTTAGGTTTAGAGAGTAATCTTGATGCTACACTTTATGCGAAGCTGGAGTATAACTGTGATCAAATGAGAGAAATTCGCATAGGCTCAATGAAAAATCTTGATGTTACAATTTATGCAAAACCAGAGCTTGCCTCCGATCAGATGGAAGTTATTCGGTTAGGTTTAGAGGAAAATCTTGATGTTACAGCATATGTGAATCCAGAATACAACCGGGATCAGATGGAAGAAATGCTTTTAGGTTTGGAGAATAATCTTGATGTTTCAGCGTATGCGAAGCCGGAGTATAACTGTTATCAAATGAAAGAAATTCGATTAGGCTTAATGAAAAATCTTGATGTTTCAGCTTACGCAAAACCAGAGTTTACCTCCGATCAGATGGAAGTTGTTCGCTCAGGTTTGGAAGAAAATCTTGATGTTTCAGTATACGCAAGATCAGAGTACAGTTGGACTCAAATGGAAGAAATTCGATTAGGCTTAATGAACGATCTTGATGTTTCAATTTACGCGAATCAGGAGTATGACTGGGAGCAAATGAAAGAGATTCGTTTAGGCTTGAAGGACAACCTCGATGTTTTAGCATACGCAAGACCAGAGTGCAACATTTATCAAATGAAGAAAATTCGTTCAGATTTACTATATGCTATGAATAATACACCAAAGAAAATGGATCTTTAGGAGGAAACTAAAATGATAAAAGTTTGGTTAGAAAACAATGAAGTGAAAGGTGATACGGATCTTTCAATTTTTAATGATGCTCAAATGAACGAAATCCGCTTAGGTTTAACGAGAAATCTTGATGTTTCCATTTATGTAAAATTGGAGTACACCTGGGAGCAAATGGAAGAAATCCGCTTAGGCTTGGAGGACTGCCTCAATGTTAAACTTTACGCAAAGGCAGAGTACCACTGGGCTCAAATGAAAGAAATTCGTTTAGGTTTGATGAAAAATCTCGATGTTACGCTTTACGCAAATCCAGAATACAATCAGTATCAGATGGAAGAAATTCGACTAGGCTTAATGAAAAATCTTGATGTTTCAATTTATGCAAAACCAGAATATAACGGTGATCAGATGGAAGCTATCCGTTTAGGTTTAATGCAAAATCTTGATGTTTCAGTTTATGCAAAACCAGAGTACACGCGTAATCAAATGGGAGTTATTTGCATAGGCTTAATGAAAAATCTTGATGTTTCATCCTACGCAAAACCAGAGTACAACCAAAGTCAGATGGAAGAAATCCTCGCAGGTTTAGAGGCCGGCCTTGATGTTTCAGCATATGCAAAACCGGAGTATGATTGTATTCAAATGAAAGAAATTCGTTTAGGTTTAGCAAATGCATTTACAAATGATGATAAACTTGTTGAGCTGTGCAAAGAGGTTTTACAACGTACAGCTTCTGACAATTCCTATGCTAAAAGCTTACTTTTACAAATCTGCAAAAGACTTAATTGGGATATTAATAAGCGGTATAATGATGCCGAGAAAATTCTTTCACAAATTATATCTACTGGATTACACATTACATCTGAGACGGTGAGTAAATCAGATATTTTTGAGCTTATGTTTCACCTTCTGACAGATTTAGATTTTGTAGACTTCGTTCATAATTATAGGGATCAGTCAGCTTCTGACAATACACCAAAGAAAATGGATCTTTAGTCGTGTAAAAGTGTATTTACAGAAAATTATGAATATTGATAATTTGTCAAGAATTTTGTGTAAGAAAATAGGGTGCAACAGCCCTATTTTCTTTTAGGATGTATTATGATTAAAGAATTATATGTTAACCAGGCTTCAGTTAGTAAAAAGAAGTTAAGATCTTGCAGGAGAGAATTAATGCACTATCATTGCCAAAAAGTAGAGCCAAGAGTTGTAAATGGTTAATGTTTACAGTATTTGCTTTACTTTTCTTTTCTATTCTCTTTTACATTGTGACAACATTATGCAGTTATTCAGACATTTTTGAACTTTCTGAGCTAGTTCAGTACATTATTTACTTTGGTATTTTATTTGTTGTTATTTTTGTAGCATGTTGCTTGGCTTGGACAATATATGCGGTTCCTGCAATTGACAGGAAGTATATAGCTGCTAAACAGAATCAGCAGAAATTATTGCAGAGTGCACAGAATTTGACAGACTTAATTACTTTACAGGAAAATCTTAAATGTACTTTTGCTTCAAATAAAGACTGGCAGGCTTGCGTGACTATTGATCATGTCTACTTATTTGAAAGTAAAGGTTCAGTTATTGCTGTGCTAAAAGAATTTGAACTTCCATCAGGTGTCGTTAGTGTAGAAGATCCATACAGTCTTGATTTTAGCATTATTGACAGTATGTATCAGGAGTTAAGTGTTAAGGTTGCTTCCTGGAATAAGTAATGGTGAGAAAAAATGAGAGAGTTGATTGAAATTATAAAAGGTATCTCAAATATACAGTTTTTAGTTATAAACAGTTTATTGACAGTTTGCTTACTTGTGAGAACGGTTTTCCTCTTAGTAAGTAAAATGCCGGCAAAACAAATTTATTTGTTTACTTCACCAGTTGTTATACTTTTGAGCGCATGTATGGCTATTGCAAGTAAGACATTAATTAGTCTTTGCTTGTGCCTTGTCCTTATATTTGGTGAGGTGTTTGTATGTTCACTTCACATTTTAGCGCATCGTTTGCATAAGAAGATTGACTCTGATAACGCTAAGGATGACTCAGAGCTGCATTGGCGGTTACATCTATCTTGTTGCACAGTTAATGCTATTCTCATAATGACTATTATTTTGCAATGTGTTATACTAAATACATTACAGGAGGTTTTCTATGAGATACGATGAAATTCCAAAATTCAAAAATTTTAGTATTGATACAAATCTTGCCTGTGGATTTGTTGGGTATATTAATTTTATTCATGATGCAGTACAGAACCAAAGACTTCAAATGCAACCATGGTTTCAGCGGCAACATGTCTGGACTGAGGATCAGCAGATTGCTTACATTGAATTTTTCCTAAAAGGCGGAATATCAGGTAGAGATGTATTTTTTAATCTCAATTTGTCTACAGGAGAGTTCGTTTGCGTAGATGGATTACAAAGAACAACTGCAATGGAACGATTTGTAGATGATGAGATTTGTGCTTTTGGTCAGCATTGTAGTGATTTTGGGTTCCCTATAAGGGATGTCGCAGGTATTCCTAGCGCAGATTTTAAAGTTAATGTGCACATGAATCATTTGGAGACCCACAGAGAAATTCTTGAGTGGTATTATTCTTTGAATTCTGGAGGAACACCTCATACTAAAGAGGAACTTGATAAAATAAGACAACTTATTGTTGAGGCAACTGACTAATTTAATTATTGAGAATATAATTGTATTCTTCAGCTGTGTTTCTAAATTCTATTGTCCATGTATGCCTTGCATAATTATAGCACAATACAAATTTAAGAACTCTATCATACTGAACTGTACTGCATAAATATGAAGCATGCATTTGCTTCATATTTGGCTTAAGTATTTCAATTTTATTGTATGTCTCTATTTCATCCTGTGTGTTTCTGAACCGGACATGTATAGGGATTATATTGCCATTTGTGTCAGTTACAGAAAATACCTGCGCTGGAATACTAAGAGTGTTGTTCATTGTGCACCTCATAATATACAATATTAATAACTATGAAACTATGGTCTTAAGGACTAGAGTATAAGTCTCATTCTATTGTACCATAAATTGCAATAAATATGTTATATTAAAAGTAATGGAGGTATTTATTTTGTATTTACTTTTGAATAAGAATCAGAAAATCGCTAAATTTAGTGTAGATGAGGTGTTTGATACCATCACAATTGAAGAGCAGTACATTAAGCTACCTTCTTGGTACGGAGATTTAGACACTTTTATTCAAAATAGAAGAGCACCTAAACATAGAGAGAATATTGAGAAATTACTACAGCAGAGTGGCTGCAATACTCTGAGTGGGTTTTTAAACATATCTCATGCATTATCATTAATTGACACTTTTTGGGTAAAAGATGAACAAAGTAATTTAGACTGGGAGGCAGTATCTTTATTTACACATCCTTTTAATGAAGTAATAGCAAAGACGGCTTTTGAGGGTGGTTTACACGGTCAGCAGCTTAGTACAACATCGCCAGAGTATGGTACAGATGGATCCTTTGCTAAGTGTTGGATACGTGAAAACGAAACAATTAAAATGCTGAAGCGTGGTAGTTCTGGAGCAAGCAATGCAGGCTTAGAACCATATTCTGAATTTTATGCATCACAGTTGGTTTCAAAGTTTACTAGTAATTTCGTAAATTATGACTTGCGCACTAAAGATAACCGATTATGTTCTGTTTGTGATATTTTCACATCAGAAGATTATGGTTTTATTCCATACGCTGCAGTCGATCAGAGGAATACTTCAGTAATGCAAGTATTGCGTAATATGAAAGATCTTGGGTTTGTGAATGAAGTGAGAACAATGTTTGTTGTTGATGCTTTAATTATGAATGCTGATCGGCATAAAAATAATTTTGGTTTTATTATTGATAATAAAACATTAGAGATTCAAGCAATGGCACCACTATTCGATCATAATCTCGCTTTAATGCCATATGCTATTGATGCTGATGAATTAACATTTGATAGTGAATACTACAGAGAGCATGGACCAAGAATCGGTGATGAGTGGGTTAAGGCCGCTGCAATGTGCTTAACATCAAAAACACGGAAATTGTTGAGTGATTTACATGATTTCAAGTTTGAGAAGCATAGAAAATTAAATTTACCAGATTGGAGACTTGAGTCACTTACTGTAATGTTACATGATACAATAGAAGCTGTCTTAGAACTGGATCGCAAAGCAAGAGGTCCTATTCATATGAATATTTAAGGTGATTGAGAATGGAAAGATGGAGTATTTATTGCAAGAAATGTGGAAAATTTATTTTAACGGAAGAGAAAGATGCACATAATGAAATTCATTGCGCTGCCGGTAGTTATGATGATGGCTATTACCTTGGTGCAGAAGATTCATTTTATTGTAATGACTGCGCGTCATCTCTTGGATTAAACTAATCACATTCTGCAGCTTTGAAACAAAATATAGCGTATCACCTGATCAGAGAAAGAATTTATTGACTGATAGAGTTCGCAAATAAAAAGGAGTTGCATTATATGGCAGAATTTCAGCAATTAAAAACAGCATACAAAATACCGGAAATGTTACAGAGAGATATTGATGCTCTTGAAGAGGGTGTAAAGAATGAGGTATCATATGTTGACTGCCTGCAGGATGAAGTTAGAGGATCTGCTCATGGCGTGACAGGCGGCGAAAATGGTATCACAGAGGATCAGGCTGAAGAGATAATAGATTATTATTGTAGAAGGAGATGGTTTTGATGATTGACTTTACATCTTGCATAGTGGATAAGTCAGCTAATTACGGTGGATCTGATAAGAAAAGAGGTATATTTTATAATGGTGAACGCTATATGCTTAAACTATCAGACAGAATTGCAGAAGATAAAAGAAATGACTTAAACAGTTCTTACACCAATAGTGCTTATTCTGAATATCTAGGATGCCATATTATTGAAAGTATAGGACTTTCTGTACAAAATACGTTGCTTGGTACCATAACTTTAATTTCAAGTAATGGAATAACACGAGAATATCCTGTTGTTGCATGCGAAAACTTTGTGCCAGATGGATACTCATTGGTTGAGTTTAAGAATATTGAGAATGCACTATTGGATCACAAAGCACCAAAGATCCCCAAGATACAGGATGTGTATGATGTCCTTACGCATGCTAATCCTTATTTTTCAGGTCAGTTTGCCAAAAGCGCTTTAGCAAATTTTTGGGATATCTTCATTATTGATGCATTACTTGGAAATTTTGACAGACATGCAAACAATTGGGCATATTTGGTAAATGATGAAACTCAAGAAATGCAGATAGCACCTATTTATGACTGTGGTTCATGTTTATATCCGCAGTTGGCTGATGACGCATTAGAAAATATTATAACACACCAAGATGAAATTCAAATGAGAATCGATAAATTTCCATTGGCAGCGCTTGAAGGACTTGATGGCAGAAAGATTTCTTATAAAAATTATATCAACTCATGTATTAATGCAGATTGCACCAACGCATTAATAAGGATTTTTCCGAGGATCGATATGAATGCTATCATGAAGATTATCGACAGTACAGAGGGCTTAACTCCTATTCGTAAGCGTTTTTATAAAGTGATGTTGTCTGCTAGGTATAATCAGATTTTATCATCAGCTTATAATAGAATAATGAATGATAGCAAGAGTATGCCTGAAATAATGAAAATCTAGTAAAAATTGTTATTTTAGAGGATCAGGATGAAGAGATAATAGATTATTATTGTAGAAGTAGATGGTTGTGATGAGTAATTATTTTGAATGTGGGTTACCAGAATGGCTGTTGGAGAGCATACAGAATTATGAGAACGGCAAAGATAGCTCAATTTGGGATTGCTTGTACTGTGAGCTGCAGTCAGATATCAATGTTGCAGAGGTTGAGCAGATTATTACGTCTGAACAAGCTTGGTTTTTAAGAGAAAAGTATTTGGGATTACGAAAGGAAGATAATACATGATAGATTTTACAAGTTGTAAAGTACTCAAAAATGCTTATGGTGGTGCAAACAGTAAAAATCACAGATTGTTTTAACACAAATTTTGTTCTTACAAATTTAATTTTGTCTATGCCTGGATCATTTACTATTACAGATGTTTGTGATAGGTTAAAACAGCACTCTTTAGTTATTTATACTAATGTTGTCAAGAAGGCAATTGAACGCTTAAGAGATAATGACTATTTGGATGAAATTGGTTGTACTTATACCGTTATACCACAAGAGAATTAATGTAGATGGTAAGTAACTAGCTTCAATATTAAACTGAAGAAAATTCTATTTGACTATAAGTTATAATAAGAGTAAATTAAAAACTTATAAATGAGCATCCCTCTTGCATTAAGAGCGATGCTCATTTATAATAGAAAGAAAGCTTCCTGTATAATTTAAATAGGTCAAGAGATTGAC
>ULSU01016027.1_pt1 | contig 12068 bp, 8 predicted proteins | sample 1956941 | NCBI WGS metagenome assembly ULSU01 (sample SAMEA4835715, study PRJEB28245) | human gut metagenome | biome: gut microbiome; material: fecal sample | place: Denmark | collected 2008
GAAACGGCGGTTATTTGTATAGGGAATTAGAAAATATTGGTAATATCAGGCGCTTATCGGAGCGTAACGCTCAGACATAAGCGTATCGAGCATAGCTTTGTAAGGGTTAAGCTCACCGCTTGCCACCATCGAGAAAAGTCTGGGCGAACAGCCCGAAACCAGCGCAACACCGTTCTCGTTCATTGTGACAGGCTGCTGAGCTTTTCTGCTCTCAACATTCCAGAAAACTATCTCAGGGAGCGTATATCCTTTTTCGGCATACTTTCTCTTTGCACATTCGAAGTTCGTTTTGCCTGCGTTATCCGCACACTCGTCAAACTCCATATCCGAGATTATATATAACCGTTTCGGAAGCTCTTCCTGCGGAAGATTATACTTTACGGCGGTTTTCAGCAAAAGATTGAACCCAGCCGATATATTCGTGTTTGCGACTTCGCTGTACCGACTGCAGTACTCAACCTTTCCTGCAATATCACTGCCCTTTATTTCGACAAGCTGAGGTCTTTCAGAGAAGGTTATAAAATGATTGTGGAACCTGCCCTTGTTTCTTTCGGCGAAATATATTCCGAGCGACAGCGCAACAGCAATTGCTCTGGGATACATCGAACCCGAACCGTCAATCACAGCAAGTGCGTTTTCATCGTTGCCGAAATCTTCGAGGGCATTCCAGGTCACGTCCATTGCGTTGCGTTCCTCTGCGGACAGTCCGTCTGAATGCCAGTTGAAGCACGGAGCGATAACATCATACGGGATCAGTACGCCCGTGTGCATTTTCGCTTTGCCGTTTTTCACATTGTCGATATACTCGCAGTAGCGGTCAAAGTCGTTTTCATAAAACGCACCACGATATTTCAGCATTGCAAGGGCGGGCAGTTTTGAATAGTCAAAGGTATAGTCCTGCACACGCAGGCGGTTTTCAACTATATCAATCTTTTTTCTCAGTGCGACAACTGTTTTACGGTACTGCTTTTCGCTCATTCCGAGCAGACGTGCAAGGCGGCGTGCCGTGCGGACCGTTTCTTTGTTTGATGTGTTGACGGAAGGGAGCCATTTTGCAAGAAGCGACACGCCCGTGTCAGAAGCTATATCCTTTTTGAGCTGACCTTCTATAATCCGCAAAGCGTCCTTTTCGCAGGGCGTACCGATAAGGCACAGCAGATCGTCATATCTGCCGTACTCAGCGATGTATTCTATGTTTCGGCGCACAACCTCAGGCTCATATTTTGCAAGATAGTTCAGTATCACACGGAACACTCTGCGTTCGCCAAGGCCCTCACGGGCATCACGAGCGAAGAAAAGCGTTTTTACGGCAAGATTCTTATCCTCCGAATACGCTTTAACAAAGCGGTCGATAATATCGTTTTCGGTGCTGTTACGGATTGCTCCTATCGTGCCGAACAGATCAAGGCAGTGCGATTTTGTGCTTATGTAGGTCGCTGCGCCGTTTTCGGTCAGGGTCATGTTTGATTCTTCTTTTAAATAGTGAAGCATTGTGATTTCCTCCTCTGCGGCGCAGAGCAGGTTACTCACACGCCTTGAAATTATATATCGGTTTCAGCACTTCGATAACATCTACCGACTCTCTGATTACGTCAATAATATCCGACAGTGACTTATACGCCATAGGCGCTTCGTCAAGCGTTGAATTATTGACCGAGGTCGTGTATATGCCCTCCATGCTCTTCTTATACTGCTCAATGTCGAGCGTTTCCTTAGCCTTTGTTCTCGACATAATCCTGCCTGCGCCGTGCGGTGCGGAATAATTCCAGTCCGGATTGCCCTTTCCTCTTGCAAGCACGCTTCCGTCCCTCATATTTATCGGGATAAGCACAAGCTCGCCGCTCTTTGCGGAAATTGCGCCCTTGCGGAGTATGCGCTCCTTGGTATCAATGTAATTGTGTATCGTATGGAATGCAGACACGGCAGTAAGTCCGCACCTGTCAAGGATTATCTCAGCCATACGCTCACGGTTACGCTTAGCAAAGCGCTGACATATCTCGACATCATAAAGATAATCCTCAAGGTAATTATCATAAAGATAGCAGAGATCTGCGGGCGTATCGGGGACTTTCGCCTGCCACTCTTTTTCCATCGCCTTTAATACAGACTGAATTTCAGTGCGTCTGCCCTGCTCCTTATATGTCTTTATAAGCTCTGCTTTCTTTTCAAAAAGCTCGCCCTTACCGGACGCAAGCTCAATCGCAAGGTTCTGATAATACTCAGCTACCTGCTTGCCTAAGTTACGGCTGCCCGAATGGATAACAAGGTACTTGTTACCGTCCGAGGAAACGTCTATCTCTATAAAATGATTCCCGCCGCCGAGCGTACCGAGGCTTCTTTCAAGCCGTTTTGCCTGTTCAAGATGTCTGTAGCAACGAAGTCCCGTAAGGTCAAAGCGTTCATAACGTCCGTCCCATACATTTCTTCCGCTCGGTATGTAGTGTGCGGCTTCATCTGTCTTACTAAGGTCGATTTCCGCCTTTCCAAGCTCTGCTGTGTACATTCCGCAACCGATATCCACACCTACGACATTGGGTACTGCCTTATCGGTTATCGTCATTGTCGTGCCGACAGTGCAACCCTTGCCTGCGTGTACATCGGGCATTATTCTGATTTTTGAGCCTGCGGTGAACTCATAGTCGCACATTCTGCGTATCTGTTCTATTGCTTCGTCCTCGACTACTTTTGCGTAACATATTGCGGTGTTGATTTTCCCTTTGATTTCAAGCATATCTCTGCTCTCCTTTCTCAAAAAATAAGAACAACGTCCCTTATAAAAACTATGATGGGAATAGGCAGGGACGCTGTCTGTTAACAAGACGCAATTAAAAATGGGTGTACGGACTTTAACCGCACTGTAACAAGCCGTAAGGCTGTGTCGCCGTCAGGTCGGCAAAAAATGGTGTTTAAAAAACACGGGTTTAAAATGCTGCTGTATGCGTCTTTACAAGGCACTGTTATTTTCCATATATAAATAATATGAACTGCTGTCTGTGCCTTAAACATTCTGCAAGGCACTGTTTTTAACCTCATATAAAAGCTGCTGTCAGTGCCTTTTGTCTGCGGTGAAGCTTTCCTTCATCGCATGAGTTTATTATACAGGATGGGATTTGGTTTTTCACGGAAAAAAAGCTGCGAACTATATTTGTTCGCAGCTTATAAAAAGTCTGTTTTTGAAATAAACTTCTGATTTATTATCCCTATCCCCCTGCCCCCTTTCCCCGGGAAAGGGGGAAAATACGGGGGCTATCGCCCCTCGTCCCTATTGGGGGCTTCGCCCCTCAACCCCATTTGGAAACGCATAAGAAAATAAAACTTCAATCATCATTTCACTCCGCACGCCATCTGCTCTTCCAGTCTTTCCTTTATCAATCCGACAAAGCTATCCGGGCTTATAACTTTAACGCAAGGACCGAAGGACAACACACGGATAACAATCTCCGTTTCATCGGTTGCGTAATATTTCAGATGAAGCAGATACTTATTATCGTCAACACGCTCCGCCTGCTTTTCAAAGTGTGCAAAGTGGAGCATTACACGCTCAAGCGCATTCCGCTCGTCATTTATCTGCAGGGTAAGCTCTCTTATCTGCATTGCTTCTGGCTTTTCGTTCCACCGACCTGTGCCTGCGTAAAGCTGACAGTTTATAATTCTGCCGAGGTTTAACTGTCTGTACTTACAGCCGTCCATTATTACTCTTATCTTATCGTCCTTTTCCGAATATTCAAACCCTTTGGGGAAAAATCTCAGCGTTGCTTCCTTGCCATAGCGGTTATTCAGCCTTGCGATTATCGGCAGATTGTTCTTTATCGCATAATATATCAGCCTGAACCGACCGATATAGCCCTTATCGCCAAAATCATCACCGTCCGAGTATTTATCGTATACTTTATAATCGTCCTCGGTGAAAAGCGGCTCGACATCGGATAAGTCGGGAAACTGTACATCGAACAGCCTCACCCTTTTATCAAGCGATACGGCTTTCAGCCAGCGTTTCTGAAGCAATGTCAGCGGCATTGTCGGCTCGTGCTTTAAAAGCGGTTTTAAACTGCTGTCAAGCAGCTTCCACTTTCCGCTTTTAAGCGACGGCATTATAGTCAGCACGCTTTCGGAAAATGCGTTTTCGCTTACGATACGGTCAAGGTCCTTCTCTGTCGTATTCTTATCGAATGCGGCGGTGATTATCCTTGCGACCGTGTTATAATATGCCGAGTAAAGCTCACTGAATATCATCGCTTTCACCTCCGCTGTCAGCCGTGTTATCTTCTATGCCGTATATTTCATACATTTTCTCTATATCGGCTTTAAAATTATTTTCGGCTGTTCTGTCCGAAAAATTGAGCCTTGTTATTCGGCAGATAAACGTGCGTATCCACGGTATCATTTCGGTAGTGTCGAATACATCGGCGGAGTATCTGTAATGGTTATCGTCTATTTTTTCAACCGTACCGCACCGCTTTTCACGCTCAAGGCGGTTTACTATATACTGCTCATCATCGGCTATTCTTATATCAAACTCAACGTGTTCCGCACTGTCGGTATCAAGCCTGCCGTTTACGCCCCACATACAGCTTTCAGCCGCATTCAGCTTCTCCCTCAGCTCGTCAAACCTTTCGCACGTTTCGCCGATTTTTACATCCGATATGTAATCAAGCCGATACGAAAACAGCCTGTTCAGCTTTATATTATAGGCTATAAGATGCTGTCTGCCGTTTTGTGCGCTGATATAAATTCTAAGCGGTACAAGCCCTACTGACATCGGCTTGTCGCTGTGTCTGCCGAGATTTTCCACAGTGACACAGCTTTTCTTCTGCATTGCGTCAAACAGCATAGCCGCTATATCGCTGTCAAGCGCCTGCGTGATATAGTGGTGCTTGAATGTGAAAAGTTCATTGTGCGGAGGTAATTTGTCCGAGATAAACGAGCCGATAACACCGCACGGTGCGGTTTCTCCGAAAAAGTCAACAACATCGCATAGCTGTGACACGTCAACATCGGGAGAACGGCTGTAAAGCACCTTTCTGCCCTGCTTTTCGGTTATGATAATGCCCTCGGCGGTGTATTCCTTTAGCTTTTTTCTAAGGGTCGATTCGTCAAACGTAAAATCCCCCGACAACAATGAATCAATCTCATCTACAAGCTCCGACAGCGTCAGCTTTATATCGGGAGTGTAAAGTATATCGAACACTGCGAAGTGCAGAGTTATATCCCCGTCCGTAAAGCTCTTTGCTTTCCACGCCTTATAGAAAGGGTTTTTACAGGCGGTACGGCTGTCTACCGACAGAAATACATTCTTGCCCTCGTTGGTTTTTGCAAAGCGCATATAATCCCCGAGCCAGCTTTCTACCCTGCGGCGTTCATCATCATACGAGCGTGCGCTTTTCCTGTCGTACCCGTTTCTGCTCTTGAAGCCGAATACATAGAATTCACGCATATATGAACGTATTTTCTCAAAGTTCTTTATAAGCTCGCTGTAAGCCATTTCCCCCTCCTTTTTGCCGATAGTCAAGATATGCCCGACTGCATTCACAATCGGGCATATATTCAGCTTTTAAATTCCGAGATCAAGCATCGGTGCGGTACCTATCGTATATCCGTCCGCACTTATGCCTGCGGTAGTGCCGTCCCAACGGTACTTTGTAATCTCATCGCCGTTATCATCGACCCAAGCGACAGTTGTACCGAACTGCGGAACATCGTTTATATCCGATATATCGGTCGTATCAGGCGTATACCACACCGACACGCATACGCCTTTTATGCAGTTGGCTCTTATTACACCGTTTCTGAGCTCGGGGAAGCAGTTTTTCAGATACATTCCGAGCAATTCTTCTCCGTACTGCGACGATGTGGTGGTTGTGCTTTCGTCAACGTCTGCGGCATTCCCCCACGTTACCGTGTCCGGAGAAAATGCAGAGGGATTCTGCGCCGCATCTATATGCCAATTGCCGTCACTTACAGTCAAAGTAAACACCTCTCGACAATCTTCCCCCATAAGCATATAGTTCTTGCGGTTTGCGTCCGCCATTGTCAAAAAATAGCCTATCTGCTTCTTGATTTCCGAAGCGGTGCTGTTTGCCGAGCCTATATTCGCCCTTATCGTAACTCCGAGCAGTACAGGCACAAGTATTGCGACAAGCACGCCTATTACCGCCATAACCACAACAAGCTCAACTATAGTAAAGCCTTTTTTCTTATGTAAGTGCCGAATTGTATACATCGTATTTCCTCCGTGTTAGCTTATTAAGTTAATAATAACACATTTCACGCAGGAAATCAACAGATAATTAATAATATTACAAATTCACATTATTGCGAGTTTATCTCTTTTCTGTTTTTGTACTCGTGCTGTGAGTGTACAAGCAGGTATTCATCTATACAATCGGGTGCTGTTTCCAGCCAGCCTATATAATAGGCGGTTATATCTGTTATTTCCCGTGTTATGCAATTAGGTAATGCTACACCGGTTTCACCGTCTAAGGTAGATAACATAATATCTTCATTGTTATTTTCACGGCAATATTCTACAAATTCGGGTGTTGTACCATAATTTAAACCTATCGCATCAAAGCAATATAAATCCGGTGCGCCAAATAAATGCAGTATTTCATGTGCAATAATTGACGGTGCAATCCTGTCAGTATCAGCAAATTTAGATAGGCAAGCAAGTTCATACGGATATGCGTTAGCCTTGTCATAAACATTTACAACATACGAATTTATGATAATTTCATCGTCATTCTTTAATTCAGCGTCATAGTTATTTGTGAACAAAAGATATATAATATTATCGCAATTATACTTCTTTTTCAGACTTTCGCTGTCTATATTACTTTCAATATATTTCCATTCTTCTTCCTTGTCGAAAGCCTGTACCGCATTTCCTACTGTATTTTTAAAAGCAGTTTCATAATAAAGGTCGCTGTCTTCATCATTCGGAATTACAAATTCACAATCCTTGTTATATTTTTTTCCTTGTTCGCTCAGCCAATCTGTAGCAATTTTCAATGAACAAAAATCATTTTTTCTGGTTTGTTTATCATTGTCTGTAGTGAAATCCCATTTAGTGAGTTTATCATTACAGAATATAGTGACCACTGCGGTTTTCCCAATAGGTGTATCAGCACTGCCCAAGTTATCAAGCTCTATCACTTTTTCCTGCTTCGGAGCAGGACGAGGGAAAATTCTGATTACAGAAGAACGGTCAAGCATAAACAGCACAAACACAGTGCATATCAGAATAACCGCTATACCGACAATTAAAATCAATTTTTCCTTTTTACTCATATCCCACCATAACAAGTATCCCCCGACAGTCACCCGTCGGGGGAATAACAAGTTTACTTAATGTATTGACTCATCTATCAATAACTATTACGTTGAAGAAGATGATGTACCAAGTGAAAGTGCAGGAGCTGTACCAAGTGTGATACCGTCACTTGTAATGCCGGCTGTGTTACCGTCCCATGCATATGTACCAGCCTTGAAATCAGCTTCTCCGGGCATGCTTGTAGGCTTTGCACTGCCATCAGCTGTATAAGCTACATATAATGTCTTGCCGCCCTCGCAGTAAGCATAGATATATGAGCTCTTTACATCGGGGAATACGCTTGCAAGGTCAATAGCTAAAAGTGCAGTTGCGTTCGCTGCAGAACTCTTCTGTGTATCCTTTGTGATGTCAGCAGCTGTTGCAGCCCACTGAACAGAACCGCCTGTCTTGAAAGCGTCTGTAAGAGCACCACCGGCTGCACCGGGTGTGTAAGCACCTGTTACTACATTAGCTGTCCATTTACCGTTTGCATCAATGTTGAATGTGATGTTAGCCTTAGCTGCTGAAGACTGCTTCATACCATAGCCTGCTGTATCAGCATCTGTTAAGAAGTTATCAATCTGCTTCTTGATTGAAGCTGCTGTTGAGTTAGCTGATGTTACTCTTGAAGAAGTAACGAAGCCCAGCATTGTGGGGATCAGGATAGCTGCGAGTACGCCGATGATAGCGATAACAACGATCAGCTCAACGAGTGTGAAGCCTTTCTTGGCTTTCAGTTTCTGTAATTTCTTTATCATGGGAAATTACCTCCTTGAAATATGTAAAAGTTTTTTTATGTTTAACGGTCTGCGCCGTTAAATCCAAAATTCCCCGTGGGTCTTCAGAATAAATATATGCCGAAGAATTTCTTCTCAGCACCTTTTCTGTTGCCCTTGGTGTTTTCTGTATTCTTAGGATACCACAACGCATTCAAAAAAGCAATAGCCAAATTGCTAAATTTTGTACTAATCTTCAATTTTAGTGAATTTTATATATAAGCGATTTCTTTTTGTGGTACATTTTGCACAAGGATTGTGTAACTCGGTTACACAATCAAGTCATAACACTCATATTATGCTGTCATCAAGCAGAAAATCCACTATTCCTATATTAAGAACACCGCTTTCGTTATACCAACGCTTAGTTATATCATGTCGTACTATTATCTTCGGGAAATAATCGCCTGTGAGCGAAAACGGCTTGTTTTCCTGTACTGCTTTTTCTTCATCAGGCAACGCAAAAGCCGACTGGATATACAGTTTTTTCTCTCCGTCATTTGCTATAAAATCAATTTCCCTTGCGACCTGCTTTGGTTTTCCGTTGTCGTCCTTTTCGCTCGAATACACCACTCCGACATCTACCATACAGTCACGGATAACCAGCTCATTATATATGATATTTTCCATTATGTGCGTCATTTCCTGCTGTCTGAAGCCTATCCGTGCATTTCTCAGCCCTATATCCTCGCAATAATATTTGTTCGGGTAATCAAAATAACCTTTACCTCTGACATCATACCGCCTGCACTCACTGAAAAGATATGCGTCGGTCAGATTATCAATATACTGCTTTACCGTATTATTAGCGACAGCACCTTCGCCCTTCAGCTTCTGCTTTGAATTAAGGCTGTTTGCAATGTTGGTCGGATTCGTAAGAGAACCTACCGATGAACACAATAAATCAAGCACTGCCGACAGAATATCCTCACGCTTTATTCTCCTGCGTTCAACTATATCTTTAATGTATACCTCCGAAAACAGTGTGGTAAGATAGTTCATCTTTGCTTTATCGTTAGGTCTTGACAGTACGAGCGGCATACCGCCGTAAAACGCATAATTGTCAAACGCTTCGTATTTATCGCCACCCACAGCTGAATAATACTCTGCAAAGCTAAGCGGGTGAACCCTTATTTCGTCGCTCCTGCCTCTGAACTGAGTGAGTATATCCGCCGACAGCATTTTTGAATTGCTTCCGGTGACGTATATATCAAGGTTCGGCATTGAACGCAGATCATTCAGAGCGTCATAGAACGTAATCTTTTTACCGTCCTTATTATAAGGATTAGGCACTTCGTCAGACATCTGTATTTCGTCCACAAAAAGATAATACTGCTCACCGTCCGTCCTTACTCTTTCACGGACGGCTTTAACAAGCTCCAGCGGATTTCTGTACCGTATATCGCTTGCAAGGTCAAATGCGTAGGAAAAGATATTTTCCGGCTTTGTTCCGTTTTCAAGCAGATATTTTCTGAACAGTGTACCGAGAAGATATGATTTGCCACAGCGGCGTATTCCCGTTATTACTTTCACCTGTCCGTCCCACATATATGAAATTATTTTTTCAAGATACTTGTCACGTTTTATTTCCATATTGCCCTCCGTTGAAAACTTACCATAAAAATTGTGATACTTTTCAATATGATTATACACCGTTTTTAACACAAAAGCAAGCCGTTTGTCATAATTTCACTGAAAACTTACCACAAAATCCGACCAAGTTTTCAGTGAAACCGCTCTTATAAAGCAAGAACCCCCGCAGGCTCTCGCCTGCGGGGGTTCTCTATATTAGTTTAAAACATTATGGAGCTTGCGATTAAACTGTTTCGTCAACGCCGTAGTAAGCATTGAGGTACATCTGCTTGATCTCGCTCATCAGCGGGTATCTGGGGTTAGCGCCTGTGCACTGGTCGTCGAATGCCTGCTCTGTCATAGCGTCAAGTCTGTCTAAGAAGTCCTTCTCATCAATACCGTAGTCCTTGATTGTCTTCTTGATGCCTACAGTTTCCTTGAGCTGTTCAATCTTAGCGATGAACTTCTCGAACTTCTCTTCGTTGTTCTTGCCTGTTACGCCGCAGAATTCAGCAACTTCAACGTATCTCTCAAGAGTATGGGGGTGATCATACTGTGAGAATGTACCCATCTTTGTGGGGTTGGGAACTGCGTTGAAACGCATAACGTGTGTGATAAGCAGAGCGTTTGCAATACCGTGAGGCAGGTGGTGGAAAGCACCGAGCTTGTGAGCCATTGAGTGGCAGACACCGAGGAATGCGTTAGCGAATGCGATACCTGCCATAGCAGAAGCATTAGCCATCTTCTCTCTTGCTTCAACATCTGTCTGACCTTCAGCATAAGCTCTGGGCAGATACTCGAAGATGTTTCTTGCAGCCTTGAGAGCAAGACCGTCTGTGTAGTCTGTAGCCATGATTGATGCGTAAGCCTCGAGGCAGTGTGTGAGTGCGTCAACACCTGAAGCACTTGTCAGACCCTTAGGCTGTGTCATCATGTTGTCTGTATCAATGATTGCCATGTTAGGCAGTAACTGATAGTCAGCAAGAGGATACTTAACGCCTGTCTTTTCGTCAGTGATAACTGCGAAAGGAGTACACTCAGAACCTGTACCTGAAGATGTGGGGATAGCTACGAAGTAAGCCTTTTCGCCCATCTTGGGGAATGTGTAAACTCTCTTACGGATATCCATATATCTCATAGCCATATCGAGGAAGTCAACATCGGAATGCTCGTAAAGTACCCACATGATCTTACCTGCGTCCATAGCAGAACCGCCGCCGAGTGCGATGATAACATCGGGCTGGAACTGCTTCATCAGCTCTGCACCTTCCTTAGCGCAAGCAAGCGTAGGATCGGGAGCAACGTTGAAGAATACTGTATGAGAAATACCCATCTGATCGAGCTTATCTGTGATAGCCTTTGTGTTGCCGTTATGATATAAGAAGGAGTCTGTTACGATGAATGCCTTCTTCTTGTGCATTATTGTGCCCAGCTCATCAAGAGCAACAGGCATAGAACCCTTCTTGAAGTAAACCTTCTCAGGAAGTCTCAGCCACAGCATATTCTCTCTCCTCTCAGCGACTGTCTTGATGTTGATGAGGTGCTTAACACCAACGTTTTCGGATACGGAGTTACCGCCCCATGAACCGCAACCCAGTGTTAATGAGGGGAGGAGCTTGAAGTTGTAAAGGTCACCGATACCGCCGTGTGAAGAAGGTGTGTTAACGAGGATACGGCAGGTCTTCATTCTGTTGGCGAATTCGTTGATCTTCTCACGCTCTGTAACAGCGTTGCAGTACAGAGATGATGTATGACCGTAACCGCCGTCAGCAACGAGCCTTTCAGCCTTTGCAACTGCTTCTTCGAAGTCCTTAGCCTTGTACATAGCGAGTACGGGAGAGAGCTTTTCGTGTGCAAACTCTTCTTCGATGTCTACGCTTTCAACTTCACCGATAAGAACCTTAGTCTTGGGGTCAACCTTAACGCCTGCGAGCTCAGCGATTGTAGCGGCCTTCTGACCAACTATCTTTGCGTTGAGTGCGCCGTTGATAAGGATTGTCTTTCTTACCTTTTCTGTTTCTTCGGGATTTAAGAAGTAGCAGCCGAGTGATGCAAATTCCTTCTTAACCTTGTCATATATCTTGTCGAGTACGATTACTGACTGCTCAGAAGCACAGATCATACCGTTATCAAATGTCTTTGAGTGAACGATTGAAGCAACAGCAAGCTTGATGTCTGCTGTAGTATCAATGATTGCGGGTGTGTTACCTGCACCAACGCCGAGAGCGGGCTTGCCTGATGAGTAAGCAGCCTTAACCATTCCGGGACCGCCTGTAGCGAGGATTATATCAGCACTTCTCATAACTTCGTTTGTGAGATCGAGCGAAGGAACGTCGATCCATGCGATGATGCCCTTAGGTGCGCCTGCAGCAACTGCAGCGTCCAGAACTACCTTAGCGGCAGCGATTGTG
>ULSU01029528.1_pt1 | contig 11923 bp, 9 predicted proteins | sample 1956941 | NCBI WGS metagenome assembly ULSU01 (sample SAMEA4835715, study PRJEB28245) | human gut metagenome | biome: gut microbiome; material: fecal sample | place: Denmark | collected 2008
GGCGTGTTCGCCACGCGCTCCCCGTTCCGGCCAAACCCCATCGGTCTGTCGTGCGTGCGGCTCGAGCGCGTCGATCTCACTGATCCGCGTGGGCCGGTGCTCCACGTCGCAGGGGCAGACCTCATGGACGGGACGCCGATTTTTGACATCAAGCCCTACATACCCTACGCCGACTGCCATCCGGAGGCGACGGAAGGCTTCACCGGTCAGGTGGCGATGCAGGAGCTGACTGTGACGATCCCGCCGGAGCAGCTCTCCCGCTTCCCCGCCGACAAGCGCGATGCGCTCATCGGCGTGCTCACACAAGACCCGCGCCCCCGGTATCAAACAGACGCCAGCCGCGTCTACGGGCTGGAATTCGGCGGCTATGAAATCAAATTTCGCGTTGACAGCCAGACGCTGACCGTCACGGACATCATAAAAAAAGACTCGTGAAAATCACGAGTCTTTTTCGTATTTGAGCTGATACAGGTCCGTTCGCCGCGCGCGCAAAACCGGGATCTGCGCACGAACGGCATCCGCCTGCGCAAAATCAATGTCGCAGATCAACAGCTCCGGCGCCGCACCGGCCTGCGCCTGCACACGCCCCCACGGGTCACACACGAGCGAATGTGCATAGGAGACATAGCCCGCCGTTTCGTCCCGCGCCGGGGCACAGCCCGCGAGGAAGCACTGGTTATCGAGCGCCCGCGCGCGAAACAGCAGCTCCCAGTGCGCCGGGCCGGTCGTCATATTGAACGCCGCCGGCACCACGATCAGCTGCGCACCCTCGAGGGCAAGGATGCGAAACAGCTCTGCAAAGCGCACGTCGAAGCAGATGGCGACGCCGACCTTGCCGAACGGCGTGTCAAAGAGCGTATAACGCTGACCGGGCGAGAGTGTGTCGGATTCGAAAAACCGCTGACCACCCGCCACGTCGATGTCAAACAGGTGCACCTTGCGGTGCTTTGCCTGCTGCGTCCCGTTCGGGTCAAAGACATAGCAGGTGTTGTAGATCGCATCCCCGTCGCGCTCCGGAACAGAGCCCGCAACAAGCCAGACGCCGCTCTCGCGCGCAGTGTCGCGCAGCAGACGCCACGTCTGGCCGCCCTGCGGCTCGGCATAATCTGTGAACGCCGCATTGTCATATGGGCAGCACCACATCTCCGGCAGCACGACCAGATCACAGCCGGCAGCGGCGGCATCGCGCACATAGCGGCGCATGGCCGCGTGATTCTCCTGCTGCGATGCCGTGACCGGCATCTGGCACAGACCAAGCTTCATGGTATTCCCCGCTTTCACACCGTTATGTGACCAGCATAGCGAAAAAAGTCGGTGCTGTCAAACATTTCTGTCCGCACACACGTTACTGCCGCAGTGCGGGCAGTACGTCTTTTTGCTGGACAAAACATCATACCAAGGTAACGGCGGCAGAACAGACAGCGCTGCGTACACAGGGCAATGATCGCACCGGCTATGATACATCCAAGCGCTGCATATACCAGCGTCCAGACGCCATAGCAGCTGCTGCCATATAAACCAAATCCGAACAAAACCAGAATCGTCGAAATGCAGTCCCAAAATCGCATCTGCTTCATGCCACAGCCTCCCCGATGTTTTGGGGACAGCATAGCACATCCCGGTCAAGGCCGACACCAAAACCGTGTAAAAAGCGGGTGAAATGCAGCGATTGCATTTCACCCGCACGCGCATTTTATGAAGCTAAGGCGCCCAGAACTCCGTTCAGAATCAAGATAATGTACAATAAGGTGCGCAAAATATTCATCATAATATCAAAAACATAAAGACCTCTTTCTGCCTGAGATTTCAAGCAAAGAGAGGTCATTTTGATAGCAATTTCGCATTAGACAAACATTTTCGCATCGTCCAGTCATCGTTCCCGGCCGAGATAAAAATCTCAGAAAGAATAATCAAACATGCAATTTCAGTGGTTGTCGCTCCAATCATGCCGTTCAAAGGTCACGCATCCGTGCCAAATACTTGCTCTTTGGGGAGCTTCGGTGCAAGGATCACTTGAAAAATCTGCTTATACCCACCTATGAGAGAAAAACTGCCTCCGCAGCTGGACCACGTGTACGCCACGCTGCGCAGACCATGGTAAAGCGCATACGCAATTTCCTCCGCAGGCTGCATATTGCCGACCTCATCTGCAAGCTGTGCTTTCGTAATTGTCTGCACGACCGCGCGAAACAGTACCATGCCCTGCGGAAAATCATTATCCTCATCCTTTTGCAGAATATTGATATAGATCTGCGCAGTAATGGCAGGGCCATTTTCCTCGGCATCCACTGCATATTCCCGCAACATTGCCCAAAGAAAAGCGAGATTCGACTCGCGCTGCAACATAACATCCACGAGCTGATCCACTTTTTCACCGATACGGCCGATGAGTTCGTCCACAATCTCATCTTTCGAAGAAAAATGATAATAGAATGTGCGCTTCGTGACACCTGCGGCCTTACAGATCTGCATCACGGTAACCTGATCATAGCTATATTCCTTAAATAATTTGATCGCCTGCTCCTGAATTTTCTCTTTTGTACTACTGGGCTGCATGCTTGCATTTCCCTCCAAAACAGACACTTTCGACAATAAGTGCTCGATAATTTTGTGACGTTCTCACAATTGACATATTTCTCACAAAGGAATAGAATGTGCGTGTGACCGCGGTGTACAATAATAAACCCGCAGAACGATTTTACTAGTATTTTATACCTATTGAGTTTGCTCCGCGGCCCCATATTGCTTTTTTTATTTTATACCCGCATACAGAAAAAAGCAACCATAGCGTGCAACAGAAATTCGGAGACACGAAACATTTCATTGGAGGAGTTTTTATGAACAAGTTGTTTGAGCCAATCCAGATCGGCAGCATGACACTGAAAAAACGCATCGTTATGGCCCCCATGGGCACGACGACCGATACTACCAACGCCTTTAACATGCGGGACGTGAAGTACTACGGCGAGCGAGCAAAAGGCGGCTGCGGTCTTGTGCTGACCGGCGCTGTTGTCGCCTCTACCGAGTTCGAGCCGGCTCCCTGTCAGAAGCTCACAAATACGAAGGATGTCTATATGCTCCATCTGGTGGCTGAACGTGTTCATTTTTACGGCGCGAAGTTCGGCATCCAGCTCTCACCCGGCATTGGCCGCATGAACTGGATCGATCCGCACACGCCGCCCTACTCCGCAAGCCCCGTCCCCAACTACTATGTGCCCTCTCTCATCTGCCGCGAACTGCCTACCGAGGGCGTGAAAAGTCTCGTAAAAGCAATGGGTGAATCAGCAAAGCTTGCAAAAAATGCAGGCGTTGACATCATTGAGATCCATGCATACGGCGGCTACCTGATCGACCAGTTCACCTCCGCGAAGTGGAACCACCGCACAGACGAATATGGCGGAAGCTTCGAAAACCGCCAGCGCTTCCTCAGAGAGATCGTCGAGGAAGTTCGCAAGGCATGCGGAAAGGACTATCCGATCGCAATCAAAATGACGCTCGACAGCGTTGACGACGATGAGCGCCCGATTGAAGAGGGCCTTGCAATTGCAAAGTATCTTGCCGACTCCGGCCTTGTGGACATGATCCACTTTGGACGCGGTGCATATTCGTGCCGTTGGAGAATGGTTAGCTCCGTCTACCAGCCCGTCGGCTTTGACCTCGACGCCGCCCCGAAAGTAAGAGAAATGATTGGTGATCTTCCCCTCATGGCACACGGGAAGCTCAACCACCCTGATGTTGCGGAAAAGGCCATTGCGGACGGTTTGGTTGATCTGGTTGCGATTGGCCACGGTCTCATCGCAGATCCGCACTGGGCGAACAAGGTCAAGAACGGGAAACTGGATGATATCAACCCGTGCATCGGCTGCGGCGAGTGCCACTTCAATGCAATGAAAGGGCATTCCAGACCGTGCGCAGTCAATGTCCATGGCATGCGCGAGGGCGAGTTCCCACTCACGCCGGCAAAGAGCGATCTCAACATTCTTGTGATCGGTGCCGGCCCCGGCGGCATGAAGGCTGCAGCCACCGCAGCCGAAAGAGGCTATCGCGTCTCGCTGTATGAAAAGAACACTTATATGGGTGGAATCATGGCAGCCGCAGGCGCACCGCGGTTCAAGGCGGATGTGCATGACCAGGTCGAGTATCTGAAACGCCAGATCGCAAAATATCCGGTCGACCTGCACCTCAATACGGAGATCACGCTGGAGGACGTTCAGCGGCTCCATCCCGATTTTGTTGTCGTCGCCACAGGTGCAAAGCCTGTTGTGATCCCGGTGCCAGGTGCGGATAAGCCGCATGTCAGCACCGCGGTGCCGGTTTTGCTCAAGCAGAAGGAAGTCGGCCAGAAGGTCGTCGTCGTTGGTGGCGGTGAGGTTGGCTGCGAATTGTCGAGCGAACTTTGCCTGCAGGGCAAAGATGTGATCATGATCGAATTGCTGGACGACATTCTGCGCACTGCAGATCATTTCGTCGCAAATGATCAGAACATCCGCTATCTCGTTGAGAACTCCGGCACCGATATCCGCTGCAGCACCAGACTGACGGAGATCCTAGATGACGGCATCATGGTCATCAACAAGGAAGGTGAGGCCGAGAAAATCACGTGTGACAGCGTCGTCTTTGCTTCCGGCTTCAAGGCCGATCACAGCCTCTACAACGATCTTCTCAAAGCTGGCTACGAGTGCGTACAAGTTGGCGACAATGTGAAACCCGGAAAAATCATCAACGCAATCCATCAAGCATACCACTACATCCGCGTGCTTGAAGAGGATTGACAGAGCCTGTAGGATGCATCAGGGCGTCTCATCCAGGGCGCCCTGATACAGGCAAATACAATCTTATATTTGGACAGCAGCCAGAGACCTGGCAGAAAGGAAAATGAGTCATGTCGAATAAATATTCAATCGTGACCGGCGCATCCCGCGGTCTTGGCGCCGCTATTGCAGAGGAACTTGCACGCGAAGGCTATGACGTTGTCATTACATACTGCACACAAGCGGACAAGGCGCAGAAAGTCAAAAAGCAGCTTGAGACCAAATTTGGCGTTCGCGTTGAAAGCTATCAGCTCGATATCAAAGACGAAGAAGCAGTCCTTGCATTTCGCAAATGGGCCGAAGAGACTCTGGGCACGAATCTTCAGGTGCTTGTCAACAATGCCGGCATCTATGCAAATATACCCGCCGAGGAGATTGCGTCGGAAACGTTCTGCGACATTATTGACGTCAACGTGAAGGGTACGTTCTTTATGACCCGTCATTTTGTCGACCTCATGATTGCAAACCACTACGGGAAAATCATCAACCTCTGCTCTGCGGTGGGTCTGCGCGCTGCACCCGGCTCTATCGCATATGCAAGCTCAAAATTTGCCGTCCGTGGCATGACGCAGGCGCTTGCACTTGACCTTGGCAAATACAATATCCAGGTCAACGCGATTGCTCCAGGCGCACACAAAACCGACATGTACTGGGATGCGTATAAGATCGATCCCGAACTGCTCGAGAAGCGCACCAAGGGCTGCCCGCTTCAGCGCGCAGGGGAAGTCAGCGAAATGTATCACATCGTACGTTACTTTCTTGCGTCCGACTTTATTACCGGTCAGGTCGTATCACCGAACGGCGGGACCACGATGGTATAACCTCAAGCGATTTAGAAAAGAGGGAGAATATGGGTTATATAAGTATTTTTCTAGGGCTTGCAGTCGTCGTCGCACTGATGATCCGGCGCTGGAGCCCGTTGATGGTGGGCATCGTTGCCGCAACGGTCGTTATTTTCATGAACGGCCTGCCTTTTGGCGAAACCATGACTGGCACTTACTTCGACGGGTTCTGCACCATGTTCAAATCGCTGTTCCCACCGATTTTTTCCGGAAGCCTTCTGGCGCAGATCTATAATCGCTCTGGTGCTGTCAACGCCGTCGGCGATGCCATCGCCAATGCTCTGTTTAAGGACAGCGCTTCTGCTACGCGCAAGTATGTTTCCTGCATTCTGGCTATGGCAATCGCGTCCGGTATTCTGGCCTTCTGCGGTCTGAACGCACTTGTAACACTGATTGCGATGTATCCGATTGCGCTGCGCCTCATGGAGCGCGCCGGCATCCCCAAGCGCTTTGTGATGGGCATTCTCAGCTGCGGCGTCTACACCTTTGCCATGTCTGCTCCCGGCTCGGCAGAGCTCGTGAACATTCTGGCCATGCAGTCGCTCAACACGCCGTCCTACGCCGGCATATGCGGCGGTATTTTGGCCTGCATCACAGAAATTGCAGTCACGACGACCCTGACGACCATCATGATCAAAAAAGATGTAGTGAAAGGGAAAACCTTTGCCTACGGGCCGAAGGACATTGTCGCTTCAAATGACCAGCCGCGCCCCAAGGCACTCGTCGCACTGTTGCCGTTACTGGCGCTTGTCCTGCTGTTTAACATCTTTTCGATTGATATCTTCTCTTCAACCATGATCGCATGGCTGTTCTCCATCGTTCTGTTCTGGAAATACCTCCCCAAAAAGGATGGAAAACGCACCAATGAAATGCTGGATGTATTTACAGCTGCTGGCACAATGGCGTTCGGCCCTTGCAGTGCTGTTGGCTCTATCGTCGGCTTCACCAGCATCGTGCAGACATTGCCGGAATTTCAGGCCATGCTCGATGGTGTATTTAACTTCAACATGCCCGCCGCTCTGATCCTGATCATCGCCGTATGCCTGATTGCCGCTCTCACCAGCTCCTCGACCGCAGCCATTCGCGTGGCCGTGCCCATGGTGGCGGAGCGCTGCACAGCTGCTGGGTTATCGCTGGCATTTATTCACCGCGTCTCCTGCTTTGCGTGCTCGATCGTTGGCACACTTCCCTATGGCACCGCTGTCATCATCAATCTTGGTATCGCAGATCTGGACATGAAGGAAGGCTATCCCCCCATGTTCATCGCTACTACACTGGCGACCGCTTGCGGCACCATCATCTGCGCACTCTTTATGTATCTGTTCCCTGCTCTGCCATGATCGTGTGTTTTTCGAAACTTGTGAAATTTTTATTGAATAATTGCTTGACAAATAATTATTTAATGGTATCATAGTACTATAAAGCGAGAGATACAGTTCTATATTATTAGAGCTGCACATCGCAAATAAATCTTATCAAACGTGAAAGAGAGGATTATGAATGGGTTACTTAAGCATTCTCGTCGGTTTCTTCCTGGTCCTGTTCCTCATCTGCAAAAAATGGCCTGCTATCATCGTTGGCATCATCGCAACGGCGGCCGTTATTGTGATGAACTGGCTGAACTTCGGACAAACCTTCACCGATGTGTACTTCACCGGATTTGCCACCATGGTCAAGTCACTGTTCCCGCCTATCTTTGCCGGCAACCTGGTTGCACAGATCTATAACCGGACCGGCGCCGTGCGCTCTATCAGCGATACGATGTCCAATGCGCTGTTCAAAGAAGGGCGCTCCAAGACACGCACCTATGTCTCCTGCATTCTCGCGATTGTCATCCCCACTGGCCTGCTCGCCTACTGCGGCATGAACGGTCTGGTCACGCTGATCGCATTCTATCCCATCGCACTTGGCCTCATGGAGCGCGCTGGTATCCCGAAGCGCTATGTCATGGGCCTGCTCTCCTTCGGTGTTTATGCCTTCGCACTGACCGGCCCCGGAACAGCGCAGCTCGTAAACGTGCTGTCCATGCAGGTCGTCGGTGAAGGCCCTGCTGCCGGTCTCGTCGGCGGTCTGGTCGGCGTTGTCGTCGAGATCGTATTCGGCACTTTCGTCCTGACGCTGATGATCAAAAAAGACGTTGCCAAGGGACTCAAGTTCGCATACGGCCCAAAAGACATCCGCGTTGCCGATGACAAGCAGCTTCCCAACTTCCTCATCTCGCTCATCCCCCTGCTCTCTGTCGTCATTTTCTTCAACGTCGTGAAGCTTGACATTTTCTCCTCCTGCCTTGCCGCATGGCTCCTTTCCATTGTTCTGCTCGGCAAGTATATGCCGAAAAAGGACGGCAGCCTCCTCAAGGAACTGCTCGACGTGTGTACGGTCTCCGGCACCAACGCATTTGGCCCCTGCGGCATGGTCGGTTCCCTGTTCGGCTTTGTCAGCGTTGTGCAGACCCTGCCGGAATTCCAGGCGATTCTCAACTACATCTTCAGTCTGAATATGGCTCCGTTCCTCGTGCTGATCCTTTCGATCAATATCGTTGGCGCACTGACCGGCTCGTCCTCCTCGGCTATCCGCATCGGTATGCCGATGGCGATGCAGCACTGCATCGACGCAGGCATGTCGTTGGCATTCGTTCAGCGACTGGGCGCGTTTGCTGCCTCTATTCTGGACACGCTGCCGCACAGCTCCGCCATCATCATTAACCTCGGCATCGCCGATCAGGATATGAAGGAAGCATACCCGCCGATGGCCGTAACAACGATTCTGACGACCGCAGTCGGTACAGCGGCAGTCGCGATCTTCATGTCGCTGTTCCCGTCCCTCCCGTAAAACCTTCCAACCAAAAAGGCAGCCTGCTCAGGCTGCCTTTTTGAAAACACGTTTTTATTCATTTGCAATGTCTGTAACGAAGGGTGCACGAAAACACACAATGAGCGCGCAAAATTCCTGCGCACCCCCTTGACAAATTTCTGATTTATGCTATCATTCTATTTGCGTAGTACTTCAGATCTATAAATGTAGATCTTTAGCACTAAATTTCAAATCCGGGCGCCGGATCAATGATCGCGGAAACCGCGTGCTTCGCCTCTTCCAGAAGATTGATTGTCCCGTTCTCAATCGCCCAGGTCACAATGACGCCGCGCATTGCATACGACAGTGCCTCTGCCAATGTCTCCGGATCGGTCAGATTCCGAATCTGTCCGGCATTCTGCGCAGAGCGAATGACAGCAGTCAGCATTTTCTTGTGGTAAATATTCTTAATAAAATCACGCTGAGAATGCTCTTTGAGTCTGCCGACGAAGTACTGCTGGGAAACACCCGCACCGTAGAAAATATCACCCTCGCACATGATGTGGAAGATCTCCCAGATCTGCTTGCTGAAAGTCTCCTGCTCGACGATGCGGTAAAAGTTATCGGCGTACAGCTCTTCAAAATTGTTCTGCATGTCCAGGAAAATGTCCTGTTTCCGCGGGAAATAGTAATGCAGCGTCGTTTTGGAGACCTTCGCCTTTTCGCAGATCATCGGGATCGTCGTCTCGTCGAACCCACAATCATTGAAGAGCTCGATCGCCGCATTGATGATTCTTGTACGTGTATCGTTCTGACTGCCTTTCGCGGGTTTGCGTTCTCTCATTTGTGATTCACCTTTTTCGTTATTTACTAATTGTAAATATAATAAAAAACGCAGCAAAAGTCAAAGCAAAATTATATGGAGGTTAGCAATGAGCAACGACAACAATTTTGATTCCCTTTTCACCCCCTTCTCTATCGGTAAGATGGAGATCAAGAACCGCCTGGTCATGTCCCCCATGGGCACCTATGCAGCTCTAATGGACGGCTCCGTATCTGATACACTGGCCACCTATTTTGAAGAGCGTGCAAAGGGCGGTGTCGGCGCGATTATCACCGCTTCCCAGTATCTCACGCCGAAGCTGGCCCAGGGCATCTACGGCACCTATTTTGACAGCAAGCGCATCATCCCCCATCTGACCGGTATGACGGAGCGCATTCACTGCTATGGAGCAAAAGCCATCGCCCAGCTCTCAAGCGGCACCGGCCGCAACGCGCACCCCAGTCAGTGCGGCGGCGTTCCGTTCTCCGCGTCCGCAGTTCCCGCGGTGTTCAATCCCAAGATTCTCTGCCGTCCACTCACCATCGAAGAGATCAAAGAGATCATGAAGTCCTGGCAGTTGGCCGCTGAGATCGCCGCGAACGCCGGCTATGACGCGATCGAGGTGCACGGCCACGTCGGATATATCATAGATCAGTTCCTCACCCCGCTGTGGAACAAGCGTGAAGACGAATACGGCGGCAGCGATGAAAACCGTGCGCGCTTTGCGCTGGAGATCCTGCAGGCCATCAAGCGAGGCGCGGGCAACGATATGCCCGTTATTTACCGCATCTCCATGGATCATCGCATCCCCGGCGGCAGAACGCTTGAGGACAGCAAGCGCCTCATTAAGATTCTCGGCGAAAACGGTGTTGACGCATTCGATGTTGACTGCGGCTGCTATGAGCACCCCGACTTCGTGTACCCCACCTTTTACCGCGGCGACGCCTGCATGGAGTATGTGTGCGACACCGCACGTGAGGCGACTGACAAACCCATCCTCAACTCCGGCAACCACACACCCCAGACAGCAAAGCACCTGATTGAGTCCGGCCGCGCGGACTTTGCCATGATGGGACGGCCGCTCATCGCAGACCCCTATCTGCCCAGAAAGCTGATGGAAAACCGTGAGGAAGACGTTCGCCCCTGCATCCGCTGCAACGAAGAGTGCATCGGCCGCATTTGGGGCCGCTACTCCAAGCTGTCATGCGCAGTGAACCCGCAGGCGAATGAGGAGCACGCATTCCGGATCGTCAAAACGGAAACACCCAAAAATGTTGTCGTTATCGGCGGCGGTCCTGGCGGCATGGAAGCCGCACGCGTTGCTGCGCTTAAGGGAAACCATGTCACACTTTATGAACGCGATGAACTCGGCGGAACGCTGAATCTGCCCGCTCAGGCACAGTTCAAGACCCGTCTCAAGGCGCTCATCGAGTATTACAAGACGCAGATGCGTAAGCTCGGCGTAACAGTCGTGCATCAGGAGATTGATATCGACAGCCCCGTCCTTGCCGCTGCCGACAAGATCATTGCCGCGACCGGCGCACACTCCGTCGTGCCGCCTATCCCCGGTGCACACGGTGCAAACGTGATCGACATCAAGGACGCCCACCGCGATCCAGCCGCAATCAAGGGCAAGAAAATCGCCATCTGTGGCGGCGGCCTCTCCGGCTCCGACTTCGCTCTGGAAATGGCCACCGAGTACGGCAAACAGTGCACCATCATCGAAATGAAGCCAGACGTGGCGATGGATATGGTGTTCATCAATCAGCATTCTCTGAAGATCTATCTTAAAGACGCCGGCGTCGTGACCCGCACCAACACGCGTGTTTCCGAGATCGTTGAAAACGGAGTTCGTGTCATCAATGAGCACGGCGAGCAAGAACTGATCGAGGCGGATGTCGTTGTTGCCGCTTTCGGCATGGCGCCAAACACCGAACTCACGAATGCACTCAAGCAGAAATACAACAAGAAGCTCGTCTGCGTCGGCGACTGCGTCGAGGTAGGCAAGAGCGGCAAAGCAATTCGCGGCGGCTTCTATGCCGGTATGCAGATCGACTAATTCACAAGGAGGAGATTAATTATGGCTATCATGAAAGGCTACGGCGTCATCGAACCCACAGTGAGTTGGGGCTGGATGGAAAAAGAGATCCCGGAACCCGGTCCGTTCGAGGCACTTTGTTCCCCTGTCGCAGTTCTGCCCTGTACTTCTGATGTACACAGCGCACATTTCCGCAACGCATGGCCGAACCGCATCCTGGGTCACGAAGGTGTGGGCCGCGTTGAAAAGGTCGGTGCGATGGTCACCGACATCAAAGTCGGCGATATCGTTGCGATCCCCGCCGTCACACCCGTCTGGCGCGGCAAGCAAATCGCAGAGGGGCTGCATGAACACACCGGCGGATTTCTCGGGGGACGGTACCTCTCGTCCAAGCTGGACGGCACGTTTGGCGAATATTTCATCATTCCCGATGCTGACATGAATCTCGCGGTCGTTCCCAACGGCGTTTCCATTCAGGCCGCTGGCCTGGTCGGCGATATGGTCACCACCGGCTTCTCTGGGGTCGAGGGCGCAAATATCCAGTTTGGTGATACAGTCGTTGTGATCGGCATCGGCCCTGTCGGCCTTATGAGCGTTGCAGGCGCGGCGATCCGCG
>ULSU01034090.1_pt1 | contig 11776 bp, 6 predicted proteins | sample 1956941 | NCBI WGS metagenome assembly ULSU01 (sample SAMEA4835715, study PRJEB28245) | human gut metagenome | biome: gut microbiome; material: fecal sample | place: Denmark | collected 2008
GAGATAGAAACCGCATATCCTCGCTTTCACCAAGCCGTGCGTCTTGGTGAAATTCCCCGTGTACATCTTCCCCGACACGACAGAAACGGTGGAGGTCATGAGGTAGTAATCCATGGCCTCCGAGTCACCACTCTTGAATCCGTGCATCGGCGTGACCTTCAACTGCACATCTATGGAAAACTCGCCCTCAAGGTAATCGTGTTTGGAGGCCGCTACGTTGGTTATCTTCTCGCTGACCTTGTCAGAATAGGTCGCGTACAGGCATGACTCCTCCCAGAAAGAGGACGGGTCGAAGTTGCCGGCCACGTTCAAGATGGCGTTGTTGGTCCAGGAGACAAGGCCGTTGAGGCATTCGTCCACCTCCAGACCCTCCGCCGGAGTCCGCACGGCACAGTGGCCGGAGCGTCCCTGCTGGAAAGCCACACAGAGGAAATTCCCCGCCTCCACACCGAGTTGTTCAAGCAGGATTTTTGACGGATCGCAGACAACCACGACGCGCCCCTTGAGTGTGTCAAGTCCGGAATAGCCGGCCATGTCCGTGACAATCACCTGGGCGTTGTCAGCCGAAGGAGCCGTCTCTTTCAGCCGGCCTTTGACAGCGTCCGCGAAGTCCTTGGAGAGGCCTTCCGAGACCCATGCCGGGAACGCGATCTTCTCGCCGTCGGCGAGTGAGGAAGGCTTGCGGTAGTCGCCTTCAATGATGACCTCGTCACCGTAGTCCGGACTGCCCTTGGAACAGGAGACAAGCGTAAGCACGAACGCCGGTATGGTCAGATAAAGTAAAAGAGAGTGTTTCATGGTATTACAGTCTGTAAGGCAGTTTGCGGTTGTAGTCCTTGTCCACACAGATAGTCGCCGTCTTCTTTGTGAGATTGTAAACGACTGACCATTGCGTGTTGCTTGTGATGTCTCCTCCCTCGGATTGCAGATCTGTGTGCACGGCATCAAGCAGAGACATGCATTCATCTTCCGTCATCACACGGTTCTTCTTTTCCAATGTCTCGTGGAGCTTGTCGTACCGCTCTTTTCCTCCTCCGACATTCCGCCATCCCTCGGACAGATAGAAATTGGTGACGTGGTCGGTGTCAAGCAGGTTCATCGTCCAATCCTTCGCTGACGGATCACTCAGCGGCGGCACCTCTCCCGGGCGGTAATATTCCACGACAACGCTCTTTCCGCTTGCGTCGGCGATCAGGAAATGATAGTTCGAGTCCGAATTCTCACCGTCAGCGAAGAAATTGTGGGACCGGAAAACCTCCACGGCTTGCTCAACGCTTGTACACCTGTCCAGCACCAGCCTGATGGCTAATGTCGGGACGATGTCACTCTTCCCGGGGTCATGCTGTACCGCCCCGCCGGTACCTCGAAGAGACAGGACACCTATGAACAGTCCCGCATCATTCATACCGTCCAGACAGCAGTAGATGGATGCGGTCACAGGGATGGAAAGATCCGTCTTCCCGTCCGACAACGCACCGGCCACATAAGTGTCTTTGTCCAGAAATGGAAGGGCTGAGATGCAGATGGACTCATGCACTCCTTTTGTGACATTGTGTACAAGCACATTGGAAGACGACACGAATCTATAGTCAAAGTTACGTCCCACCAGCACGTCTCCTTCCGGGGACTTGACACAGAAAGCACTGCATCCGAAATCCACGCCACCGTCAGCCTTGCCCAGCGGAACTGTTGTCAGCATCGGCACCACTTTTCCGAGAAGTTGCATGCTGGAACTCGCCCCTCCGCTAGACATAACCTCATCGATGTGGTAGTCCGAACTATATTTCACTGAATATAAATGCCCGTCCGCCAAATTCTTCAATGTGGACACCATAGCCTTCTGATCATCATTCCTCAGATAATCGGCAGGGTTTGCGGCGGTTTCGGTTTCTCCCTTATCACAAGAGGACAGAAAGAAAACCGAGACTGAAAGACAAGACACAAGATAGATAAGACGCTTCATCGTTTTGATATTGTTTGAAACATACCCGGAAGCCTCAGGGTGGCTCACCACGCCCAAGGAAGAAATTTGTGAGACAAAAATACTAAATGAAGCACCCGAAGAAAAGACGGCTCCGACGAATTTTGCCGAGCCGTCAAGAAATTGCCGTACGGACAACCTTATTTTGTCAAATCAGCATTTTTTTGCCGAACCGACAAATTGCTTATCCGCCATTTTGTCGGGGTCATACCCTCTCTCTCCTTGAAGGAAGCATTGAAATTGCTCACGGAAAGAAAGCCTGATTTTTCCGCGATTTCGGCGATGGACCTGTCAGGATTCTCCAGCAAGGCGCGTTTTGCATGGTCGATTCTCATTCCGCAGATCCATTCCCGGAAAGTCACCTTGTAGGTCTGATTGATGAAAGCGGAAAGATACGTCCTGTTTGTGTACAGGGTTTTGGAAAGATCCGCTATCGTGAGTCCCGGCTTCAGATAGCCTTCCGCCTCCACCCATTCCTGCACAAGACGTTGCATTTCAGGATTGCAGGAGAACGTTTCTGTCACAGGAAGATCCGGTCCCGGGTCACTTTCGATGGCACATTCGACGGTTTCATAAAAAAGCATGTAGTTCTGGTAACTGACATACAGATAAATGTAGAACGGAACGGAAGACAGCACCCAAACAAAAACAAGATTGTCAGGAAGGAAGGTCAGCACAGAACAACCGATGCCGAAAATGAGCATCCAATATGTCAGTACCGACATCCATCTGACATAGGTCGCGATATGGTCAGAATAGGTGTCATCCATCTTTTTGACGGCCCGATGGTAGGCCTTGAGCAGGTGTGAGGCCAGAGAGAAACCATACAGGGCAAGCATCAGGGCTAATGAATATATCAGGCCGGCTTTCAGTGTGCCGTCTTCGGTGAACAAGAGCGCGGAGACGGACAGGATGACATATAAAAGCCATGACAGACAATGTCTCACAATGATCTTCCGTGTGATGTAGGAGCGGTTCAGAAGTGTGTGCAGAGCCGCGACGAACAACCCGTAGCCGAAGAAATACGTTGAGAGGTTCATCACAATCGCGGCATTGACATTAACCTGCCTTATGTCAAAGCACAGATGGACGGCATAATTTGCCGCCAGCACCAAAAGCGCCGCCCCCATTAAATTCCTTGACCGCAGGTAGTTGGCGAACAGCCTCTTGTCCGGGACCTTCCCGAAGAAGAACCTAAAGACAAAGAACGCCATCAGGGTCAAGGCAATGCATAGGGAGTATCTGTACAGATCTATGTTCATGGTGTCAATGCGATGGAATGCCTTTACTCGATGCAACTGGTGAGACAGGTCATCGAGGCGTCGGGACGGAACTCGATGCCGGTGGAGGTGGCGGGGATGAGAACGGTCTCGCCCTGACGGAGGGTCACGACGTGCTCCTGGCCGTCATTCTCATGGTCAACAAGGCTGCCGCCTCCGGCGACGCACATCACGACCACAAAAGAGTCCAGTTTAGAGAGATCCTTGGCGCAAGGCTTGTCCAGGTCGAAGAGCGAGGTGGTGAAGTACTTGCAGCTGACCAGTTTGGTCTCGGTGTCCTTGACGCGGGAATATTCAGTCCTGTAGTCCGGGTAGACATCGTAGTCGATGGCCTCCTTGGCCTGCTCGATGTGCAGTTCGCGGGGCTTTCCGTCAAGACCCAGGCGACCATAGTCATAGATCCTGTAGGTCAGGTCGGATGTCTGCTGGATCTCGGCGACGAAGGCTCCGGCCCCGATGGCGTGGATGCGGCCGGCAGGGAGGAAGAACACATCGCCGGGAGCGATCCTGTAGCTTGCAAGCACGTCGGTGATGGTGTGTTCGTTGACTCTTTGCTCATATTCATCGGGAGTGATCCACTCGGTCAGACCGCTCAGCAGATGGGCTCCCTCGTCGGCTCCGACCACATACCACATCTCGGTCTTGCCTTTCATCCCCGGATGGGTCTTCGCGGCAAGCTCGTCGTTCGGGTGGACCTGGATCGACAGGTCGCTTCTAGCGTCGATAAATTTGATCAGGAGCGGGAACTCCGTGCCGGTCTTCTCAAAAACCTTCTTGCCGACGAGTTCAGGACCATATTCATTCATCACATCGGTCAGGCTTTTGCCTGCAAGAGAGCCGTTGGCTATCGTTGAGACATGGCCCGGGACAGCTGAGATCTCCCAACTCTCCCCTATCTTGTGCCGCTTTGTCTTTACGCCCTTGAACGGGGCGATCTTTTCTCCGCCCCACACCATCTCACGGAGATAGGGCTCAAATTTCAGAGGGTACATATTCGTTAAGTTCTTTTTAAACAATTATTTATCCAGCTCTGTCAATGCGAACGCATAGGCTCCGAGCGAGATGGCCTTGCTGGCTCCGATCTTGGAACGCATCACGCCGACGCGCTTCTGAGGGTCGTAAACCACCTCACGGTCGCTGCCATAGACCTTCAAGGAACGTGCCTCGCCACGGGCGAACTGCTCGAACTCGGCCGGATCATCGAGGTTATAGACCTTCATCTGAACCCGGTTCAGTTCCTCACCGGTGAGCTGGTGCATCTTACCGCGCATAGTGCGTAATATTCCCGGCATCAAGTACTTGTAGTTGTTCATCACTCCGCCTCCGATCACGATGAGACCATCGATCAGGGTAACCGCCGTGGCCATCGCGTCGCCCGCGACCTCGCCCATCTTGTCGAACGCCTTGATCGCGGCTTCCTTGTCGCCAGGCCTCTTGCCCTCGCAAACCTCGGCGAGATCCTTAGGCTCAAGACCGTGGTTCGGATTGCCGGTCAGCTCACCGTAAACTCTCTTCACGGCACGGATCGAGGCACCGTCCTCGACGATGATGTCCGGCATGTCAGGATGCTTGAGGCAGAAAGTCTCCACGCAGGAGTTATCGCCACGGTTAAGCTCACCGTTGATGACAGTACCGATTCCCAGACCTGTGCCGAACGTGTAGCCGATGAGGTTGTGGTAACGCTTCGCGCTGCCGGCCTTGGCAAGCCTTTCATTGACCTCAGGGAGAGCTCCGCCGAGAGCCTCGCCATAGGCGTAAAGGTCGCCGTCATTATTGATATAAACCGGGATTCCAAAAGTGTCCTCAAGGAACGGTCCGAGAGCGACACCGTCACGGAAAGACGGGAAGTTAGGAAGATAACCGCCGATGATTCCGTCCGGGTAATCGGCCGGGCCAGGGAAGCAGAAGCTGATCGCGACAGGTTTCTCCTCTCCAAGTTCCTCTTCGATCTGACGGAATCCCTTGACCATCGTGCCGAGGCAGCGGTCAAGGTTGTCGGCGTTGGACGGAAGTGTGATTGGTTCGCAGCAAAACTCACCACCCTTCATCGCGCCGAAGACCATATTGGTGCCGCCGGCGTCAAGGGTCATAACAACTCTGCTGTCATTTCTTATATCAGACATATTCTTGTGTTTTTAATTATTGCCGAACCTCCTTGAATATTCAAAAAATCAAGTCTTTTCGTTGCAAAGATAATCATTATCCGTCTTTCGGGCTCATCGTTTGCAGGGAAAATTTGTACCTTTGCACCAATCCTCTATTCTTCACCGCTTGTGGTGAAAGCAAGTACCTCCCCCGAGGGGAGGGATTTAGGGTAGGGGTAACGTGAATTAATGTGGGTGGGCAATCACCTTCGGACGTGAGATAAGGTAGTTTACAGCGGGTAGTTGCCTACTTGCGAGAATTGAAGTTATCTATGCAGAAAAGAAGAAATCGCCAAGGTGGCGAGAAGGGCGGCAGGAAGAGCCGCGACAAGAAATTCGGTTCCAGACAGAAGAGCAAAAGAGTGCTGGAGGAGGTGACCGGCAAGGTTCAGATGACAAGGGACGGCTATGTCTTCGTGATCATCGAGGGCGAGCCGGATAACGATGTGTTCGTCAAGGCGTCCAAGACTCGCGGCGCGTTGAACGGAGACATCGTGAAATGTGCGGTGACAAGTGAGAGAAAGGAAGCTTCATCCGATGCGGCCAAAGGCGGACGCAAGGACGCGGCCAGACGCCGCGAGGGAGAGATCATAGAGATTGTAGAGCGCAGCCACAAGCCGTTCGTCGGCGTGCTCCACATTGTCGGCCGGCAGGCTTGGGTGCTGATGCAGTCAAGGAATATGCCGTACGACATCAGCATAGATTTCGACACCCTTCCAGAGGGTGCGAAAAGAGGGATGAAAGTGGCGGCTCTGGTCGACGGATGGGACAAGGGCGAGCCGACTCCGAAAGGCCACATAGTGGATGTGCTCGGAATGCCGGGCGAGAACGACACGGAAATGCACGCCATCCTTGCCGAATATGCCCTGCCTTACAGGTTCGAGCCGGAGGTCGAGAACGCCGCGGACCAGATTTCGGATCAGATCACAGAGAAAGATCTCAAGGGACGTCGGGATTTCCGTAACACTCTGACATTCACCATCGACCCTACGGACGCGAAAGACTTCGACGACGCATTGTCCTTCAAGAAACTGGACAACGGCAACTACGAGATCGGAGTCCACATCGCCGACGTGTCCTACTATGTGCTTCCAGGGACGATCGTGGACAAGGAGGCACAGGAGCGCGGCACGTCAGTCTATCTGGTTGACAGGACGGTCCCGATGCTTCCGGAGAAACTTTGCAATAAACTCTGCTCTCTCCGCCCACACGAGGACAAGCTGACATTCTCGGTAGTGGTCGAGATGACTCCTCGCGGAAAAATCGAGAACCGTTGGTTCGGCCGCACGGCGATCTGTTCTGACTACCGTTTCGACTACGACGGAGCGCAGCAGATCATCGAGAGCAACGGCAAGGAACCAGCCGATCCGGCCATCGGTCAGGATGTCAGGGAGGCCATCGTGACGCTCAACAAGCTGGCATTGACACTCCGCAAGCGTCGTTTCGCCTCAGGAGCCATCAGTTTCGAGCGTCCGGAGATGAAAGTCGAGGTGGATGCGACCGGAAAGCCGATCAGGGTTTACGAGAAAATCACCAAGGAGGCCAACTGGCTGATCGAGGAGTTCATGCTTCTTGCGAACCGTTCCGTGGCCGAGTTCATCGCCACTTCCGGCAGGATGGACGGCAAGGCCGACAAGAAGGCCAAGACCTTTGTCTACCGTGTACACGGCGAGCCTAACACGGAGAAGATCGCGAGCCTCGGCCAGTTCGTCAGCAACTTCGGCTTCAAGTTCGGGCCGAGCGGCAACGGACGGGAGATCGCCAAATCCTTGAACACCTTGCTTGCCGAGGCAAAGGGCACACCTGAATGCGACGCCTTCCAGATGATAGCCCTGCGCTCGATGGCAAAGGCGATCTACACCACCGACAACATCGGCCACTACGGCCTCGCGTTCAAGTTCTACACGCATTTCACTTCCCCTATCCGCCGCTATCCTGACACAATGGTACACAGGCTGTTGGCCCTCTACCTCGACAATGCCGAGAGTCAGAACAAGGACTATTACGAAGCCCAGTGCCAGCATGCTTCCGAGCGCGAGCAGATAGCGGCGAACGCCGAACGCGACAGCATCAAATACAAGATGATCGAGTTCATGCAGGACAAGATAGGCAATGAATATGAAGGCTCGATCTCCGGCCTCACCGAATGGGGTATGTACGTGGAGATCAAGCCTACCATGATCGAAGGCATGGTCGCCCTGCGCGATGTGAAGTCCGACTTCTTCGAGTTCGACGAGCAGAACTACCTCATCCGTGGCCGCCGCACCGGCAAGGTCTTCCGACTGGGTGACGCGGTCAAGATCCGTGTGAAGGCCGCCAATCTGGAGCAGAGGCTTCTGGACTACGAACTGGTTGACACCACCACAGACAATGGCTCATCCAGTGATGGTTCTGGCAACGGTTCCAACCATGGCTCCAGCCACCGTTCCGGCAATGAGGATACGCGCCACGTCCTGGATGGAGAGGGTCGTTCTAACCATGACCCAAGCCACCGTTCCGGCAATGGGTCTGGCAAGGGTTCCGACAACGGTTCCGGTAGCGGTTCCGCTGACGGCAAAGGCAAGAAAAAGCCTTTCTACGCCTCCGTCGCCCACAACGATGACCAGCCTAAGAGCAAGTCATCCAAGGACAAAGGCCGTCCCCGCAAGAAGTTCGGCCCCAAGCCATCGTGAAACGAAAAGAAGAAAGCCAAATAATTCTTTGGTTTAGTACATAGCAATCTCAAAATGTGGCCGTCACGTGCGGCCACATTTTTTTGTCCAGTGTACGCCCTGTTGGCCGGATAAAATGTAGAAATCATACACTTTGTCCGGCCAAATCGCGATCACCGGACGAACAGCGCTAAGGAAGCAGGTGACGGTGAGAATCTTACAAAAGGCTTTCAGCCATATCACGATCCTGCACCGGCAGAAGCCAGATCTACCTGAAAAACTCAAAGACTATGGTACAGGTTTTTCACGGGAATGTGCCGTCCATGCGATTCTGTTCGGCTTCGAAGTGAAGGCGTTTCGTAAATTCGCAATACCCAAACTCCAACAAGGAGACCTCACCCCTACCTAAACCTTGACGTGAGTCACTGCCATTCTGTTCATATCCGAGTTTATCTTATTTCGGGTGCGGAAGAGGCTGTTTTGCCCCCAAGGTAACTTTCTGATTGGTTCCGGGGTGCGGAAAGCCGACTCTCGCACCCCGAACTTTTTCCGCATCTATCTTGTATTTTATGCATAACATAGAGGGTGATTACAAGGGATATTAAATCATCAACAAACAAACCATTGCCAAGAAGCGACGGTTATCAATAATCATTTGAACATCAGCATCATAAGATAGGCGTCAGTCAACTCGTATATAATAGCCACACAAAAGTGAATTTTTTTCTGACGATTGCGGTTGTTCCTCTATTATTAATACTCGAACATTTGTTCGAGTGGATTAATTTGATTAATATTGTCACGTTTAACCATATAACAATACTTCGGTAAAAATTTACCATACTAAAAAGTTAAATAATGGAAGCCGGGTGACCGGTTCCGCTATATAAAAGTTCATTGAAATACTGTCAATAACTGTCGCTTGGCAAGCTGATGAAAGGTCCGGAAGGACTCCGAAAAAATGTCTGAAACATTGATGACAGAATAACAAAAGTATTGCATAAGTCGCTGATTATTTGTAACTTAAAGTATTCAACCACTTTAAGTTATGAGTTCATCAAACCTACTTATGCAATACCAATCCGAGAGCCTTGAGGCCCTCAAATCAGCGGCAAAGATAAGCAGACCTTTTGAGAAAGTGTTTATGGACACGCTTAAACTCTTTATGGCAATCCCCGGCAAGGTCAATTTCCTTCAGATGGGCAGATACGGAGAGTTCTCTGAGCAAACCTACCGTAATAACTTCGAAAATGAGACCTTCGACTGGCTTGCTTTCAACGAGTTCCTCATTAGAAAGTCTCTGACAGGTAAACTTCTGGCCATCGCAGTCGATCCCAGTTTTCTCCCCAAGTCAGGAAAGAAAACGCCTTGGATAGGCAAGTTCTGGTCCGGAGTCGCCGGCGAGATGAAGCGTGGCCAGGAGATCTTCGGAGTCGGCGTCATTGATGTGGACAACCACGACTGTATGACGCTGGGCGCCATACAGACACCTGACGCCAAATCTCTTGAGGGGATGGACTACAACCTCGTCGAATGGTACTGCCAGAACCTGATCATCCTCAAGGAGAGGCTCCAGAAGATCTCGCGCCTGATAGTGGCTGACGCTTTCTTCTCAAAGGAGACATTCGTCAGTCCTCTGCTCAGGGAAGGACTCCACGTGATAAGCAGGCTCCGGAATGACGCCGTGTTGTTCTATCCCACAATCCGGAAGCCCACCGGGAAAAGAGGCCATCCGAAGTGGTACGACGGCAAGGTTGACTTCTCCAATCTTGACCTCTCCAGATGTGAGGAGGCGGAGGTGGACAAGGGCCGCCTGTTCGGACTTAAAGCCTATTCCAAGTCACTCAAACGCTTCATCAAGGTTGCCGTATGCTATCCTGACGAAGAGGACAGGACAAAGTGGCAAATTTACTTCGGCACTGATGATGCCATGAGCGCCAAGGATGTAATTGGCTGCTATAGAACCCGTTTCCGGTTGGAGTTCTGCTTCAGGGACGGAAAACACTATGCCGGCCTGAATGGCTGCCAGTCAACCGATCTCAGAAAACTTGAGTTCCACAGAAACGCATCCTTTGCGAGCTTCAACATCGCCAAGGTTGCCTGCAAGGGGCTGGGACTACCATTCTCAATATCCTCTTGCAAGTCGATTATCCATAACGCCTATATGCTCAACAGATTTATTTGCGTGTCCGGTCTGCGACCGGACCCACAAGTTATTGACAAACTTTTCAAAGAACTGGTTTTATTTACTGCCAGGGCCGCTTAGGCCATGGAAAAATTAACGAACTATTGATATAATATTATGAATACCAATAATGAGTTTCAATTGATTTGGGAGTATAACCTCGTCAGAACCTTTGTGCGCCATGTTTTTATGGCCACTTGTGATCCATATGAAAAGCTGAACAATAGAAATCTAAAGTACATCTACGGTGATGGAAAAGCGAAAGACGAAGGTTGTGAACCATCAGTGTCTTCCATCCTCAATAATGCCATAGGGATCATGAGTGAGGGTTATAATGACGATGACAAAAAAGGGATTGCCAAAGAAATTTTGCCTTGCATGTTCCTTAAAGGTATGGTGAATTATTCGGGTCAGAACTCAGAGGAGACGATATTTAAGGAATATTCAGCAGCCATTAGTTTAGGGAAATTTGTGGCAGAACTGCCTGAAATCAGGAATGTCGGTGAATTCGATGGTAACTTTGATAAGGTCGTTGATTTCATTCTCTGTGTCAAATCTCACGAATTATCATCTCTTGGTAAATATAGCATCTGTGGATATTCCATTCAAACCATTGCTGAACATCTTCTTAACTTAATGACAGCAAGTGGTTATGCCGTGAAATCTGACTTTAAATTACCAGAGAGTGACCCCAATATAGTTCTAAGCACTTTACAAAAACCTAATCGTGAAATAGTCGAAGCGGATAAATATCCACATTGGTGTCATGATCTGACTGATAAAAAGCCGCATGACATAACAACAGACACCCATGGTTGTGAATGGTACATAGACAGCAAAGGCTGTCGCCATAAGGTAATGCATCACGGCTTCGACATGTCCGGCATGGACGAGATCGACTGGACCGATACGATGTCCGATGCGGATCTGGAGAAAGAATGCATTTACGAGAGTAATAAACTGTTTACTCTTCTTTTAGACACCGACGACTATTTTGTAAGAGGTGTGATTGTTCCGATGATGGCGGCGTACATCGGGTGTGATCATTTGTTCGAATTGAAACAGGACAAAGACGCTGATGATCATCTAGACCGGCTGTATGACATGGTCGAAGAGCAAATTGATGTGAATGATCACAAGGCGGTGCTGGACTATATGTCGAAAGTGAAGTTTATGATTCCAACATTGCTGCCGGAGAAGTAATGGGCTGACGGTTTTACGATGCGTCTATGACACAACGATGACAAATCTCAAAAAACAAATCAACATGACAACAAGTTTTGAATATCTCGCAGAAAACAATATGGACTTGGCAGACTCCCAGAAGAGTCTTCTGACAAAAATTGAGAACATACCTTGTGACAAGGTCCTCGCGGATTTCGCCGACCTTGCTGAACTCAGAAAAACGAAGGGCTATAAAGTGGTCATCTCTGACCGTATGTCCTTTATTGAGAAAATTAAGGCCGAAGATCAAGCGATTGAGAATCTATGTAATGATCTAAAAGAAAAAAGCATAAATAGAACGATCACGGAGG
>ULSU01028634.1_pt1 | contig 11686 bp, 1 predicted proteins | sample 1956941 | NCBI WGS metagenome assembly ULSU01 (sample SAMEA4835715, study PRJEB28245) | human gut metagenome | biome: gut microbiome; material: fecal sample | place: Denmark | collected 2008
AATATGCAAATCGAGCCGTAAGCACTCTTGCTTACGGCTCAGTTTGTTCTTATAGTAAAAACGCATCTGATACACAAAAAAGAACACCGGTCGCCCGGTGTTCTCTTTTTTTACTGTCAGCTTATTTGGCTGTCTTCACATTTGCATAAGTATAAATGCTTGTATTTGCACCCTTATAAGACGCAATCCTTACCTTATACACGCTTCCGGCCCTGAGTCCGCCAATAGTGACAGTAGCATTCGTACTGCCCTTTAACGTCTTTTTGACCCACTTGCCGCCTTTGTAAATTTCAACCTTATATCCGTCTGCACTGGCGTTTTTACCCCACTTAACGGTTATCGAGTTGCTTTTTGCCGATACAACCTTGATATTGGTTACCGGTGAAAGCACTGCAGTAACCGTAGTATAGCTGTAATCGCCGTACAGATTGTCCTTATACGCTCTTACCCTTACTTTACATGTGCTGTAAGGTGTAAGTCCGCCAAGCACAGCCTTTGCTGTCTTATTATCGGTTATGGTCTTTTCGACCCACTTACCGCCGATATAATATCCTACGTTATATCCGTCAGCGGTTGCATCCGCATTCCATATAACTACTGCCTTTGAGTCAACTGCGCTCTTTACCTTAAGACCGCTGACCTTTGTCGGAGCGGTAGTGATATAAATATCGTCGAATGTACTCTGAAGCTCACCCTTATAAGCCTTTATTCTGACCTTGTAGGTTTTGTAGCCCTTAAGCGAGCCTATTGTAACAGCAGTTTTGCTATTACCGGTCAGCGTCTTTTCATTCCACTTACCGTCTGCATAGTACTGAACGGTATAACCGTCCGCACTTTCGTTCTTATCCCATTTAAGCGTAAACGAAGAAGATGTGACTTTCTGCGTAATACCAGTAACTTTTGACGGGAGCGTATCGATATAGCCGTATGTATACGGGCTGTAAAGGTCGCCCTTATATGCGCTTACCCTTACTTTATATCGTGTTCCTGCACAAAGTCCGTCTATAACCGCCGATATATTATTGTTGCCGGTAACAGTCTTTACGGACCACTGATTATTAATGTACCACTCTACCTTGTAGCCGTCCGCTCTGGCGTTTCTGCTCCAGCTTATTCTTACCGTTTCATCGGTAGCCTTCACCGTATTTATATTCCATACGGGAGAAGGAACAGTATCAACATAGAAACATCTGAATTTGGCGGTGAATCTTCCTGCATAAGCCGCTATCCTTACCTTATATTTAAGGCCTGCAGAAAGACCGCTCAGCTTTGCCGCTACTCTGTCGCCGTCCGTGCTGAAGCCTATCTGCTTCCACTGATTGCCGACATAGCATTCGACATAATATCCGTCAACGCCGCTTATATTCTTCCAGCTTATATCGACTTCATTGTATGTTGTCTTTTCAACCGCTATTTCTTCCACATCGGGAATAGGCTTTACGGGAACACGGTTTCCGATATATGAATCCTTACATCTTGTGCATTCAAATACGCTGTAGCCTTCGTTGCGATAGTCAGGCTCAACTACTTTGATTACAACATAGTCGTGACCGAGAGGTTCGCCATACTCCGCACCGCATATTTCACACTTTGCCTTTTCGGTGCAGGTAGCCTCTCCTCCGGAATGCTCACATTCGGTTATCGTAGCCGTTACAACGTCCGACTTCATCGAAACTCCCGCAGTTGCAGCATTGCTGTAGGTAAGACGGCAGTAGTACCTGCCCGTTGTGAGATTTTCGAGCGACAGCTTTCTGTCTGTAGCACCCTCTATCTCTGTTTCGTTGCCGTTTTCATCAATGGCAATCCACTGATAAGCAACATTTGCGTCGACCTCGCCTGAATACCACGGCACTGCACTTATTTGAAGTGACGGTATGTCGCCTGGATAATAACCGTTGGTGTAATATACAGTATCAATCGGCTTGATTATCTGCATCGGACACAACCGTACCGTAAATCCGTTTGTCGATGATGCCGTTGCCTTATTAAGACTGTATATATCTATCCACTCTTTTGTTCCTCTGTCCTGTACCCAGAAGCCGTGATCGATATAATCGGCTATCACCTTATTCGGGGCATTAGTTATGATTTCGGCAAACCCACCTGACGAAATGGATACATTACCGTCGTTTATTGTAAGGCAATTTATATTGTTTGCGGCCATTGTAACATTTCCGCCGTTTATGGTCACATTGCTGCCTGTTGCAAGCCCGTCAAATGTGACATCACCGCCCCTCACTATGAATGCGTCTTGATTCTCAAACGCTGTCACCGCACAACGTCCCGTAACCGTCAGCTTTGCCTTGCCGTTTATGATGATCGGACGTGAGAACGCTGTACGAACTGCGTACTTGAGCGTGAAGTTACCTTCGGTTATGACTAACTGACCGCCGTATCCGTTCTTGTTATAAAGCGGATATAAGGTACAGCCCTCGTTTTCGCTCTTCTGAGCGTCTTTCGCAGCCTCGTCAAGATCGTTATAATACTTGACATCGTCGCCCTTTGTTATCTTTGCATTGAACTTGCTCTCGCATATCTTGCAATATGTCGGCTCGGTAATATTACCTGCGGTTTCCTTGTCCGCTGTAGGATCGACCACCTGAGAATGATCACAGTCAACAAGGTCTATACTTACAGTATTCGACTTTATTTCATAGCCGTCATCGGTAATAACTACGAAGTATATCTTGGCAGCAACGCTGTTGCCCGCCTTATCAATTATTTCGTCTGCCGACAATTTAGCGTCCTTTACAAGTGCGCTTAAGCTGCTATAAATTATATCTCCGCTTACATAGGAGTTTATACCGTATCTCTTACTTACATACGAGTCGTTCAGGTTCGAGCCGTGAGCAAGAGCAAGGTTGAACTTCAGCGTGGGGTTTGCGTTGCTGTTGCGATACAGCTTGTTTATTTCTGTGCTAAGCGTTGCGCTCTTTATCGGCGCTTCTTCTACATTCACCGGTTTATTGTCGTTATTCACACTGCTATAAACGCTCTCTGCACGTTCTGCAATTGAAAGCCATGCACCGCCGTCCTTTTTATATGCATAACCGTCAGCCAGAACAGATTCAAGACTGCCGTTTGCTATCTCGATGTTGTAGAATTTACCGCCGCTGATTTTTGCTTTAGCGTTACCTATAATGGTCAGAGCGTCTATAACGCCGCCGCCTATTTCTGCGTCGCCGTCTATGTAAACCATCACCGATGTGAATTCACCGCCGTTGATGATTAACTTTGAGTTTGCGTAAGCTTTAATAGGCATCCGCATTTTGCCATCGCCGCCTACGGTAAACATACCGCCGTCGGATACTTCTACAGGTGCATTGAAAGCAAAAGTGCCACCCAGTTTTTTACCGTTCAGTGCAAGCGTTACATTGCCGGTAATGGTAACGCCCTGTGTAAGTTCGCTGTTTGTAATATCCTTATACAGCGTTACAGTAGCCGTACCTGCCTCGTTAGCCTTGTCAAAAGCGTCATAAATATCGCTGAACAGATCTGTCATTTCGCCGCCGTCAGCCGTATAGCTTACAGTTGCGGCGATTTCCTCATTGCAGTAAGGACAAAGGTTTCCGTCAAGCGCATAACTGTCGTTTTCGTCTTTATGGTCGCACTTTATAACATTAAGATAATTGGCTGTGGTCATGCTCTGAATTTCAGCATATTTGAAACCTGAACCGACAATCGCATTTAAGCCTATAACTCTGCTTCCGCTCGCAATTGCCCTGCCTAAAGTATAATTGCTTTCATTTTCGCAAGTGAAGATGTTGAACGTACCGCTTACTATAGAGACATTATATCCGCTTCCACCGGTCGTGTCTGCTTTCATGCTTAAATAATCGGCATTAACATCATTGATGACCGTGTCTCCGCCGTTTATCGTTATTGCGCCGATATTAGCACCATCGGCACTAACCTTTCCGGAATTTACAACTAAATAATCCAATGTGGCTTTACTGTCAATTAAAACATTGGCATTCTCACCCGATACCGTTACACCGGTAAGTGAACTTGAGGCTTTTTGCGGTGCCGTAAACGTTATATCTCCGCCCTTGACATCAAATGCAAATGTTGTGGTGCCGTCATTTTTATTTAAATCAACGGTAAATCTACCCTTGCTTATGTCAAACGTTTCATTATTGTTAACCCAACTGTAGTTTAACAGCTTTAATGTACAGCCTTCGCTTTCCTCGGCAGCGCCGATAGCGTCATTCCAGTTTTCGTAATACGATAACGTGCCGTCAGACAGCTCTACCGAAGCCGGTAGTGCTCTGTTGCATATACCGCACACACAACCGTCATCGTCACATTTTACGCTTTCGACGGGGTGCTGACAGGTAGCTACTGTAAGCGTTACCACATTCGACTTATAATCATATCCGTCATAGGTAAATATGCAGTAATATTGGATTTCTCCGTCTTCTGCCACCACTTTATCAACTTGATCGCCAAGTAAATAACAGTAACCGTTTAATAATTCTGTTTTTTCGCTTATTACCGTTCCGTCAATTAAGCATCCGGTAATATAGAGTGTTTTATCTCCCGAATATGTCACATCGGCCGCGAAAGTTACAGCCTTTTTACCGTTACGGTATATTATCGGTGACTCGTTCTCAGCGGAAATTGTTGCGCTCTTTATCGGCGCTTCCTTTACTTCTACATTAGCTATATCCTGCTTTTCACGCTCTGCAATAGTAGACCAGATGCCGGAATCGATAATACTCCTATAGGCATAGCCGTCCGCAAGAAGCTGTCCTACGTTTCTGCCTTCGCCTGAAACCTGTAAGCTGTAGAATTGACCGCCTTTAATTACAGCGTTACCGCCGTCTTTAATTATGAAGTCAGAGAAAGTACCACCGTTGATTTCCGCCTTGCTGCCGTTGCGAACGGCAACACGTTTTATTAAGCCACTGCCGTTAACGGTCAGCTTACCGCTCGTTACTTCTATGGAATACCATACATCAGTACCGGGTTGTGAGAGCCTTTTACCGTTAAGTTCAAGCGTAACATTGCCTGTAACAGCTATCGTATCTGTAATATCGTCCGTGATGTTCTTCTGCAGCGTTACAGTAGCCGTACCTATCTCATTAGCCTTGTCAAAAGCGTCATAAATATCGCTGAACAGATCCGTATTTTCGCTTCCGCCGTCCGTATAGCTTACAGTTGCAACGATTTCCTCATTGCAGTAAGGACAGGGATTTCCGTCAAGCACATAACTGCCGCTTCCGTCCTTATGAACGCACTTATCAACAAAAATTCTATCGGTTTTGGTCATGGTCTGAATAGCTTCGTATGTGTAAACAGTAATGCCATTCATACTATTACCGAAAACTACGCTTCCACTCGCAATTGCCATACCTAAAGTATAACCGCTGTCTGTTTTGCAAGTGGTGCTGCCGAACTCGCCGGTTACGATAGAGATGCTACCGGACCCGTTGATATTCACGCTTAAAGAATCGGCTGTAACATAATTGATGACCGTGTCTCCGCCGTTAGCTTTCAGTGCATCAATATTTGCACCGTTTACAACAGTCTTTCCGCCATTTATTGACAGTTCTTTAATATAACTCTCGGCACTGTTTACTGCAAGCGCACCGCTTGATATTGTTACACTTCCCAGCTTGATTTTACCGTCAATTGTAACCTCAGCGTCAGTTCCGTTAACTGTGATTCCGCTTGGCAGATTTTGATTGCTCACGTCCTGTACTGCCGAAGAAGTGAAAGTCACGTCACCGCCGTTGACAGTGAACTGATAATATGCCTCTTTACCGTTAAAGTCAACAGTAAACTTACCGCCCGTCACGGTAATGGACGCAGGTACTCTTTCCGAAATCAGCTTTACAGTGCTGCCTTCGTTCTCCTGCGCCAGCTTTATGGCTCTATTAAGACCCGCATAGCCTAACGACTTGCCGTCAGCATCTACTACCTCGGCTTCTATCAATAAATCACATATACCGCAGAATACCAAACCGTCGGTTTCGTTATTAAAGCTATCCTCAGGGTGCGAGCAGGTCGCAAGTGTAAACTTAAGCACATTCGACTTATATTCGTATCCGTCACACTTCAGTACAGTGTAATATTCAACCTCACCGTCTTCCGCTACAATCTCACCGATTTTATAACCGAATACCATATACCAGTTAACAGAAAGCTTAGAATCTTTACTGCGATTATTGCCGTTTACGAAATCCGAATAGGTTATCCGCTTTGAAGTGTCCGCCACATCGCATGTAACATTGACTTTCAATTTTTTCGCTCCGTTACGGTATATAACAGGCGTTCCTTCGTCTGCCCACGCAATACTTGCGCTCTTTATCGGCGCTTCTTCTACGGATAACGCTCCTATAGAACCGCCAAAATAGCTATTTTTTTCACGCTCATCAATCGAAAGCCAAGTGCCGTCAGCATTTTTATACGCATAACCGTCTGCCAGAACAGATTCAAGATTGCCGTTAAATATCTCGATGTCGTTGAATTTACCGCCGCTGAGTTTTACGTTACCGCGAACGGACAGACCTTGTATAGTGCCGCCGCCTATTTCTGCGTTGCCTCCTTTTTTAACTGACACAGAATTGAAGTATCCACCGCCGTTAATGACTAATTTTGAGTTTTCATTAACGTAAATAGGTGTATCCATATTGCCATCGCCGTTTACAGTAAGCGTGCCACCGTCAGATACCGATATACGCGCTATGCCATAACGACCACCCAGTGTTTTACCGTTCAGTTCAAGCGTTACATTGCCCATAACGGTAATCTCCTGTGTACGTTCGCTGTCTGTAATATCCTTATACAGCGTTACTGTAGCCGTACCTATCTCATTAGCCTTGTCAAAAGCGTCGCATATATTGCTGAACAGCTCTGTCTTTGCACTTCCGTCAACCGTATAGCTTACGCTTGCGGCAAACTCAGAGTTACAGTATTTGCATATACCGCCCTCATTAAAGGCATAACTGCCGTCCTCATTCTTATGCTCGCACTTGGTAAACAGATAATAGCTTACAGTGTTGTTTTCGGAGTCAAAATTATTTTTTTCGGCTATATCGCTGTATAATAAAGCCTTTGCTGTTTTCTCAGCAGTCGGATCTGTCGGATTGTCGTAGCTTATCACACGCACACCGCTTGCAAGCACGTCCTTAAATTTATGCTGTCCGAGAACGATACGGCCGTAAGTACCGCCGCCTATAGTAAGCTTTGCGTCAGTTGCGTCTTCGCTTACAAATAAATTATCAGCACCCGCATGATTGTCAACATTGACGCCTTCGCTGACAGTTACGGTACCGCCTGATATAGCAATACTATCAAATCCGGCGCTTGAGCCCTCAGGTAATGTAAGAGATCCGCTCTTCACATTAACCTTGCACCTGATGAACATATAACCTTCAGCAATAACATCTGCACCGTCAATAGTTATTGTCTGGTTGTAATCATAGATAGTACCATAATTACTTGTGGTAATAGTAAACTGACCGTTTGACAGCCTAACCCCACTATTGATCTTACCGCTTGTTACAAGAGTGAAAACACAGCCCTTGTTTTCAGCCTTATCGGCATATAATAAGCCTTCATCGATGCTGTCAAAATACTCGTAAGTAGTACCGTCGGCTGATGTCACCTTTGCATAAAGCACAGCACCGCACGCACACTTTGTCTCTGTTTCGGTGTATGTATGAGTATGCGCTACAACTGTGACATTTGTAAGTCTTCCGCCGATTGTCTTCGCACTGCCGTCAACTATACTTTCGGGGAGAGTTGTGAATTCTTGTACGGTCGCAAATGCATAACCCTTTGCAAGCAGAGTGTTTACAGGTGTGCTGTTGCTTTCCTCGCCGCAGATGGTGTTGTACCTTCCGCCGTATAAAGCTACACCGCTTGCGTGTGCAATATAAACATTCTCAAATATGCCGCCGTATATTTCGACACACTTAGCACTGTTAATGACTAAATTGAGTACATCTGCGGCTGAACTGCCGCCGTCTGCAGTACCGTTTATAAGCGTACCGCCGTTTACACTAAAAGGTGCGTCTATGCATCCGCTGTTGGTGCTTTTCCTGCTGTCCTTAAGGTACAGCACACCACCGTCATTTACACTTATATCCGCCTCTCCGCCGAGTGAATATCCGTTCACATCGACAGTAACCGTTGCATTGGTGATTGTTGCGGACGTCGAAAGCGAGCAATCCTTATACAATGTCAGCGTACAGCCGCTGTTTTCCTCCGATAATGCCGCAGTAAAAGCGTCGTCTATATTATCGAAATACTTCGCTGTTCCCACGCCCGAAACGCCCGCAGTAAGCTGATATTCGCAGGTAGAGCATACACCTGTTTTGCTGTCAACATCCGTATGACCGCACCGCTTACCGCAAATCGTACACTTGCCCGTTGTGCTGTCGTAACTGTGACCTTCATGTGGTATTACAATAACAGTTGTTGCAAAACCGTCTTTCAACAGTGTTTTTGAGCCGTCTATCGGCTCAGGATTGGGAGACTTCATAAACATACGGTTCTCAGCCAACAAAGTCAGTATTTCTGCGTTTGCTCTGTCCCCGCCGCCGTTATAGCATATTGTTTTGAAAGCTCCGCCGTGAAGAATTACGTCACTGCTTGCATCGTTTATATTGAGTGTTATAGAAAATGTACTATAGCAGTCAAATGTACCTGCACCTACCGACACAGTTCCCATAGCGCCGCATTTTTCGTCAAATGTCAGCTTACCGCCGGCCGCTACATTGAAATCGCCATAAATACGATTATTTTTTCCCGATCCCGTAACGGTTATATCTCCCGAAACAGTTAACGTACCTACATTGGCTTTCTCAGCGATCCACAGCGTGAACTTACCGCTGAGTGTTGTATAGCTGCCTGTATAATTCTTGTATACTCTTAATGTACAGCCGGTGTTTGCGTCACTGTCAGCCGCTTCAAAAGCCGCCTCCATCTCAGTTTCCTTATAAACGGAAGCTACAGCCCCATCCTTTACGATAACAGCCGCATACTGATATTCACACTCTGTACACTTGCCCGTTTCGCTGTCAACATCGCTGTGAGTGCATACATATCCACAGCCGCACTTGCCGTCAACATAGGTATGGCTGTGGTCTTTGACTATCAGCGTTACACTGCTTGATATTTCCTTAACGCTTGCGTTGAAAAGAGTTCCGTCAGTCTTGAAGAAAGCCTTACCCTCTCCGAGCATATCATATAATGTCTTGCTGTCCCTTGCATAAAGTCCGGCAGGATATGTACCGTCTTTCAGTATAACCGTACTCGAATCATATACATAGATCGAAGTATCCAAAACTACATCGCCGTCTATTATAAGCGTACCGCCGGCGTATGAAGCGTCGTTTGTCGGATATACATTACAACCGAGCATAACCGGATTGCCGCTGTTTTTGATTGTAAGCTTTCCGTTTTTGCAAGGAGTAATACTCCGGATATTTAATCTGCGTCCGTTTAAGTCAATTGTAAGTTCTCCGTATAAGTCATACTGAGCTTTTGAATTATCATAATCCTTAAACAGCTTTATCGTACCGCTTCCGTTGTATTCATTCAGTAAAGAGTGAAGCTCATCGGTATCTACATACTTTAAGCTTCCGTTCTTGTCTGTATAGAGTGCGACAGACACAACCGCACCGCAGATTGAGCAGATGCCGGTGTCCGTGTTTATATCACCGCCATGCTCGCAGGGCTTTCCGCACTCCTCGCACTTGCCTGTTCCACTGCCGTATTTGTGGTCAGCGTCAGTATGCTCTACAACAGTAATTGTGCCGTAGCCGTATGTTTTGCTGTTTATAATTATACGGGTTGCTCCGTAATAAAGATTAATAATCTTGCTACTGCTCTCGTATTTCAGCATCTGATTATCCGAAAGCAGATTTTTAAGCATTATGTTTTCTGATAACGGGCTGCTGTTGTCCAGATCATACGCCAACATCTCAGTAATCTTCATTCCCGTAGCAAGCTTTACAGATGTTGCATTTCCTTCATTGCTTAAAGATTCCTTTACAGCCAAATATCTCACAGTTACATTTGCACCGTCACTTACAGTGAACCTTGTACCTGCCTCAGCAAAAATTGTATCAAATTCTACATTTGCTTCGCTGTCAATTATGAATGATCCGCCTTTGCAAACATACACCTGGTCAACATAACTGCCCTCTGTGCCGGTTAATGTAAGCGTGACGTCTTTGTTGACCTCAAGCTTGATATTGTTCAGCTTGTGACCGTTAAGGTCGATCATAACATTGTGTTTTACATCTATAGTATCTAAAGTTGCAGTTGCCGATGCATCGCCGATATCCTGATAGATCTTAACATAGTTTCCGGTATCGGCAGTAATGCTGTTAAGGCAGTCTGCGAGCGTGTCATAGCCTGTCGGCGCATTGCCGTCTGTGCTGATTGTAGCAACAAACTGATGCTCACACTTGTTACACTTACCCGTGTCAATATCAATATTGCTGTGATCACATAACGCTCCGCAGTTTGTGCATTTACCGTCGGAATAACCGTTTTCATGTGCACATTCTTTATATGTAAATGTAAATTTTTCTGTAACAGTTTCTGTGCTGTCACCGTCTGAATAGGTTATATCGCAATACAGAACATAATTTCCGGCAGGAATATTATCCGCAAGCTTGAATTCGCCGTTGCTTCCGGATACTGCCGCACCGAGCTCATCTGCACTGTATGCACTGTTCGTACTGTACCAGTTATAGCTTATGCTTTCACTGTCAACCGTATAGGTGCTTACAAGCTTGTAATTGTCCTTCTCTTCCTGCGAAGTGTTTGTATAGAAAACCGTTCTGTTTGTGTTGTCACCCTGTGTAACCTTGTTGAAACGGTTTGCATTCGACTTTACCTGAACGGTATTGGATACAATATCTCCGCACTGTATTGTAAGAGTATTATCAGTGTCGTATGTAACCGAAAACTCGGTATCGCAGACCATGCACACCCAGCCGTAATCGGTCTTGATTATGCTTGCTGATAAATCGGGTTCATCGCCGCCGAAATAGCCTCTTGCGTCTGCAAACTCTTCATCGCTCATATTCTTCAGAGTAATATCAAAGTAAACCGTACCCTTGAGCTTGGTATCAGTCATGCCTTCAATTATTTCATACTCTTCCGTCTTGAATATTCCTGTCTGCTTTCCGAGTATTATACGGGGAGAAGTATCAGGCTTTATAACTACCGTCTTAGCGTCCGCTCCGCCAATCTCATAATAGCCGCTGTTATACTTGACCTCGCCTGTCACAGCACTTTCCGAAGCCTTGAACTCGGTCGAGCCCTTTATTACAAATTCATTCTCGTCTATTGCCGGTAAAGTTTGACCGATAGCGTATGAACCGCCCGTAGTATATACCGAGCCTGTACCGCTCATTATAAGGTTTACTTTGTAAATGCCATACTTAGCACCGTAAGCAGTGACCTTACCGCCGCTTATTTCGGCATCCATTCCGTCGCCGTTGTTTCCGCTGTAGTATATTCCGACTCTTGCTGCATTGCCTTCAGGCACAGTAATACTGCCGTTTTCGCTGACGGAAATTTTGTCGAAATTACTGGTAAGCAATATTGCACTGTTTAACGTAGATTCATTAGCACAACCTACTGCAGTAAGACTGCCGTTGCCGTCAACAGTAATGCCGCCGCTCCGTCGGCAAGCACGATTATAAGGTCAGCCGTCTTA
>ULSU01060178.1_pt1 | contig 11614 bp, 9 predicted proteins | sample 1956941 | NCBI WGS metagenome assembly ULSU01 (sample SAMEA4835715, study PRJEB28245) | human gut metagenome | biome: gut microbiome; material: fecal sample | place: Denmark | collected 2008
TACTTTAAAAAGTGCTTGTTTCTTAGGCATGAAATTGGTATAATGGGCGCAGACAAAGAAAATAAGAATAAAGGTTGAGGTAAAAAATGGACAAGAACAAAAAGACGTTTCAGGTACCGACATTACTGGCCTTTGCAGCAATTGTTGCAATTATGGTGATTGTAGGGGTGAGAGTCCTTAACGTTCCGGTAGTTCCTATGTGTCTGCTTGTTATCATTGAGGCAGTTATTGCAGTGATGCTGCATCATGCGGAACTCTGGGTGCATGGACTTCTTATTCTGGCAGAACTTTGTGCCGGTGTTGCCGGGAAAAAAACAGTATTGATTATTTTATGTGCAGTTGTTTACATTGCAGCGACGTTTGCACTGCAGATGTTAGATAAAGGAGAAACACACAATGGACAGTAGTGACAGTAGTTATTACAGCAGGCAACAGCTGGATGAGCTGTTTTTACAGATGATCGCCTTTTTTTCCGGAGATCCGAAACGGATTCAGCATTTCATGAAAGTGCATAGTTTCGCAAGAATCATCGGAACAAAAGAAGGGCTTGACGAGACATCCCTTTTTATATTGGAAGCAGCCGCTTATACCCATGACATTGGAATCCGTCCGGCAGAAGAAAAGTATGGACGGTGTGACGGAAAGCTGCAGGAGCAGGAAGGACCGATTGTGGCACAGAGAATGCTTTCCGATGTGGGAATTGAAAATTATCTGATCGACCGTATCTGCTATCTGATCGGACATCATCATACATATGATAATATCGAAGGACTGGATTATCAGATTCTGGTGGAGGCAGATTTTCTGGTCAATTTATATGAAGATGACGTCAATCGTCACGGAATTGAACAGGCATATCAGCAAATTTTCCGGACGCAGACCGGAAAAGAAATTTTTAGTCAGATGTATACAGATGAAAGATGAATAAAAAAAATTATCAGAAAATAATGGAAGATCTGATCCGTGAAAACTGTACGGCAGGGGAGGCTCCAAGCCTCCTTTTGCACAGCTGTTGTGCACCGTGCAGTTCTTATTGTATTGCATGTCTTGCAGAACATTTCCATGTAACGGTATTTTATTACAATCCCAATATTTATCCGCCGGAAGAATATCATATGCGGGCAAAGGAGCAGGAACGTTTTATTGCTGAGTTTCCTACAAAATATCCGGTTTCTTTTGTGGAAGGTGCATACGATACACAGCGGTTTTACGATATGGCAAAGGGCATGGAAGAGATCCCGGAAGGGGGAGAGCGCTGTTTTGCCTGTTATCGGCTGCGGCTTTCCGAGGCTGCGTCCTATGCAAAAGCGCACGGATTTGATTTCTTTACGACAACACTATCCATCAGTCCGCTGAAAAATGCGGAAAAGTTAAATCAGATCGGAGCAGAACTGGCAGATACCTGTGGTGTCCGTTATCTGTTTTCGGATTTTAAAAAGAAGGAAGGCTATAAAAAGTCGACCGAAATTTCTAAGGAGTATCACATGTACCGGCAGTACTACTGTGGGTGTGTGTATTCCAAGCGTGACCGCGACCGTGAAATCGTACTGCGCAGACAGCAGGAAGAACAGATTTTATAAAAAAAAAACAAAGAATTTAAGAAAGAGAGGAATTTAGATATGGCACAGTTATGGGGTGGAAGATTTACGAAGGAGACAGACCAGCTGGTTTACAATTTTAATGCATCCATTTCGTTTGATCAGAAATTTTACAAGCAGGATATTGAGGGTTCCATTGCACATGTGTGTATGCTTGGAAAGCAGGGCATTCTGACACAGGAAGAGATGCAGGCGATTGTTTCCTGTTTACAGGAAATTCTTGCGGATGTGGAGAGCGGAAAGCTTGCCATCACTTCGGAATATGAGGATATTCACAGTTTTGTGGAAGCAAACCTTATTGACCGTCTGGGAGATACCGGAAAGAAACTGCATACCGGACGAAGCAGAAATGATCAGGTGGCACTGGACATGCGTCTGTATACCCGGCAGCAGGTTCTTGAGACGGATGAACTGCTGGAACAGCTGCTGCAGGTACTGCTTCGCATTATGAAAGAAAATACGCAGACGATTATGCCAGGATTTACTCATTTGCAGAAAGCGCAGCCGATCACACTCGCACATCATATGGGGGCGTACTTTGAAATGTTTAAGCGTGACCGTTCCCGTATGCACGATATTTACGAGCGCATGAATTACTGCCCGCTCGGTTCCGGCGCACTGGCAGGAACAACCTATCCGCTTGACCGCGAATATACTGCAGAGCTTCTTGGCTTTTACGGACCGACCTTAAACAGTATGGACGGTGTTTCCGACCGCGATTACCTGATCGAATATCTGTCTGCCATGGCAACCATTATGATGCATTTAAGCCGCTTCTCCGAGGAAATCATCATCTGGAATTCCAACGAATACAAATTTGTAGAGATTGATGATGCATACAGTACCGGAAGCAGTATCATGCCACAGAAGAAAAATCCGGATATTGCAGAACTTGTCCGAGGCAAGACCGGGCGTGTGTATGGCGCGCTCATGTCGCTTCTGACCACGATGAAGGGGATTCCGCTTGCTTACAATAAAGACATGCAGGAAGACAAGGAACTTTCCTTTGATGCCATCGACACAACGAAAGGCTGTATTGTGTTATTCACGGGCATGCTTGATACCATGAAATTCAATAAGGATGTTATGAGAAAGAGTGCCGCACACGGCTTTACCAACGCGACGGATGCTGCCGATTATCTTGTAAATCACGGGGTTCCGTTCCGCGATGCGCATGGAATTATCGGACGTATTGTTTTGTACTGTCTGGACAAACAGATGCCGATTGACGATATGAGTCTGGAAGAATTAAAACAGTTTTCTCCGGTATTTGAGGAGGATGTCTATGATGCAATCTCCATGGAAACCTGTGTTAACAAGCGTCTGACGATCGGTGCACCAGGGGAAGAGGCGATGAAGAAAGTGATCGCAATCGAAGAGGCATATCTGGAGAAAAAATGAGACAAAAGGAGCACATCGCATGCAGAATCGCTTGTCGATGCGATGTACGTAATTGCGGTACATCTCTGATGTATTGCATGAAATACCGCTTAGTCGGTATTTCAGATTGTGCAAGTCCTACATATATTTGAGGAATATTTTATTTATTTAGGACAATTTGTTCCTTGTAATTTTACCTGGTTTCAAGTAATATATTTCCTATAAAGACACATGTTCGTGTAACGCGGACAAAAAACAAAAATGTTTTTCTGTAAAAGACAGGTGTCCGCGTATAAAGAAAAGAACAGAGGAGATTGGAAAAATGAGTGAGAAGTTAAAAGTTGGTATCCTTGGCGGAACAGGTATGGTAGGACAGAGATTTATCTCTTTGCTGGAGAATCATCCATGGTTTGAGGTTACCACGATTGCAGCAAGCCCAAGAAGTGCAGGAAAGACTTATGAGCAGGCAGTAGGAGATCGTTGGAAAATGGATACTCCAATGCCGGAAGCTGTAAAGAATATTGTAGTAATGAATGTAAATGAGGTAGAGCAGGTAGCTTCTCAGGTCGACTTTGTATTTTCTGCTGTAGACATGACCAAAGAAGAGATCAAAAAGATCGAGGAAGATTACGCAAAGACAGAGACACCGGTTGTTTCCAACAACAGTGCTCACCGCTGGACACCGGATGTGCCGATGGTAGTTCCGGAAATCAATCCACAGCACATGGAAGTTATCAAGTATCAGAAAGAGCGTCTTGGTACAAAGCGCGGTTTCGTAGCAGTAAAGCCAAACTGCTCCATCCAGAGTTATGCACCGGTTCTGACTGCATGGAAAGAGTTTGAGCCGTATGAAGTAGTTGCCACTACCTATCAGGCTATTTCCGGAGCAGGAAAGACGTTCAAGGACTGGCCAGAGATGCTTGGAAACATTATTCCATACATCGGTGGTGAGGAAGAAAAGTCTGAGAAAGAGCCTCTGCGTATCTGGGGGCATGTAGATGATGAGAAGAAGCAGATTGTTCCTGCAACTTCACCAGTCATTACCTGCCAGTGTATCCGTGTGCCGGTATTAAACGGACATACAGCAGCTGTATTTGTTAAATTCAAGAAGAAACCTACCAAAGAGCAGCTGATCGAAGCACTGAAGAATTACAGTGGTGTGCCACAGGAACTGAAGCTTCCGAGTGCACCGGAACATTTCATCCAGTACTTAGAAGAGGACAACCGTCCGCAGGTCAGCCTGGATGTAAACTTTGAGCATGGCATGGGAATCTCTGTCGGACGTCTGAGAGAGGATACCGTATATGACTGGAAATTCGTTGGATTATCTCACAATACCGTTCGTGGTGCAGCCGGTGGTGCAGTTTTATGTGCAGAGCTGTTAAAGGCACAGGGATATATCACAAAGAAATAAGTATTAAATTGAAATACGGATTTTGGAGAGAAGTGCAAAAACTGCACTTCTTTCTTTTTGCCGAAAACCTTGTGAGAGATATTAATCAGTGATATAATTTCTTTTAGCAGAAGGAATTTTGTACGGAGGAATCGGGATGAACGCAAAAAAAACAGATCTCAAAGAACTGGAAGGCTGGTATGAAAAATCAGGAAACCAGCTGATGCTTTTGTATGGCGGAATGGACTGCCGAAAAGAACAGCTGATCAAAGAATTCTGTGTGGGGAAAAAGTATTTTTATTATCGATGCAGACAGCTTTCCGCACAGGAACAGATGCAGAAAATGGGAGAAGAAATTCAAAATGCTTTTCAGATGAAGCTGAGCAGATATTCCTATGATGAATTTTTTAACCGGGTAAAAAGCGGAGATGCATCAAAACTGGTGATTGTGATTGATGAGGCACAGTATGCAATTAAAAGAGATCCGGAATTTGTCAAAAGTATTTTAAAACTGAAGATGAAAAGGCTTTATCCGGGACCGGTAATGATCATTCTGGCGTCTTCTTCCATTGTATGGGCCACGCAGGATGCAAAAGATGCGTTCGGGGACGGATTCCGTCGTATTGATGTACTGCATAAAGTGGAAGATCTGAATTTCCTGGAAGTTGTCCGGACATTTCCGGCACTTTCGGTCAGCGACTGTATCCGTATTTATGGATCGATCGGTGGGGTGCCGGGATATATGGAAGCCTGGAATCCGGAAATTTCATACAGGGAGAATATTTACCGGCTTGTGCTGACGGAGGGCGGATATCTGTTTCATATGGCAGAACAGAAAATTTCGGCAGAACTGCGTGAACTTTCCGTCTATAACACAATTTTATCTGCAATTGCACAGGGATATAATAAACTGAATGACCTGTATTTGAAAACCGGATATTCCCGTGCAAAGATCAGTGTTTATATGAAAAATCTCAGCCATTTTGATATTGTAGAGAAAGTGCAGTCATTTCAGACCGGCGGCTGGGAGAATACTAAGAAAGGGGTATACCAGATCAAAGATACATTTATTAATTTCTGGTTTAAATTTGTATTTCCCCACATGTCGGATCTTTATCTGCTGAAACCGTATGAATTTTACGACCGTTACATTGCACCGGAACTTGGCACGTATCTGAAACGTTATTTCCGGAATGTCTGCATGGAGTATATGATGCTTTTGAATCAGATGGGACGCATGCCGTTTCCAGTTCATAAGATCGGAACCTGGGTTGGAAAGACAGGAAACATTGATATTATTGCCCAGAGCACAGACCGCAGAAATATTGTGGGACTATGTAACTGGGATCAGCCACAGCTGACATCGCAGATGTGCGAGGAACTGTATCAGAACATGGAAAAGGCAAAAATCCGTTCGGAGCATATTTTTTTATTCTCTGCAACGCGGTTTGAACCGATGCTGGCGGAGCATGCCAAAACGGATGACCGGTTTGAGCTGATTGATATGAACGAATTATAGAAAAAGTTTGCCAATAGGGGATAGAAGATGGGAAAGTCACTGATCATAACGGAGAAACCGTCGGTTGCCCAGGAATTTGCAAAAGTTCTCGGGGTAAGCGGGGGCCGCAGAGATGGCTATCTGGAAAACCAGAAATATGTGATCACCTGGTGCGTGGGACATCTGGTAGCCATGGTATATCCGGAAAGTTATGATATAAAATACAAAAAGTGGAAACTGGAAGATCTGCCATTTCTTCCAAAAGAATATAAATATGATGTGATCAAAGATGTCAGCCGGCAGTATGATGTGGTTCACGGAATGTTGATGCGCGAGGATATCGACCGTGTCTACTGGGCAGGAGATGCCGGAAAAGAAGGACAGACGATTGAGGAAAATATCCGCAATTTCGGCGGTGTGCGAGACGGCATGGAGGAACTCCGGGTCTGGATTGATTCCCAGACAGAGGAAGAGATCCAACGGGGAATCCGGGAAGCAAAACCGATGTCTGCCTATGAAAATCTCGGAAAATCCGGTATTATGCGTACCATTGAAGATTATGCCATGGGCATTAATTTTTCCCGTGTAATGTCGGTAAAATATGGAGGGTTGTTAAACAATGCGGCGGGAACACGTTCCTACACCGCTATTGCGGTCGGGCGCGTGATGACCTGTGTGCTGGGGATGGTCGTGATCCGTGAGCGCGAGATCCGCAATTTTAAGGAGACACCGTTTTACCGTGTTGTCGGAAATTTTACAGATGCACATGTTCAGGGCGAGTGGAAAGCCGTCGAGGGATCAGGGTACTTTGCATCGCCGCTTTTGTATAAGGAAAACGGATTTCGGGAAAAGAAGGATGCACTGGCATTGATTGACCGCGTGCAGGGACATTCTGCGATTGTGGAATCCATCGAAAAAAATATTTCCAGAAAACGGGCACCGTTACTGTTTAATCTGGCAGAGCTGCAGGCAGAATGTGCAAAACGATTCAAGATCAGCCCGGATGAGACCTTGCAGGTGGCGCAGGATCTGTATGAACGGAAACTGACAACGTATCCGCGTACCGATGCGCGTGTGCTTTCCACTCCGGTGGCAAAGGAAATTCATAAAAATATCAGCCGTCTGCGGGGATATGAGCCGACTTCGGATTTTGTGGAGCGGATTCTCGACAGAAAGCTGTATGGAAATATTGCAGGAACGCAGTATACCGATGATACTAAAGTGACAGACCACTATGCGATCATTCCGACTGGTCAGCTCACGGAGCTTGGTAAACTGAATTCTTTGCAGAAATCGGTATTTGATCTGATTGTGCGGAGATTTCTCAGTGTGTTTTATCCAGCGGCAGAATATCAGAATGTAAAAATGACGGCTGTTGTGGATGTGGGGGAAAATAAGGAACGTTTTTATGCGTCCGCACGTGTATTAAAGACACCCGGTTATTTGGAAATTGCAGGAATTCCAAAGAAAGAGGAAGAAGATTCGGATCCGAAGGAACTGCTACATCTGGCAGACCGGCTGAAAAAGGGCGATGAGATTTCCGTGGATGGATATGAGGTGAAAGAGGGAAAAACTTCACCGCCGAAGCGGTACACCTCCGGTTCCATGGTGCTTGCCATGGAAAATGCAGGACAGCTGATTGAGGATGAAGAGCTTCGGGAACAGATCAAAGGTTCGGGAATTGGTACCTCGGCCACCCGTGCGGAAATTATCAAGAAACTGGTCCGCATCCATTATCTAAATCTGAATAAACGGACGCAGGTGCTCACACCGGAAAATCTCGGGGAGATGGTATTTGAAGTGGTGAGCATGACCGTCCCGGCACTTTTGAACCCGAAGATGACAGCTTCCTGGGAAAAGGGACTTGATGGAATTACACAGGGAACCGTGGATTTCTGGGATTACCGGACGAAACTGGAAGATTTCATCCGAACCGAAACGGAAAAGATGATCGGACAGGATCTGCGGGAACCGCTTGCGGAACGTATCAGTAATTTTGCCGGGAAACATGCAAGGGGTGCCGGTGCGAGAAGAAAGATCGGTGTCAGATGCCCGGCATGCGGTGGAGAACTTGTAACCACGCCATTTGGCTATGGATGTGCAAATTACAAGAATGATAAATCAGGATGTAATTTTAATATTGGCGAAATTGCAGGTGTTCAGCTGAGTGAGGAACAGGTAAAAGAACTTATCGAACAGGGGCATACCCAGACCATTCGCGGGTTTAAATCCAAGGCAGGCAAACGGTTCGATGCAAAACTCAAGGTAAATAAAGACGAAAACGGAAAAGTTAATATTGCATTTGATTTTTCAGACGTAGAGCCGGAAATCATTCCGGAGGTAAAGTGCCCGGTATGTGGCGGACAGATGAAAAAGACATCTTTCGGCTATGGATGTGTAAACTTTTCACCGGACGATGAGAACAGCTGCCGGTTTTCCATTGGAACGATCGCCGGAAAAACCCTGCCGGTTACTGCGGTAAAGCAGCTCCTGATGGATGGTCACACAGATACCCTGCGCGGTTTTAAATCGAAAACCGGTAAAAAATTTGACGCCTGCCTGAAACTGGAGAAATCCGAAGAGGGAAAGACGAATATCGTATTTGATTTTGACAGCGTGGAACAGAAAGTGATCCGCGATGTAAAGTGTCCGCTCTGTGGGGGTGAGATCATTGCAACCTCTTTTGGTTATGGATGTGCTAACTATAAGCCGGGCGATGAAAACAGCTGCCGGTTTTCCATTGGGAAGATGGCAGAGAAATCTTTTACGGAAGCACAGATCCGGCAGCTTTTAAACGATGGCATTACGGAAACCATGCGTGGGTTTAAGTCAAAAACAGGGAAGAAATTTGATGCGCGCGTAGCTCTCGCAAAAGATGAAAACGGGAAAGTAACCGGGCTGAAATTTGATTTTGACAATGTAGAGCCAAAGAAAGTCAAAGATGTGAAGTGCCCGAAGTGTGGTGGGGATATTGTAGTGGCACCGTTTGGATTTATGTGTGCCAATCATAAAAAAGATGATAAGGAAAGCTGCAGCTTTATGATTGGAAGTATCGCAAGTGTCCGGCTGAAAGAAGCGCAGGTGAAAGAGCTTCTGACGAAAAAGAAGACAGAGGTAATTTCGGGATTTGTGGCAAAGACCGGTATGAAATTTGATGTGCCGCTGAAACTGACGGAAGAAGGGGAGATCGCATTTGATTTTCCGGAGAAACCGAGACCGGAAGAGACAACCGTGCCGTGCCCGAAATGCGGAAAAATGCTGATGAAGACGCAGTGGAGGTATGAATGTGCGTGCGGATTTAAGATCTGGCATACCGTTGCTAAGGTGGAACTTTCCGAAGAAGTGATGAAAGAACTGCTGACGACCGGAAAGACGAAGCAGAAGATTGCCGGATTTACCTCAAAGGCAGGCAATACATTTGACACCTGCCTGAAATATGAAAATGATCAGATTTCGTTTGATTTTGATAATCCGGGGGAGGCACCGCCGAAGGAAGCAGCAGCCGCAGAGGAAACAACGGCTTTGAAGGAAACGGAAGAGTCCGAAAGAAAAACGATCAGTAATCATGAAAATTAAAATGTAAGGAGATTAAAAAATGGAAAACGCAAAAATCAAAAACATGTATGATTTGTCACAGTCTATTGCAGGAGAGTACCTTTCACAGTTTACGTATCCGTGGGAAGCATTAAAAGGCATCAGCGATTTTATCAAAAAACTTGGGCCGGAACTTGATCCGGAAATTTATGAGAAACGTGGGGAAAATATCTGGGTGGCAAAGAGTGCAACCGTTGCGCCTACTGCATGCCTGAACGGACCGCTGATTATTGATGAAGATGCCGAGATCCGTCACTGTGCATTTATCCGCGGAAGCGCAATCATTGGAAAAGGATCGGTTGTCGGAAATTCCACGGAGATCAAAAATGATATCATTTTTAACACGGTACAGGTACCACATTACAATTACGTCGGGGATTCCATTCTCGGTTACAAGTCCCATATGGGAGCCGGTTCGATTACCTCCAATGTAAAATCGGATAAAACACTTGTGGTTGTAAAGGACAACAGAGATTCCGGTGAAGAAATTGAAACAGGACTTAAGAAATTTGGAGCTATGCTCGGAGATCACGTAGAGGTAGGATGCAACTCCGTTTTAAATCCGGGTACGGTTATCTGCCCGAATTGTAATGTCTATCCGCTTTCTTCTGTCCGCGGAGTGATTCCGGCAAACCATATCTACAAGGATGCAGACCATATTGTGGCAAAAAAGAAAAATAGTAGTTGTATCTAAAAAAGTGCGAATTTGCACTAGACTTTAGGAAAAAAATATGCAAAAATATTAGCGGTATGTCGAATGATAACGAGTTTATCTACAATTAACATGCGAAAGGAGTCTTAAGATGATTTACACAAAGGAAGTTGAAAACATGTGTCCTGTAGCAAAGGGCGCAAAGCATGAGCCAGCTCCTATCCCGGAAGAGGGAAAGTGGGTTCATTCCAAGAAAATTGAGGACATTTCAGGATTTACACACGGTGTCGGCTGGTGTGCACCACAGCAGGGTGCCTGCAAGCTTTCTCTTAACGTAAAGAACGGTATCATTGAGGAAGCATTAGTTGAGACAATCGGTTGCTCTGGTATGACTCATTCAGCTGCCATGGCTGCAGAAGTTTTACAGGGTAAGACAATTCTGGAAGCTTTAAATACAGACTTAGTTTGTGATGCTATCAACACAGCTATGAGAGAGCTTTTCTTACAGATCGTATATGGACGTACACAGTCTGCATTCTCTGATGACGGACTTGCTGTAGGTGCTGGTCTGGAAGATTTAGGAAAGGGACTTCGTTCTCAGGTTGGTACTATGTATGCAACAAAAGAGAAGGGTGTTCGTTACCTTGAGATGGCTGAAGGATATGTTACAGGTATCGCTCTTGACGAGAATAACGAGGTAATTGGTTACCAGTTCGTTTCTCTTGGAAAGATGACTGACTTCATTAAGAAGGGTGATGATCCTAACACAGCTTGGGAGAAAGCCAAGGGTCAGTATGGCCGTGTGGACGATGCAGTTAAGATTATCGATCCACGTCAGGAATAATTGGAAAGGAGAACGATATAATGGCATCATTATTTGAAGGATATGAAAGAAGAATTGACCAGATTAACGCTGTTTTAAACAGCTATGGGATCAGCTCTATCGAAGAAGCTGAAAAGATTACAAAGGACGCTGGACTGAACGTTTACGATCAGGTTAAGAAGATTCAGCCAATTTGTTTCGAGAACGCTTGCTGGGCTTACACTGTAGGTGCTGCAATCGCAATCAAGAAGGGATGCAAGAGAGCTGCTGATGCTGCCGCAGCAATCGGTGAAGGACTTCAGGCATTTTGTATTCCTGGATCTGTTGCAGATCATCGTAAAGTAGGTTTAGGACATGGTAACCTTGGTAAGATGCTCCTTGAGGAGGAGACAGAGTGCTTCTGTTTCTTAGCTGGACATGAGTCATTTGCAGCTGCTGAGGGTGCAATCGGTATCGCTGAGAAGGCAAACAAGGTTCGTCAGAAACCTCTTCGTGTTATCTTAAACGGTCTTGGAAAAGACGCAGCACAGATCATTTCCCGTATCAACGGATTTACATTCGTAGAGACAAAGTATGATTACAAGGCTGCAAAGCTTAACATTGAGTACGAAAAAGCATACTCTGACGGACTTCGCGCAACTGTAAAATGTTACGGTGCTGATGATGTTCAGGAAGG
>ULSU01033820.1_pt1 | contig 11485 bp, 9 predicted proteins | sample 1956941 | NCBI WGS metagenome assembly ULSU01 (sample SAMEA4835715, study PRJEB28245) | human gut metagenome | biome: gut microbiome; material: fecal sample | place: Denmark | collected 2008
AGCTACAAAGGCAGCTTTAATCCATGGATTAAAGACAGTTGACGTATTCGTTAAGGGACCAGGTTCAGGAAGAGAGGCAGCTATCCGTGCCCTTTCAGCATGTGGTCTTGAGGTTACATCAATCAGAGACGTTACTCCGGTACCTCACAATGGATGTCGTCCACCAAAACGTAGAAGAGTCTAATCAGGAGGTATAGATTAAAATGGCAGTTAATAAAGTACCTGTACTTAAGAGATGCAGATCACTTGGTTTAGAGCCAAGTTATTTAGGATATGATAAGAAGTCTAGAAGAAACCTTACAAGAGCAAACAGAAAGGTGTCTGAGTACGGACTTCAGTTAAGAGAAAAGCAGAAAGCTAAATTCATCTATGGTGTTTTAGAGAAGCCTTTCCGTAACTACTACAAGAAAGCAGATCAGATGAAAGGATTAACAGGTCTCAACCTTATGACAATCCTTGAGTCAAGAATTGACAACGTAATCTTCCGTCTTGGTTTCGCAAGAACAAGAAAAGAAGCTAGACAGATCGTTGATCACAAGTTCGTTACAGTAAACGGAAAAGTTGTTAACATCCCTTCATACCTTGTAAAGGCTGGCGATGTTATCGAAATTAAAGAGAGCAAAAAGAATACTCAGAGAATGAAAGATATCGTCGAGGTAGCTGGCGGAAGAATCGTTCCGGAGTGGTTAGACGTAGATGCTGAGAAATTACAGGGAACTGTAAAAGACTTACCTACACGTGAGCAGATTGATGTTCCTGTAGATGAGATGGTCATCGTCGAGTTATATTCTAAGTAAAATTAGGTTGATTTGCCGGGGATTTATTTCCCGGCTTATCCACTCTTTGATAACATATAACAACGATACCCGAGAAGGAGGGAATTTGAAGTGTTCGATTTTGAAAAACCAAAAATTGAAATCGCAGAAATTTCAGAAGACAAGACATATGGCAGATTTGTTGTAGAGCCATTAGAGAGAGGTTACGGTACAACACTTGGAAACTCTTTAAGACGTATCATGCTTTCTTCTTTACCGGGCGCTGCAGTAAGCCAGGTCAAGATTGATGGTGTTTTACATGAATTCAGCTCTATTCCTGGTGTTAAGGAAGATGTTACAGAAATCATCATGAATATCAAGAACCTTGCAATTCGCAATAATAGTTCTACAAATGAACCAAAGGTTGCATATATCGAATTCGAAGGTGAAGGCGTTGTTACAGCAGCCGATATTCAGGTTGATTCAGATATCGAGATTTTGAATCCTGAGTTAGAGATTGCACACTTGAATGGTGGAGCAGATTCTAAGCTTTACATGGAGCTTACAATCACTAACGGCAGAGGTTATGTCGGAGCAGAGAAGAACAAGAACGAGGATACACCAATCGGAGTTCTTGCTGTAGATTCAATCTACACTCCTGTTGAGCGTGTTAATCTTACTGTAGAGAATACCCGTGTAGGTCAGGTTACAGATTACGATAAGCTTACATTAGATGTATTTACAAATGGTACATTGGAGCCGGACGAGGCAGTCAGCCTTGCAGCTAAGGTGTTAAGTGAGCACTTAAATCTGTTCATCGATCTTTCAGAGGCAGCACAGCAGGTTGACGTTATGGTCGAGAAGGAAAACGATGCTCAGGAGAAGGTTCTTGAGATGAACATCGATGAGCTTGAGCTTTCAGTTCGTTCATACAACTGCTTAAAGCGTGCAGGAATCAACACTGTTGCAGAGCTTATCAATAGAACACCTGAGGACATGATGAAGGTTCGTAATCTTGGACGCAAGTCTTTAGAGGAAGTTTTAGCAAAATTAAAAGAATTAGGTTTAGAGTTAAATCAGACTGAGGAATAATTCATTCGAATAATCCTTGCACTGATTCTTCTAAATAAATTAGTCATATATAAATTTTAAATATCATATTTATGTTTATGTGTGACAAAACTCATAGCGGCAGGGCCAGTAAGACCAAAGAGCGTGACCGTGTCTGATACATGAGTGGCAACTGATTTGAGCATTTGCTTTTTGAAATAAGGCAAAGCTTTATCACAACAAGATACGATGTCTGGCAGTAAGACCGAAGAGCGTGACCGGATGTCCCACAAATGGAGGAAATTAAAATGGCAAAATATCGTAAGTTAAGCAGAACATCAAGCCAGAGAAAGGCTTTACTCAGAGGTCAGGTTACACAGCTTCTTGTTAACGGAAAGATCGTTACTACAGAGGCTAAGGCTAAAGAGGTTCGTAAGATCGCTGAGGGTCTTATCGCATTAGCAGTAAAAGAGAAAGACAACTTCGAAGAGGTTACTGTAACAGCTAAGGTTGCCCGCAAGGACAAAGATGGCAAGAGAGTAAAAGAGGTTGTAGACGGAAAGAAAGTTACTGTTTATGACGAAGTAGAGAAGAAAATCAAGAAGGATTCTGCTTCACGTCTTCATGCCAGAAGACAGATGCTCAAGGTTCTTTACACAGCTAAAGAGTCTGACGGCACAAAGAAGGGAACAAAGACTATCGATGTAACAAACAAGTTATTCGATGAGATCGCTCCTAAGTATGCTGATCGTAACGGTGGTTACACAAGAATCGTTAAGATTGGACAGCGTAAAGGTGACGGAGCTTTAGAGGTTCTCCTTGAGTTAGTTTAATATTTAATCGGTATAAATCTTAGACTAAATAAAACCAGAGATTTGAGTGGATGACACTCACTTCTCTGGTTTTTTATATTACTAAGATAATTATTCTAAACTTTGAGAAAAACTGATGCGTCTTACTTGCATGTATAGTTCGACTGCCTTTGGTTTGAATTCGTAACTGTAACGCATAAAAATACCCCTTTCACTGGATATCCAGTAAGAGGGGTATATATTAATTTCACACGGCTTTTTATAAATGCGCTTAATTATTTATTTTTTGCTGCAGCCTGCTCGTCATTGTACTTCTGAACACACTTCTTGATTCTGTCATATGGTGAGAGAAGATCACTGATAGAACAGTCGTGGTTTAATGTATCAATGAGGTATGCGATGTATTTGCTCATGTCACAGCTGATATAGTACTCCTTAGAGAGAAGCTCCGGTGACTGGTAGATAAGGTTTGTTGTAACTACTCTGTAGATGAGACCCTCCTCGTAGGCTTTGTCAAATGAAGCGAAGCCGTTTGTGAAGAGACCGAATGTAGAAACAACAAAGATTCTGTTAGCTTTACGCTTCTTGAGCTCTCTTGCTGTATCTATCATACTCTCGCCGGAAGAAATCATATCATCGATGATAAGAACATCCTTACCCTCTACATTTGTTCCGAGGAACTCATGAGCTACGATAGGGTTACGTCCGTCAACGATACGGCTGTAATCACGACGCTTGTAGAACATACCCATGTCTACTCCGAGTACGTTTGCAAGGTAGATAGCACGGTTTGTAGCGCCCTCATCAGGAGAGATAATCATAAGATGGTCAGCATCAATAGTGATATCCTTTACGTTCTTTAAGATGCCCTTAATGAACTGGTAAGAAGGCATTACATTCTCAAAGCCGTTCAGAGGAATAGCATTTACCACACGAGGGTCATGAGCATCGAAGGTGATGATATTGTCTACACCCATGTTGATAAGCTCCTGAAGAGCCAATGGACAGTCAAGAGACTCACGGCCTGTACGTCTGTGCTGACGGCTCTCATAAAGGAAAGGCATGATAACTGTGATTCTTCTTGCTTTTCCGCCGGCTGCAGCGATAACACGCTTTAAGTCTGCGTAGTGGTCATCAGGTGACATGTGGTTTGTCTGACCGCATACTGTATAGGTAAGACTGTAGTTGGTTACATCTACCATGATGTACAGATCATAACCACGAACTGACTGGTTGATAACACATTTAGCTTCGCCGGAACCGAATCTAGGTGTAGAAGGCTTGATAATGTAGCTGTTTTTGTAGTAGTCCTTGAAAGCACTCTCGTTAGCATGCTGATGCTCTCTGTGCTCTCTCCAGCCCTGTAAGTATGCATCTACTTTCTGGGCAAGACCTATACAACTGTCGGTTGCAACAAGTCCAAGTGTACCGGTTGGCATAGTCTCCAAAATTCTCTCATCGTTTGGCATTGTTATTCCTCCATATAACCATATAATAAATAAACTAAATATATAATATAAAAAGCGTTATTTGGAAAGACGCTTTTTAATTCGTATGTCATCTCCAAAGAGCTTGATAAAACTATAATTGCTTGAAATTCTTGAAAGTGTTCTCTCGGAGTAAATATCTGCTATCTGCTCCAGATTCAGATTAGTGGAAATAATAGTAGATTTCTGTCGCAGTATACGCTCATTTACACAAAGGAAAAGCTGTGATGTGGTAAATGAGTTGGAAAGCTCGGTTCCGAGATCGTCTATGATAAGTAAATCACAGTCGAATATATTCTGGTGCGCTGCGATGGCATCTGCATCCTTTTCAAACACACCTTTGCTTAATATATCAAATAATTGGAATGCTGTAAAGTAAATTACGGAGTAACCTGCATCTAAAAGCTCTTTTGCAATGCAATTAGATAAAAAAGTCTTTCCGACACCGGTATTACCGTAGAAAAATATATTTTTAGGTTTGTTTTCAAAATTGTCTATAAATTCATGACAGTTCGTCACTGCAAGCTTTGCTGTGGCAAGAGCAGACAGCCCTGTCGCAGGATTCTTCTGCTCATCTGAGTAATAATCGAATGAGAGCGTGGAAAAATTCTCACGAGACAAAATCTCTCTGATATTGGACTGCGAATAAACGGTATTGATAATAGCCTGCTTGAAACAATGACATTTTTGACCGTCTATGTATCCTGTATCATGGCAATCTGGACAGGTGTAAATAGGCTCAAAATAATCGAGTGGATATCCGAGTGTGGATAGAAGAGCAGCACGCTCCTCCTTATAGTCTTCGATTGCAAGGCGTAAAGCGGCGAGAGCATTCTCATCACCATCCATGAGCCTGTATGCCTGCCTGACAGATGCGGATGCAATCTCAGAGTCAATCTCCCTTAGGCGTGGCGCCTTGCGATAGGCCTCCTCAATACGCTTGTCATGTATGTATTTGTTCTGAAGCTGGCGTTTATCGTAGCCTCGCATTATCTCATCATATTGAGCATTGGTAAGTGCCATATATCCTCCTTGGGATGTGTAAATCTAACTTGAAAAATCATACCGTAGAATTCAGAAACAGCTTCTCCAGCTTGTCGTAATCATTGTTTCGCTGATTGAAGTTGTTAAATTTATTCTTGGAACTTGAATTATTGTTTTTTGGTTTTGAGGAACCGTTTGCAGCATTTGTGCCTTGTGATGAGCCTGTAGCAGAGGCTTTATTGGCCTTGGCAAAGTTGGCATCAAGCACTTCAACATCCTTTAATGTATGTACATCCTTTTTCTTCCAGTTCGCGAGTATCGAGTCTGTGTACTCGAAGCTTGGCTTCTGGATAGCTGAAATAGTTTTACTGCAGGCGGCTTTTACAAGCTCTATATCGAAACCGTATTCGCCGACCCATTTGTTGATGAGTGACACCTCAGAGTCAACCAGATTGCGGCCTGTGATGCCTAGAGCCTTCATTACAGAATAGTAAATCTGTGAGTGAGCGGCTGCATCGTCCTTTGCCTGGTCTACGGTCTTTATGCCGGCATCGGCCCAGCCGAGAGCAACCTTGTTCATGTAACGAAGACTTGAATGTCCCTTGGTAATGCAGTACTCCACGAGATACTCCACCAGGTCGGTAGAAAAATGAAGCTCGTCCAGCCAGTAGAGCACCATATTGGTGTCTGTGGATGAAAGCGTATGCTTCAAATATGTCTCTATAATAAAGAAAAGCTCTGAAATGTCAGGATTCTTTCTAAACTCCTTAATCTCATCAAGTGTGTATTCCTTCTGTGAAGGAGCAGGCTTGTCAGTAGCCTGGTTTTTAAGCTTTTCCACAACAGAATCCTGCATACGAATATTTGCGGTAGAAATATTCTGTGCAGCATTATTAACAACACCGTTTTGCAAATTATTCTGTGTAGCATTATTAACAACACCGTTTTGCAAATTATTCTGCGCGGCATTATCAGCCACAGCGCTTTGTATATTACTCTGAGCAGCCTGCATACCGGATACAGAAAGACTGCAGAGGTTGATTCCCATAATCTGCCCATCAGCGCCGGTTTGCACCTGCAAAATGCCCTCAGAGGCCCAGTAATTGAGGGCACGTATGATGTCGGCTTCAGTATTGCTGAAATGATCGGCAATCTCTGAAATAGTTGCTATGCCTGCCCCGGAGCCTGTCGCACGGAGTAGATAAAGGTATACCTTGACAAACTCACCGTTTGCCTTTGGCATGTATTGATCTATAAAAATATCTGACACAGTAGTGAATGATGTTGCTATGTCACTGCTAATGTTTATCGCTGTCATATAAAAAACTCTCTTTCGCTTAACCTGTGAGCAATTATAGCACAATATTTTAACCGTGTGAAGATGGTAAAAGTGCTACAAGCCTTGTAAACTCGGGCTTTCCGAGTCCACAAAAAAATGTGGATAACGTGGATAACTGTGTAAAATAATTGAAAAATCAATGTATCACAGGGTATATAAGCTGTTGAAAATTATTTAAAAAATCCACACACAAAATGAGAGTTGTTAACATTTTGCATGTGGATAACGTGGATAACTTATTTCTTAAGCAGGTCTTCGCCGATTTCTACTACATTTCCGGCACCCATTGTTATCAACAGGTCACCGTTTACACAATTTTCTGATAAAAATTTCTCGATTTCCTCAAATGATGGGAAATAGTGCGCATTCACACCTTTTTCGAGCAATAAATCCAGGATATCCTTAGATGAGATACCATATGTGTTCTGCTCACGCGCAGCATAGATATCAGCAAGCACCACAACATCTGCCATTGAAAGAACATCGGCAAAATCATTTAAGAATGCCTTGGTTCTGGAATAGGTGTGTGGCTGGAAACAAAGGACAAGCCTGTCATGTGGATATTTTTGTGCAGCTGTCAGTGTTGCGCGGATCTCGGTTGGATGGTGAGCGTAGTCATCAATGATTGTGACGCCGTTTACCTTGCCCTTGTACTGGAAACGTCTGTCAGCACCGCCAAATTTGTCAAGGCCTGTGAGGATAGACTCCTCATTAAGACCGAGTGTGGTGGATAAAGCTATGGCTGCGAGCGCATTGCTTACATTGTGAGCGCCCGGAACAGAGAGTTTTACGTCGAAAAGTGGACTACCCTGTCTCATAGCTGTAAAAGATGCACAAGCTTTATCGTCATAGGTTATATTTTCCGGATAGAAATCATATTTTGAATCAAAGCCATAGGTGATAATCTTCTGAGGAAGCCCTGCGACAATCTCCTCATAGCGGTCAATCTCACCATTGATGATGGTAGCGCCGCCTGCGAGAGTGTTTGATGCATACTCGTGGAAGGAATGTCTGATGTCGTTGATATCCTTGAAGAAATCTAGATGCTCAGCCTCAATATTTAAAATAATACTGTAGCGTGGCCTGAAATTCAAAAAGCTGTTTGTGTACTCACACGCCTCGGAGATAAAATACTCTGAATCGCCCACACGCAGATTGCCGTGGATAGATGACAAAATACCACCTACGGAAATGGTAGGATCTGTCTGGGCGGCGAGAAGAATCTCACTGATCATGGATGTGGTGGTAGTCTTGCCGTGTGTGCCGGCTACAGCGATAGAATAATCGTAATTGTCCATAATCTGTCCGAGAAGCTCGGCTCTGGTAAGCATTGGAATACCGGCTGCTTTTGCTGCGGCAAACTCAGGATTGCTTTCGTGGATAGCAGCAGTGTAAACTACCAGGTCGATACCGGATGTGATATTGTCTGCGCTCTGGCCATATATGACTTTTATGCCCTTGGCAGCAAGAGTCTTTGTGAGGTCTGATTCCTTTGAATCGGAGCCGGAAATGGTAAAGCCTTCCTCATGCAGAATCTCTGCGAGACCGCTCATGCTGATACCGCCGATGCCTATGAAATGGATGTGTATTGGTTTGCTGAAATCTATTTTATACATTAATTTTACCTGCCTGATTTATTATAATTTATATTTTAACTATTAAGAAACACTGAGAACAAAAAGCCGATGCGTCATGATTGCATGTAAGCAACAGATTTTCTTGTTCTGAATAGTTACTTTATATTAATTATACAACTAAATATAGTATTTGCAAAGGAAAAATAAGGTGAAAGCAGGCATGACTTTCAAATGATAAGAACCATAGCAGGTTAAACAGATATACGATAAATGGCACTTGTGCAAAATGTCGAAAAAAAAGAAAAATATTATTTGATTTTGTGAAAAATGTTGAAGTGGTAATGCGGCTGTGGTATAATTTTTTTATAAAAATAATTCATCCGGACCATATGAATTTTATGGGGTTAAAGTATATGGCAGTAACTGCAATTTATGCAGCAGCAACTATAATTTATATGGAAACAATTGTGATTTATTATGGAAGCATTACAGATACGGTTATTACAGAAACAAGTGGTGGGGACCGGATGGGCACAACAAAAATTAGGACAGACGAGGAGTGATAACGTGATTAAGAAAGAAATGATAGCCATGCTTTTAGCAGGTGGTCAAGGCAGCAGACTTGGTGTTCTGACAGCGAACGTAGCAAAACCGGCAGTTTCGTTTGGTGGAAAGTACAGAATCATAGATTTTCCGCTTAGCAACTGCATCAATTCAGGAATTGATACAGTGGGTGTACTTACACAGTATCAGCCACTCAGACTTAACCGCCACATCGGAATAGGTATTCCGTGGGACCTCGACAGGAATAATGGAGGAGTGGCAATACTGCCTCCTTATGAGAAGAGCGGCAACAGCGAGTGGTACACAGGTACAGCCAATGCAATCTACCAGAATATGAGGTATATAGACAGTTACAACCCGGACTATGTGTTGATACTGTCAGGAGACCATATTTACAAGATGGACTATGAGGTGATGCTTGATTTCCACAAGGAAAACAATGCCGATGTGACCATAGCAACCATGCCGGTGCCTATCGAGGAGGCCAGCCGATTTGGTATCGTCATAGCCGATGATGATAAGCGCATCAATGCATTTGAGGAAAAGCCGGTTCATCCGCGCAGCAATCTCGCATCAATGGGCATTTACATATTCTCATGGCCGGTGCTAAAGGAAGCATTACTTGCACTAAAGGATCAGGAAAACTGTGATTTTGGCAAGCATGTCATACCATACTGCTTTGAAAACGACAGACGTATGTTTGCATACGAGTTCAACGGATACTGGAAGGACGTAGGTACACTGGGCTCATACTGGGAGGCCAATATGGAGCTTGTGGACCTCATTCCGGAGTTCAACCTGTACGAGGAGTACTGGAAGATTTACACAAAGAATGATGCAATCGAGCCACTTTATATAGCCAAAGGAGGCCATGTGGAGCGAAGCATCATGGGTGAGGGCTGTGAATGCTACGGTCATGTGGAGCATTCTGTTATAGGTGCCAACGTCAAGATTGGAAGAGGCGCAGTAATACGTGATTCCATTATCATGTGTGACACGGAGATAGGCTCCAATGTCACGATAGACAAGTCCATCATTGCCGAAAATTGCAAGGTGGGCGACAATGTGACACTTGGCTTCGGACAGGAGAAGCCGAACGTATTAAATGAGAGCATATACTCATTTGGGCTGGTCACTATAGGAGAAGATTCTGTGATACCGGACGGGGTAAAGATAGGCAAAAATACAGCAATCTCCGGTGTTACATACGAAGAGGATTACAAAGACGGTGTGCTTGAGGGCGGAGAAGTTATTATCAAGGCAGGTGACGGAAAATGAAGGCAATAGGAATAATTTTGGCCGGCGGCAACAATAATAGGATGAAGGAACTGACAGCAAAACGAGCAGTACCGGCCCTGCCGGTAGCAGGCAGCTTCAGAAGCATAGATTTTGCGCTCAGCAGTATGTCAAACTCACATATACAGACTGTCGCAGTACTGACCCAGTACAATGCACGCTCACTGAATGAGCATTTAAGCTCATCAAAATGGTGGAATTTTGGCAGAAAGCAGGGGGGCTTATTCCTCTTTACACCTACAGTCACAGCGGACAACAGTGACTGGTATAGGGGCACGGCAGATGCGATGTATCAGAACATTGATTTTCTCAAGAGACGCCATGAGCCATATGTCATCATCAGCAGCGGTGACTGTGTATACAAGCTGGATTTCAACAGAGTGCTTGATTTTCACATCGAGAAAAAATCAGACATTACAGTGGTATGCAAGGACATGATGTACAACGACGATGTCAGCCGTTTTGGTGTGGTACGCATGGATGATGAGTCAAGAATCACAGAGTTTGATGAAAAGCCAATCGAGGCCTTATCCAACACCATTTCCACAGGTATCTATGTCATCAGGAGACGACAGCTCATAGAGCTTTTGGAGGCGGCAGCTGAGGAAAACAGATTCGATTTCGTAAATGATATCCTCGTGCGCTACAAAAATGTAAAGAAAATATATGGCTACAAGATAAATTCATACTGGAACAATATCGCCGATATTGATGCATACTTCAAGACCAATATGGATTTCTTAAGACCTGACGTCAGAAGCTATTTCTTCAGGGAGGAGCCGACCATCTGCTCAAAGGTGGACGACCTGCCACCGGCCAAGTTTAATCCGGGCTCAGACATTTCAAACAGCCTCGTATCAAGTGGCTGTATCATAAACGGAAGCGTGGAGGATTCGGTGCTTTTCAAGCAGGTATTTGTGGGCAAAAACACCACAGTGAAGAACTGCGTGATACTCAATGACGTCTACATAGGCGACAATGTGCACCTCGAAAATTGCATCGTAGAGAGCCGTGGAACCATCAATCCAAACACCTGCTATTGTGGTGAGGATGGAGTCATGATAGTAAAAGAAAAAAATGTAAGATATGTAATTTAAAAACAGACCAGGGGGACAAAAATATGCAGATTACAGACATCAGAATTCGTAAGGTAGAAAAAGAGGGCAAGATGAAGGCGGTTGTGTCAATCACAATCGATGATGAATTCGTGGTACATGACATCAAGGTAATCGAAGGAGAAAAGGGACTTTTCATCGCCATGCCAAGCCGCAAGGCAAACGATGGCGAGTACAGGGATATAGCCCATCCGATTAACTCTGCCACACGCGAGAATATCCAGAATATGATTCTTGAAAAGTATAAGACAGAGATTGAGAATGTATAAAACAGTCAAATGTTGTAGCAAATGTAAATAATAATTTTGGTATGTGTATATCAGACGAAATCGCGCAAGTGCATCGAAGGAAATTGGCTTGCGCGGTTTTTGTGTAATAAGGGTTTGATTAGAGAATAAAAAGTAAGCATATATTCATTTTAGACCCTCGTCTTTTAGAGAGAAATTTGATGACAAACTGTCCTCTCTGTGCTACAATCAACTCAAAGCATTATATTTCTGTAAATA
>ULSU01055959.1_pt1 | contig 11484 bp, 8 predicted proteins | sample 1956941 | NCBI WGS metagenome assembly ULSU01 (sample SAMEA4835715, study PRJEB28245) | human gut metagenome | biome: gut microbiome; material: fecal sample | place: Denmark | collected 2008
GTTTCCAAATGCAAAGGTGGTGAATTACTTTAAATCATTGTCTTTAAGTTTCTTGATTTCCTTATCAAAATCACTTTCAAGCATATCCATTTCGCGTTTGCGATAGATGGCGAACTCTTTTTCAGCTTTCTCAATCGCTTGTTTGTGCGAGATGTTTCCCTTGCCAATCAACACTTTTCGTTTGTGAGCAATAATCTGGTTATCCAGTGCTTCAATCCAATCTTTCATCGTCATAGGATTCATTTCCAACGCTTGGAACTCCGCAAAATCCAAGAAACCGGAAACAAGCAGATTCAGACGTTGGAGTTCAATCTCAGACAAATAGTTCTTGGCTATCTTTACATCGTCTTTGGTCACATAGTTTCCCTTGAAGTTGGTCATTCCGACAAAAGGTTTTTCATTATCCACACGGTTGTATATGATTTCAGCAGCCGTATTCTCGTGAACAGCATAATGCAGCTTGTTCTGCACTGTGGCAAAAAACATTTTAGTCATCTCGTCACGAGGATCGTAGTCCGTTGCAGTCGCATATATATCCGTTACTTGTTGATAGAAGTTACGTTCGCTACTGCGAATGTCCCTGATACGCTGCAAAAGCTCACGGAAATACCGATTACCGCCTTGCTTCAATCGCTCGTCATCCATAGCGAATCCCTTTTGGATATATTCGTGAAGCCTTTGGGTTGCCCAGCGACGGAAACGAGTAGCCACCTGCGACTGGACACGATACCCCAAAGCGATGACCATGTCAAGGTTGTAGTGCAGAACACTGCGCTGCACTTGACGTTTACCCTCTTGCCGAACTGTCAAGAAATCCTTTACAGTTAGATTTGGGTCTAATTCTCCATTATTTAATATATTGTCTATATGCTGACTGATATTCTGTTTCGTCGTACAATATATTTCAGCCAATTGGTTTTGCGTCAGCCACAAATCTTCATCGGCAAAGCGCACGGACACACGGGTTATCTCGTTATCGTCCTGGTAGAGTATTATTTTGTTTTCGTCGTTCATTGGCTTGTTTTCCTTCTCTTTTGAGTGCAAATATAGCTAATATACTTGGTTTTATGGGCGTTTATGCTACTTTTTGAGTCTCAATGTGGCGTTTCCGAGTATTATCACTATATTTGCGTTACAAATCAAAGTATTGTAATTTGTAAGCAAATAAAAACGTATGGAATCGCAAAAGATAAATAGGCTAAAAGTTGTGTTGGTTGAGAACGGCAAGACCGGGAAATGGTTGGCCGAACAAGTAGGCAAGAATGAAGCGACCGTTTCACGATGGTGTTCCAACAAGATGCAACCCTCCCTTGATATGCTTGTAAAGATTGCAAGTTTACTTAATGTTGACCCTCGCCAACTTATCAATGGCGGTAATAACGATTGATTATGGCAAAGAAAGCAACAAAGAAAAAAGAGGAGAACATCCTCAATCTTGAATCTATATTATTTAACTGCCGCGACTATCTGCGCGGCAGCGCATCACTCAATGAGAAACGCGATGTGATACTTACGCTTGTGTTCCTACGGTTTATCGGCGAGAAGTTCGATGATGCACAAGCCGAGATGCGCCAGCAGTGTATCGACCATGGAATTACTGACGAGGAAAAAATTGCGAGGTTCCTCGATTCTCCATCCCGTTATAAGAATATTGTGTATGTACCGGAAGCGGCACGCTGGTCTATGCTAATCAATGTGCCGACTTCTGACCTTGTCGCTGCGCTTGATGACGCTTTACAGGCAATCGAAGACGGTGGAGACACGCTTAAAGGCTGTGTAAAACTCGGATTATTCACCGCTGTAAAGATTCAGCCCAACGAACTTAAAAAGGTCGTTGACGAAGTGAACAAGATTTCCCACAAGGTATTTGGTGAGGAAAAGGACTTGATAGGTCGTGTTTATGAGTACTTTCTGAAGTCCTTTGCCGTAAATGCCACCAAAGAGGATGGCGAGTTTTACACTCCACACGATATTGTGGAACTTATTGCCGCATTTATTGAACCTTTCGATGGTACACTGTATGACCCATGCTGTGGTTCCGGCGGTATGTTTATTCAATGTGCAAAATATGTAGAAGCAAAGCAAGGTGACATTACGGCCGTAAATGTTTTCGGTCAGGAGAAAGATGACGCCACTTTCCGCCTTGCCAAAATGAATTTGGCGATGCGTGGCATATCCCACCATTTAGGCGATGGACCTATTTCAACTTTTGATAAGGACTGGCATACCGGACTTGCCTTTGACTACATTATGGCAAATCCTCCTTTCAACCTCAAGCACTGGTTTACCAAAGACGTTACTCAACAGGGTGTGAACTGGGCGGATTATGGAACTCCACCCGAGAGCAACGCCAATTATGCATGGATTCTCCATATACTTTCCAAACTTAAGGCTGACAAGGGCATTGCCGGCTTCCTGCTTGCCAATGGTGCGCTCGGCGATGACGATACCGTTGCCATTCGCCAGAAGCTCATTGAGAACGACAAGGTGGAGGCCATTATCGTTCTGCCTCGTGAATTATTTTATACTACCGACATATCTGTTACGCTTTGGATTCTCAATCAGAACAAACGTGGAGGTATGCACCACGGGCGGATGTTGCGTGACCGCCATGGCGAAATCCTTTTTATGGATTTGCGCTCTTGGACGGAAAACCCTGTCAAAGGCGAGCAGAAAAAGAAAGTGGAACTGAAAGCCGAGCAAGTGAAGCGAGCCATTGACATATTCTTCCGTTGGCAAGCGGTCGGTACTGATGGCTCTTCTTATGCAGAACCGGAACTTTATCGCTCTGTGGGTTTCGAAAAACTGAAGAAAAATAACTTTTCTCTTGTTCCCAGCCGCTATATTGAGTTTGTTGACCGCGACACAAACATCGACTACGACAAGGTGCTTTCCGAAACCGCCTCTGCTGTTTCGGAACTGCTGTCGCTCCAACGAGAGAATGAAGCCACATTACGTAACGCACTAAAACAGTTGGGGTATGAGTGCAGATAGTGTATCCCTTAAATCATTAGAACAGCAATTCGAGGAATTGTGTTCTATTATCAATTATCACCGTAGCCGTGCTTCACAAGCTGTTAATGAACAACAACTTCTTACTGCGTGGAATGTCGGAGCTTACGTTTCTTACAAACTCAAAACCCAAGAATGGGGCAGCAAGGTCGTTACCCAATTTGTGGAGTATATGCGCATTCATGTCCCAGAACAAAAAGGTTTCGGACGTGCTAACATTTATAACATGGTAATGTTATATGAGGAGTATTCTTCGCCTGCATTCCTTACTTTAATCGGCAAATACCTTTCATCCACAATTGTCCAATCAGGAATTGGACAATTGGAAAACATTGACTCTAATGTAGTTAATGATAATGAAGTGAAAACTGTGAGGTCAGTAGCCTCGCAAATAGTCCAATTCCCGATTGGACAAATGCCGGGCATTCTCCTCTATACGTCATATACTAACCACATTGCCATCCTCAACCAATGCAAGGCGGCGGAGCAGAGGTTGTTCTATATCCTTTATGCCCACCGTGAGCGACTTAAGGTTAAGGAACTGCAACGGTGCATCTCCAATGATACCTACTCATCGCTCTTGGGGTCAAAGCACAATCTTTCCAAAGGGTTGCTCGATGTCTATTCAAATGCCCCAGTGCTATTTAAGGACACCGCTTTCATTGATTTTCTCGGTCTGCCACAAAAATACTCCGAGAAGAAACTGCGTATGGGCTTGGTTCAGCACATGAAGCAATTTATTCTTGAACTCGGCAAAGACTTCCTTTTTGTCGATCAAGAATATACGCTTGAAGTTGGGGCTTCGGTTTTCAAAGCTGATTTGCTCTTTTTCCATCGTGGCTTACAGGCTCTCGTCGCAATTGAACTTAAACGACGCAAATTCCACCCAAAAGATTTGGGACAGTTGGAATTTTACCTTGAAGCACTTGACCGGGATGTAAAACGCACTAACGAGAACCCTTCAATTGGCATCATACTCTGCCCCGAGGCAGACAAGACCGTTGTTGAATATGCCATGAGCCGCAGCATGAGCCCTACTATGGTTGCCGAATACAAACGCCAGCTTATACCTAAGGAAAAGATGCAAATGCTGTTGCAACAATATTGCGACTTGGTACAAATCGAGAAAGGAGGGAACGATGACTGACAAGGTTAAATGGGTGCGGTTGGGTGATTACATTGAGCAATGCGATGAACGCAATGTTGAAGGACGATACGCTTTGGAGAATGTCAGAGGAATCAGTACTGATAAAGTATTTATTCCTACAAAAGCGAATATGGACGGAGTATCTTTGAATTCATATAAAGTGGTCAACACCGGATGTTTCGCCTATGTTGCTGATACTTCACGAAGAGGAGACAAGATAGCACTTGCGTTAAACTTAACACTCAATCCATATCTCATTTCTTCTATATATACAACATTTCGCACAAGAAACAATAACGACTTGTTGCCGGAATATTTATTTTTGCTATTAAGTCGTAGCGAATTTGATCGTTATGCCCGTTTCAATTCTTGGGGCAGCGCGAGAGAAACTTTTGATTGGAGCGAATTATATCGAGTTGAAATACCATTGCCTTCCATTGAGGTCCAGCGTGAATTAGTTGATACCTACAACGGCTTGAAGTCCCTTGCTGAGCAGAACGAGGCTCTGATACCTAGACTTTCTGCCGTCTGTCAAGCATATATCGTGGATTGCCGTGCTAAATATCCGTCTGTGCCTCTTGGAGAGTATATTGAACAATTAGACAGAAGGAATTCGTATGGTGCTTTAACCATAGCTGATGTGCAAGGTATTAGCACAGACAAATGCTTTATACCCACAAAGGCTAATATGGACGGTGTATCTGTTCTGTCATATAAGATAGTTGCACCGTCAGAATTTGTATATGTCGCTGATACTTCTCGCCGAGGCGATAAGATGGCACTTGCACTAAATTCATCAGACAAAGATATTCTTGTGTCTTCAATATACACGGTATTCCGCAGTATCGATAAGAGTATCTTACTCCCTGAGTATCTGTTCCTGTTGTTTAACCGCCCGGAATTTGACCGCTATACTCGTTTTAATTCTTGGGGTAGCGCAAGAGAAACGTTCGATTGGAATGAAATGTGCCGTGTTCAAATTCCACTGCCGCCCATAGATGTGCAACAAGCTATCGTTGATGTTTACCATTGCATGGAACGTGCCAAACAAATAGCCACAACTGCACGCGAAAAATTAAAAACACTTTGTCCGGCCTTAGTGCAGCGGGCTGCTCACTCCTAATACGCCAATGTCATGAGAGGAAAATTCTACGAAAGTGAATATGAAGAAGCCCTGATTGACCTGCTGCAAGACGAGGGCTGGCAATATACCAATGGCGGAAACATCCACCGCCAACTGCGTGAACCGTTGCTTATCGAAGATCCCAATGTCAATGATTTGCAAGTGTACTTGCAGCATCGTTATCCCGACCTCACCAGCAGCGATGTCAATGAGGTGGTCAACTATCTGCGCCACGTTCCCGGACAGACCCACTTTGAACGTCTGCGCAACACATTCCGGCTTGTCCGTGACGGCTATCGCTATACCCGTCATGGCGATGGAGTGAACTTTGATATTCGTTTTATCGATTTTGAGAGTCCCGACTGTAAAAAATATAATATCTTCCGAGCGGTTAATCAGTTCGAGGTTGCCTACGGCATGAAAGATGAGGTGCGTATCCCCGATGTGTTGCTCTTCGTCAATGGCATACCGCTCTGTATCTTTGAGTTGAAAAATCCTACAAAACTCGATGCCGACATAGCACAGGCTTACGAACAGATACACATCCGCTATATGCGCGACATCCCCCATCTGTTGCGTTATTGCCCGCTGTCGTGCATCAGCGATGCCACCGACAACAACACACGACTTGGCACTACCTATACCCCATACGAACACTACTATGCGTGGAAGAAGGTAAACAACGAAGACCCGTCAGCGCAAAAGGGTATAGACCAAGTACGAACTATTGTCAAAGGCGTGTATGAGCCATCGAGATTTTTGGAAATACTGCGCGACTACGTCTATTTCCCCGATGAGAAGAGCGGCAAGGAGGAAGAAATCGTGTGCCGCTATCCTCAGTTCTTTGCCACTCGAATGATGAGTGATAGCATACGCCGTGCCTTTAAAGAACAGACATCAAAAGGTGGCACATATTTCGGAGCCACTGGCTGTGGCAAAACATATACAATGATGTTCATTGCTCGGCAACTCGCGCTGCGTTGCAAGGAACTCGGCTCGCCCACTGTCATTATGATTGTTGACCGCGACGACTTACAGACACAGGCGGGAAAACTCTTTCTGCGCTCACAAGACTTCCTGCAACTTGGAACAGTAAAGGTTATTGCCGATCGTGAAGAACTGAAAACCGAACTTTCGCTTCGTGACAGTGGAGGCTTCTTCATCTGCACCATCCAGAAGTTCTGCGAGGCAATTGGAGAATTGAATACTCGCCGCAATATCATTTGCTTCTCTGACGAGGCTCATCGTACCCAAATCCGGTTGAGCAACAAAATAAAAGTTGTAGAACTAAAGGATATCGAAGCCAAGGTGGAACAGACTTCAGGTGGTGAGCTCGCCGTAAGGATGATTGACGAGAGTAAAATCGGTGCTTTCGTCACCAAGCCCTACGCAGAACAACTCCGCACAGCATTTCCAAACGCCACATTTGTGGGATTTACGGGTACACCTATTGCTGAAACCATACAAGTGTTCGGCGATATTGTAGACCGCTACACGATGCAGCAGGCTGTGGATGATGACATTACCAAAGATATTAAGTATATTCCACGCATTGCCAAGGTTACACTCGACTCACAAAAAGTCAAGGAAATAGAGGACTATTATACCAAATGTGCGGAGGAAGGCGCAACCGAAACTGACATCGCAGCAAGCAAAAAGGCGATGAGTGCGATGGAACAGATATTGGGCGATGAAGAACGGCTTGAACGCCTTGCAGCTGACATTATAGTGCACTATACCGCTTCTTGTGAAAACAAGCCCGGTGTGGTGCAAAAGGCTATGGTGGTATGTAGCAAGCGAGAAATAGGATATGCACTGTTGCAGAAATTCCGCAAACTCCAACCAGACTGGTTCGAGGAACGCAAAGCCCCGGAGGACTATGTAGTACCGGAAAAGGAGATGAAGGAGTTGGTGCCGATGCCGACCATAGCCATGGTTGCCACCCGTGGGAAAAATGATGTCAAGGACATGTACGACTACCTTAGCGACAAGAAGCGCACGAAGGCACTCGAAAATGCCTTCAAACAGGAATACTCAAACTTCCGCATTGTCATTGTCGTGGATATGTGGATTACAGGCTTCGATGTGCCGTGCCTCACCTATCTATACAACGATAAGCCGCTGCAAAAGCATACATTGGTGCAGACCGTCAGCCGTGTGAACCGTAAATATCCAGGTAAGGATTTCGGTTATATCATTGACTATATCGGTATTCGCAATAATATGATGGAGGCTATGAAGAAGTATGGCGGCGAGACTTTCGGACCGAGTGAGGATGATGTGCAGCAGGCGTTGGGCGCACTGCTGGTAGAACTTGAGCTTATCAACCAACTCTTTGTAGGATTCAATCTAAAGCCATTCATAGACAAGAACTCAAAGCCGCTTGACCGGTTGGAGTGTCTTGGTAAAGCATCAGAGCATGTCTTGACTTTAAGTAAGATGTATAATGTCGCGAAAGAAGGTAAGAAACCTAAAAAAGTAGATGCCAAGACATTCTTTTTAGCACATATCAAGCGTCTGAAAACAGCCTACGATATCTGTCAACCGTCAAACGTGCTGAACCACGAGCAGTTGTCGTTGTCGCAGTGCTATATGTGCGTTGCCACATATATCCGCAAAGCATCGGGCGAAAAACACGATACGGAAAGTATGAACCGTGTGGTACAACGCATGGTTGCCGAAGCATTGCAGTGCAACAGCGTGGTAAGCATACTTGACACTGACGTAGAGGAAAGCATTTTCAGTCCCGGCTTTATAGAACAACTCAATGGGGTTAAGTTGCCAGCCACTCGCCTTGAAGTGCTCGTTAAGATGTTGCGGAAAAGCATTGCTCAATATAAGAATACAAATAAGTTCGCAGCAGAAAAGTTTGAAGATTTGCTGAAAAAGACACTGGAGGAATATCACAACCGCCGCGTTGCACTTTCTTCTGCCGAAGCTACTCAAACGCAGAAGGAAACGGTGGACGAAATTATCCGTAATGCCACCCAGCAGGCACTCGACATTCTTGGCAAACTTGGCGAAGATAAGGAAAGCTTCCGTAAACTTGGGCTTACATTTGAGGAGAAAGCCTTTTATGACATCCTGATGCACATGCGCGATGCCCATAATTTTGAATATGGTACAGACCGCAAGGTTGGTTCGCTAATCATCAACGACAAGTGTAAGGCTCTTGCCAAGAAAGTAAAAGAATTGATTGACACTAAATCATGCTTTGCCGATTGGCTGTCAAATACAAATGTTCGTGCCGAACTCAACCAGGGACTATGGTTCTTGCTGGATGAAAATGGTTATCCGCCAGAATGGAGCGATGATGTTTTTGACCAGGTTCTTGACCAAGTAGAAAACTATAAGGAGCATCAATCAGCTCCTCGGCTATATAATATGGATACAGATTATCATCTGTCCATGGTTGCAGAACCATAATTTTTTCTATAGAGAGTTATGTTTGAAAATTTCAAAACAATTAAGATAAAAGGAGGCTGTTTTGATAGTGAAACAGAGTTAGAGCTTTTTAAAAAAGATGCTCTAAGTATTATATATGGTCGTAATGGTAGTGGAAAGACAACAATTGCTCATTGCATTGAAGAACTCGTAAAATCTGACGAGGAGAAAAATGCTGATTTTACTGTGAGTTCGACCTCGACTATCACAACTGACAAGAAAGATTCGGTATTTATTTTCAACGAGGATTTTGTACGTGAACAAGTAAGAGTTGAAAAGGATGGTATTAACACTATCGTTATGCTAGGAGAGCAAGTTGAGTTAGACGAGCAAATAGCACAAAAAAAGGAAGTGTTGGCTAAACTAGAAGAAGAATTTAACAAACTGGATGAGGAACGAAAAAGATATGATAACGCAAGGGAAAATATCTCACCCCTATATTATTTCAACCAAATACGGGATGCGCTTCGAGCGGATGGTGGTTGGGCAGACATTGACCGAGATGTAAAGAGAAATACAGTAAAGAGTTGAATTTCCGAGGATGTAATTAATACATTGCTGGGGTTGGAAGAACCAACAGAAAATTATAACACATTACATAATCGTGTAATGAATAATCTGAATTTGTATCGTGGATCTGAAGATGCACAAGTGCTAACGTGGATTAAAGGGACTGTATTACTTCCTGAAGAATTAACACAATTAATTGATATTCTTATTAAACCATTAGACACACCAGAATTGACAGACCGGGAACATCGGCTCTTGGAATTATTAGCAAAGCATCCACAACATTCCACAGAAGCAACAAAGCAAATGGTAACCGAAGGGTGGTCTTTTTGTCCAATGTGCTTACGTGAGATAACGGAGCAGGATAAAGCAACTATTACTCAAACTTTAACACACATATTGAATGAAGAAGCAAGTCAATATGAACATTTGCTCTGCACTGAGTTAGAAACATTTGCTATAATCGAAACGGTTCTACCAGAGTTTAGGAAACATCTAAACGAGCAGGAACTTAATGTGGCACAGACAGCTCTAGCAAACTTAAATCGTATACTTTATGCAGTGCAACAGAAAATTAATCAACGCAAAAGTGATATTTATAAGGCTCTAAAATCCCCCTTTTCTGAAGAAGATTGCAGAGCCTATGCAGATGCAGTTGTTGCTTGGAGAAAAGCTTTAGATGCGATAGAAGAATGCGTGAAACGATTCAACGACTCGGTGAATAAACGCACTAAATTATACAAACAGATACGTACAGAAAATAGCTTATTAGCACGGAAACAGCATTCTGCTTTACTACGAAGTTATAAACAGGCAAAAGAGAATAGCGACAAAAATCGTGAGCTTTTGGATTCCAAAAGCAAAGAGCGTGAGAAAGTTCAAATGGAAATAAAATCTCTAAAAACGCAAAAAGAACGTACTGATATTGCCTTGGATTATATTAATCATGAACTTCAATATGTATTCTATAGTAATCGTAAAGTCGTATTGGAACCTGGAGATGGTTGTTATAAGCTTAGAATCAATGGCAAAGCTGTAAGACCAAAGAAGATTAGTGTGGGCGAAAGAAACGTATTAGGTTTATGCTATTTCTTTGCCAAGTTATTTGGTGGCAAGACAGAAACAGCTAAGTATTCCTCAGAATATCTAATTGTAATAGATGATCCTGTATCAAGTTTTGACCATGGTAACCGTGTGGGTGTCATGTCGTTATTACGGTTTCAATTCGGAAATATTCTAAAAGGGAATACCAACAGCAGAATATTGGTATTGTCACACGATTTACAGTCAATTTTTGACTTAATGAAAATACGTAATGAGGTAATTGAAAAAAATGACCCTACATTTATGGAGTTAGTGAACCACAACTTAAAGATGCATAAGTCTAAAAATGAATATAAAAAACTATTGGAGTGTGTATTTGAATATGCTTCTAAAGCGGAAACATACGACATTGACGATATTAGTGATATAAGCATTGGTAACACTATGCGAAGATTATTGGAAGCATATTCAAGCTTCTGCTATGATATTGGTTTTGAAAAGATGCTTAGAAAGCACGATATTCTTATGGAAATACCAGAGGATAAACGTGTTTATTATGCGAATTTTATGTACCGTCTAACTCTAAATACGGAAAGTCATATGGAAGAAAACATATACACACTTAATGGAATTACTGCTCGATTTACAAAGGATGAAAAAATACAAACGGCTAAAAGTGTACTTCTGTTTTTATTATATATAAATAAGCCACACCTTGAAGCTTACTTGTCTGAGCATATAACCGAGATTGAAAACTGGAAGAATGATGAAGAGAAATGGATTCTTTCAATAAAATAGCAGGCCAATATGTGCTGATATTATTATTTTTACGACTATATGACAATTGACGATATAATGAACCTTGTGTCAGCCGACGAGTCACGGACTCTGGAACTGAAGAAGAGTACCGGTGAGTTAAAAGACGGTATGCATTCGGCGTGTGCTTTCCTTAACACGGAAGGTGGTTGGTTGATTTTTGGCGTAGCTCCAAGGTCATTGAAGATAAACGGACAGGAAGTAACGGACAAGACGAAGCAGGAGATTGGGGTCAGTAGAAATTTATCCCCACTAAATTTCTACTGAGCCAAGATTACGGGCGATGAAGAGTCGGAGTGCATGCCTATGTCAGCGGCGGCGCATGCCGCGCCACCGCTGATGAGTCAAAAAAAAGAGAGCATCACTTTCGTGATACTCTCTTTTGCGT
>ULSU01026304.1_pt1 | contig 11481 bp, 10 predicted proteins | sample 1956941 | NCBI WGS metagenome assembly ULSU01 (sample SAMEA4835715, study PRJEB28245) | human gut metagenome | biome: gut microbiome; material: fecal sample | place: Denmark | collected 2008
TAAAAGAATCATTAGAAACTTTGATGAAAGTATTCACCGTATTATTATGAACTTTGATGTCAATCAAATACTTAATAACATGCTAGAAGCAATGAATAGTAAATGGCATATTGATTTTTATCAAGATGAAGAACTAAAATCTCAATTACTATTACATCTTTTACCATTAGAAGTACGTTCACGTTATAATGTCGTGCTCCAGAATCCTTTGATTGATAAAATTAAACAGCAAAATATTCTTGCTTATCATTTGGCAGTTATTGCCTGTCATCAATTACATGATTATCATGGCAATTATCTAAGTGACGAAGAAATAGGTTATATAGCGCTTTATATCAATTTTGCGTTATTGCGTAAACAAATTAACGAAAAGAAAAATGTATTAGTGATGTGTGCGGTTGGAAGAGGGAGTTCACGTACACTTGCATATCAGGTGAAAGAACTCTATGGGAAATATATTAATGAAATTAAAGTAATAGATTATATAGGTCTTAAGAAGTATGATTTTGAGAATATTGATTTAGTAGTTTCTAGTATTCCTATTAAATATGAATTGCCTGTTCCTAAAATAGAAGTCAATTACTTCTTAAGTGATCTAGATAAAAGAAGACTTGAAACATCTTTAAACGAGCAAGAAATATTTAGTATGGAACATTACATCAGCCGTGTTTTAATGCATATAGATGGAAAAACAAAAGAAGAGGTTGTTACTCATATCATTAAACAAACATTTGATGAAGAAATAACAACAAGTATTATCGAAAATGATCAAATAGGAAACTATGAACTAGAAAACATGACAGCTATCTTATCCTGTTATACAAATCAACATCCTACTCAGGTTATAATTAGTGAATTACCTAAACCTATATTATGGAATATGCGTAAGGTACAGGTTATTATCATTCCTATTATAGGAGAACCTATTAATTCTAAAATTATTGATCTCTATAATGAGCTTTCTTACTTAGCCCAAAATCCTCTTTATCTCAAAAGAATCATAAAAAAACATACCAAAGAAGAAATATTTAAAGTATTTAAAGAAATAGAAATACTAAGAGAACAGTAAAATGTTCTCTTTTAATTTTGAAAAGTTCCACAAATAAAAGGAAATTACAGAAGTTGAGTTCTATAATTATTACTTTATAATTTAAATTGAAAATAGAGGAAAAACAAATCTGCAGAATTGAAACCTTATATTTTTAGAAGAGAGAGGAAAACAAAATGAGAGAAAAACTTGAGAGTACATTACTATCAGTAACGTCTAAAGTAGAATCTAATAAATATTTAGGTTCAATTAAAGATGCATTTACAATGTTTGTACCATTTATTATTGTAGGATCATTTGGAAATATGTTTAATATTTTAATTTCTGGGACAAATGGTCTTGCGCAATGGTTCCCTTGGCTTGCAAATCTATCACCTGCTTTTACAACAATTAACTTTGTAAGTATTTCTTGTATGTCTTTACCAATCGCTTTCTTAATTGGTTATAAACTAGCTGAAAGAGAACATGTACCTGCTTTAGAAAGTGGTTTAATTGCTTTACTATCTTATTTAGCTGTATGCCCTAACACAATTAGTACTGTTGTAGATGGATTAAAAGATCCTGTAGTTGCAACTGGTTTAGGCGCTGGTGTTATTGGCGCACAGGGTTTATTTGTATCAATGATCATGTCTATTTTAGCTGTTAAGTTGTTTAAAATACTTACTGAAATTAATGCAATTAAAATTAAGATGCCTGACTCAGTACCAACAGGTATCGCCCGTTCATTCAATATCTTAATTCCAATCTTTATTATCTTAGCTGTATTCTCTATTGGGGGCTGCTTATTTAATACATTTACAGGTAATTACTTAAATGTATGGATTTACAACATTATTCAGCTACCATTACAGGCTCTAGCAAACACTACTGGTGGTATCGTTGTTCTAGCTTTAGTTAACCAGCTATTCTGGTTCTTAGGTATTCATGGGGGTATGGTTATTGAAGGTATCAGAGGTCCATTATCTGCAGCTGGTATTGCTGATAACATTGCAGCTGTACAGGCAGGAAAAGTAGCAACTAACATTCTTACAAGAGGATTCTGGACAAGCTTTGTAGTAGTAGGAGGTGGAGGTATTACTCTATCATTATTACTTGCTATCTTCTTATTCTCTAAACGTGAGGATCATAAGGCTATAGCAAAATTCTCATTCATTCCAGGTATTTGTGGTATTAATGAACCCGTTGTATTTGGTTTGCCATTAGTGCTCAATCCTATTTTTGCTATCCCATTTATTATTAACTCTGCAATCGCTGCTTTGATTGCTATTGGTGCCACAAATCTTGGATTTATATCTTGTGGTGTCTTGGATTGTCCTCCAGGTTTACCTGTATTTGTAACAGGATTCATCAGCTATGGTCTCCATGGTATCATCGTACAGGCTATTATTCTTGCTTTGACTTTTGTTATCTGGATTCCATTTGTCTTATTATCAAATAAACAGAAACCTGAAGAAGAAGTATCAGAATAAAAACGAGAGAATCTATCAATAGATAGATTCTCTAATTGAAAGGAGCATGTAATATGAGTTTTCCAGATAATTTCTTATGGGGTGGTGCAACAGCTGCCAATCAATATGAAGGTGGCTGGCAAGAAGGTGGACGTGGTATTGCGGTTCATGATCTTATTACTGACGGCACTAAAGATGAACCACGTCGTATTTATTGTCGTAATGATCAAGGTGAAGAAACAACAATTCAGATGGGAGAATGTATACCATTTGGATATAGAGGTGTATTAAAAGAAGGGTATTATTATCCTAGTCATCAGGCTACTGATTTCTATCATCATTATAAAGAAGATATCGCATTAATGGGGGAAATGGGCTTTAAGACATATCGTCTCTCTATTTCATGGACAAGAATATTCCCTAATGGGGATGATGAAGAACCTAATGAAGATGGTTTAATATTTTATGATCATGTAATTGATGAACTTAGAAAATACAATATTGAACCTTTAGTAACTATTCTTCACTTTGATATGCCTTTAAACCTTGCAACTAAATATGGAGGATGGATTGACCGTAAACTTATAGATTTCTATCTTAAATTTGCAAAAACATTATTTGTGAGATGGAAAGATAAAGTAAAATACTGGATCACTGTTAATGAAATCAATGTACTTGGTGGTTATTGGACATTAGGTCTTGCTTCTAATAACCGTAAAAAAGGAAGCCATTCTAATCAGGGAGAAACACCTTTAGAAGATGCTGGTATTAAATTCCAGTCCATTCATCATATGCTTGTGGCAAGTGCGATGGCTAATAAAATGGCTAGAGAAATCAATCCAAAATTCATGTTAGGCACTATGTGCGCTTTATCTGGAATCTATCCTGCAACATGTCATCCTGATGATGTATTTGGGGCTTACGAATTTAGAAGAAAAGCATTAATGTTTAGTGATGTGACATGTAGAGGTTATTATCCTAACTATGCCCAGGCTATATTTGATGAATATGGCTTCAAACTAAAAATGGGACCTGATGATGAGAAGTGGTTAAGAGAAAATACTTCTGATTATCTTGCTTTCTCTTATTATCGTACAACCGCATATGATAGATTCTCACCTAATACAACAACGACCGGAGGACAACAGGCTTCACCTAATCCTTACTTAGAAAAAACACCTTGGGGATGGCCTATTGATCCTGAAGGGTTAAGATTTGTCTTAAATGAACTGTATGATCGCTATCAAAAACCATTATTTATTGTAGAAAATGGTATGGGAAATGATGATGTCATAAAAGAAGATGGTATTCATGATACTTATCGTATTGCCTATTTAAGAGATCATATAAAAGAAATGAAAAAAGCTGTAGAAATAGACAAAGTAAACTTATTAGGCTATACAACATGGGGATGTATTGATATTGTTTCTGCAGGTACTGGTGAAATGAAGAAAAGATACGGTTTTGTCTATGTTGATTTAGATGATAAAGGGTATGGTAGTCTTAAGAGAATTAAAAAAGATTCATTTTACTGGTATAAAAAAGTAATAGCTTCTAATGGCGAAGATTTAGATTAAGCGTCCAATTTTTTTCTTAAATCTTTTAAGTCATTTGGTTAAAGCACCTTCGGGTGCTTTTTTTGCAGTCTGCCAGGCATCCTGTGATGCGTAAGTCGGAGTAGTTCCATGAAGCATTTTCCCCATTCTTATAGACACGAGTCTAGCCTGTATACTGTCCCTATTTATCTTTTGCAAGAGTTCTATCTGTAGGATCCATATTTGTATCAAGATATTTCATATCTGTATCCTGGTTCATCACAATTGTATCTTGAATACTTGACTGATTTGCACTTACCGCAACAACATAACTCATACTGTTTGAAGCAATATGACTAAAATCATCTCCTCGTAAAACTTATCTTAAGAAATCATGAATAGTGATTGACATATAATCTTATTTTTATATACCTACCATAGGTAATTACTTGCGGTAATTAAAAGGAGGAGTATATGAATATTCAAAAAACAAAGGAAATGTTGGATAACTGTTATATGGCAAAAAGAATACTAGACTTATTACCAGAACTTCCAGAAGGTGTTCTTCCTTCTTATATTCGTTATTTAGAAACGGTTCTTAATTTAAAAGAAACACATGAAAAGGTTAAAGTATCAGATTTAAGTACTGCACTCAATTTACCTAGACCAGGAGTCACACGTACTGTAAGTTCTATGGTAGAAAAAGGTTATTTAAATAAGATATCTTCTAAAGAAGATAGACGTGTCACTTATATTGAAATTAGTGATGAAGGCATGGCTTTATTCGAAAAGTTCAATAAGGATTATTTTGAAGACTTATCTCAAAGGTTAAGTGATATTTCTATAGAAGAGGCTGATTGTATGATTGAAACAATAGAAAAGTTCTATCAAGTGATGTGTGAAAGGAGAAAAGCATAAGTGAATTCAGATTTTACTCAGGGAAGTATTTTTAAGAAATTAGTCGCATTTATGATTCCTGTACTAGGTGCTTTAGTATTGCAAGTAGCCTATGGTGCGGTTGACTTACTTGTAGTAGGACGTTTTGGGACAACAGCAGGCTTATCAGCTGTTTCTACAGGAAGTCAGGTATTAAATCTTGTCACATTTGTAATCACTCAGTTCGCAATGGGTATTACAGTACTCATTGCAAGATATATTGGTGAAAAGAAACAGAAGAACATTGGCTCTTTAATTGGTGGCGCTACAGTTCTATTTTGTATTGTTTCAGTAATTCTATTTATTATCATGGTGCTATTTGCAACACCTATCTCTACACTGATGCAGGCACCTTTAGAAGCACTTAATCTTACATCTATGTATGTAAGAATATGTGGTGCAGGTATTTTCTTTATTGTGGCTTATAATGTACTATCGGCTATTTTTAGAGGTTTAGGAGATAGTAAGCCTCCTTTACTCTTTGTGGCGGTAGCATGTTTAATTAATGTAGTAGGAGACTTAGTTTTAGTTGCTGGTTTCCATTTAGATGCCGCAGGTGCGGCAATGGCTACAGTACTTGCACAGGCATGTAGTGTATTATTCGCCTTAGGATTATTAAAGAAAAGAAAACTCCCATTTGAAATACATAAATATGATTTTAAAATCAACTCTCACTGCATTCGTGCAATGAAGATTGGTGTACCACTTGCCTTACAGGAATGCCTGACTCAGATTTCCTTCCTTGCATTATGTGCCTTTATTAATCGCTTAGGATTAGAGGCATCATCAGGCTATGGTGTAGCATGTAAAATTGTAAACTTTGCGATGCTTGTACCAAGTTCTCTTATGCAGTCAATGGCTTCATTTGTAGCCCAGAATGTTGGTGCAGGTAATGAAAAAAGAGCCAAGCAATCTATGTTTACAGGAATGGGTATAGGTTTATTTATTGGTGTAATTGTATTTTGTTTAGTCCTATTTAAAGGAAATTTGTTAACAGGTATCTTCACAACAGAACAAGGTGTTATTAATCAAGGTTATGCTTACTTAAAGGGATTCGCATTAGAAACAATAGTCACTGCAATACTCTTTAGTATGATTGGTTACTTTAATGGACATGACAAAACAGTATGGGTGATGGTACAAGGACTGATCCAGACACTTCTTGTACGTTTACCTCTTTCTTATTATATGTCTATTCAGCCAAATGCCAGTCTTACAAACATTGGTCTTGCAGCACCAATTGCGACTATTACTGGTATAATCCTTAATGTATGTTTCTATGTCTATTTGAATAAGAAAATGAATAGTGAACAGTAAAGATGGCAGAAACGCTATCTTTTTAATATAATAGAACTATATATTGGAGGTGCCTTTATGGAATGGGAAAACAATTTCTCTAAACGCATATTAAATAGAGGCTTTAATTATTATCTTGATGGTTATGTAGAGGATATATCTATAACTAAAAATAAGATTAAGGCAGTTGTTTATGGTACACATCATTATCGTGTAGAAATTGATTTGGATGGAGACGAAATAAAAGATATGTCTTGTAATTGTCCTTATGCACAAGATGGATTTAACTGTAAGCATATGGCAGCAGTTCTTTTTGAATGGGAAAGACGTGTGACTCATCCAGAAATAGATAATTCAAAAATTATTGATGATGCATCAGATGATGATATACGTTCTTTTCTATTACAGTTATTTAATGAAAATCCTGAGTTAGTAGAACGTTTTAAACAATTCTCATCAACAGATAATTCTATGGATGCGATGACGAATGAACTTTTAGAAATCATTCGTCATTATCAATATGATCATAATTATATCAATACTGATCATACTGTACCTTTTTGTGAGGACTATGAAAAATGTGTATTTAAGTGGTTTGATCTTTTGGAAGAGAAAAAAGAATATTTTAATGCGATTCATTTTTTAGCTGAGGCTTATAATATATTAGACTCTCTTGATATAGATGATGATGAACAACAGCCTTATGCTTTGTCATATTATATTAATGAGGCATTTACATATGTTCTTCCTTATATAGACATATCCGAAAGGAAAGAAGTTTTTGATTTACTACGCCAGCAATTCTATTCTATGAAGAACTATGCTTTTAAAATAGATCTCGTTGAAACTCTTCTTAGTCGTTTTATTGGAGATGAATATGTAGAATCTCAGCTTGATTTCGTAGAGGAACAATATGATTATTTTGGTAAGTATCCTTCTATATTTGATAGAGAGTTTATGATTAATTCAGTTGTGAATGATTATCTTGAACTCTTAGAAAAGAACAATGCATCAAAAAAAGAATTAAAAGCTGTTTACAAAAAATATTGGAAATATGATTCTGTAAGAATGAATTGTGTTAGAGAGTGCTTGCTTAATAAGGAATTTGATCAGGCTTTGAAATATCTTGATAAGTGTATTAAGCTTGATTACAAAGATCAGGCTCTTTATAAGCGTGATATAAAGATGAAGAAAGATATTTACAAAAAACAAGGAAATAAAGAAGGTTACAGAGAAATGATGAAGGTAATCGTTCTTGATTTCCGTGATGCTGTTATAGAAGAATATATTGAATTAAAGAATCTGTATACGATTGAAGAATGGGTAAAGGAAAGAGATTCTATCATTAAACAGATCAAATCTGATTGGCTCTTATGTGATATATATGCCCATGAGAATCTTCATAAACAATTACTTGATAGTATAATAAAAAGTAACAATAAAAGCTTGTTGAAACAATATACTCATCTTCTTAAAGATGAATATCCTGAACAGTTACTTTATATGTATAGAGTGGCTGTTGAAACAGAGGCAGAGTATGCAAGAAGTAGATCATATTATCATCAATTAGTAAGAGATTTAAGAGCTATGAAACGTATTGATGGTGGTGATAAAGTCGTAGATGAAATTATCAAGAAATGGAAGGATCAATACAAAAACAGAACTGCGATGATGGATGAGTTAAGCAGAATATAAGTCCGTTGTGATTTTCTTATTGTATGCTTGGCAGGGCACTCATTCAGTCTGACCACAGCGCATTACCATAAAGTGAAGAGTGAAGTAGTGTTATCGCAAATCCTTCGAGCGTACGTGTAGAAATAATATTAATATTACTTCTTTTCTACCTTGCTATAATAAAACTATACATTGGAGGTACCTATATGGAATGGGAAAGTTATTTTCAAAAAAGAATATTAGACAGAGGGTATGACTATTATTTTGATGATTGTGTAGATAATTTACATATTAAACCTAATAGGATTAAAGCAGTAGTTCATGGCACAGATTTTTATCATGTAGAAATCAAATTAAATGGAAATCAAATAATAGGCATGTCTTGTGATTGTCCTTATGCATTAGATGGACATAATTGTAAGCACATGGCAGCTGTTTTATATGAGTGGCAACTAAGTGCGACTTATCCAGTCATAGATAATTCCAAACTTGTGAAAGAGGCCTCAGAAGAAGATGTACGATCATTTCTTGTTCAAGGATTTAATGATAATCCTGATATAGTAGAATTATTTAAACAATATACACAAAATGAATTTTCTTTGACTACAATGATTGATGATTTGGAGGGAGTTGTAGATTCTTATAGTGATGGTTATCATTATATCGAATATGAATTTAGCCGTGATTTTTGTGATAACTATGAAGACGCTGTTGACAAGTGGCTTGATCTTTTGAAAGAAAAGAAACAATATTCTCTCGCATTTCAATTCTTATTAAAAGCCTATGAAGTATTCTATAAGCTAGATATTGAGGATAATGGAGGTGAAACGGTTGCACTTTCTGTTACCATTATAAGCCAATGGGCAAATATAATTATGTGTATGGATGACTTAGAAAGATTAGAAGCTTTTGCTGAATTAGGACAATACCTTAACAGCATGAGAGATTATTATGATAGCCAAAAGATTATTGAAATATTTTTTGATTGTTTAAGTGGTAAAGAATTCTTAAAGCTGAAGCTTGATCTTGTGAAAAAAAAGTTAGACTACATAGAGAGTCATGATGATATTTTTAATAGAGGATATGCAATTGAAGGATTTGCGAAAAAGTATCTTGAACTCTTGAAGAAGAATAAAGCATCAAAGAAGGAGATAAGTGCCGTTCATAAAAAGTACTGGGAATATATTCCTATTAGAATGGACTGTGTCTATACTTGTATTAATAATAAAGAATATGACAAGGCTTTAGATTATATTGACGAATGTATTGATTTTGAATATGAAAATCAAGATCGTATGAAGTTTAATATAATATTGAAGAAAGATGTTTATAAGAAGCAGGGAAATATCAAAGCTTACAGAGAAGAATTAAAAAATTTGATTCTCTTTTTCAATGATACTAATTTAGAGGATTATGTTGAGCTGAGAAGTCTCTTTTCTGATAAAGAATGGATCAAGGAAAGAGACTCTATAATTGAACAGCTTACTCCTGGAAGGTTCTTATGTGAAATATTGGAAACAGAGCAACTATATGAACAGCTAATAGATGTTCTCTTAAGAAGTGATAATAAATATTTGCTGCATCAATATACTCACGTGCTTAATGATAAATATCCTGAAAAATTGCTTCAGCTATATCGAGAAATTGTTGAAAAACAGGCTGAATCTACTGGAAGCAGAAAGCATTATTACCAAATTGTAGAAGAGTTAAGAATCATGAAATCTATTACTGGTGGTGATAAAGTAGTTGATGAAATCATTAAGAAATGGAAGATTCAATATAAAAACAGAAGCGCAATGCTGGATGAATTAAATAGAGTATAGTCCACTCCGGTGGACTTTTTTTACATCCTTCTTTTACATCAAATGAGTCATCAATGGAAAATATAAACAAAAGGAGGTAAATGGAAATGAGCCAGTATTATCTTGCAGTAGATATTGGAGCTTCTAGTGGACGTCATATGTTAGCCTGTATACAAGATGGAAAAATCAAACTAGAGGAAATCTATTATTTCAAAAATGGAATGAAAAATTGTAAGGAATTAGACAAGATTCTTGTCAGTATGTCTATTGATATTTGGACAGTTGATTATGTCTTATTAGATGAAAATGATCATGTTGTAGGTGATTCTTATGGTTATCGTGATTATCGTAAGGATGGTATGAATAAAGCTGTTAACAAGGTTATTGATGAAAAAGAATTATATGCTAAAACAGATTTTTAACAAACCTGTAATCAGTCATTATCATCATCTCTTATGTGAAATTATAATGAATAATAGATATATTTCAATCGTTGGATACTATTGACTAACAGTAGGATAAAATGTTAGATTATTAATCAGTTTATATATAAAGGAAGAGAAAAAATGATTGATACTTTGATGAAATTAGGTATATTAATTGTTGGTTTTATATTATTGATTAAAGGCGCAGATTTCTTTGTAGATGGAAGTTCTTCTGTCGCAAAAAGATTAAAAGTTCCTTCAATGATCATTGGACTTACAATTGTCGCTATGGGTACAAGTTTACCTGAATGTGCAGTTAGTGTCACTGCCTCAATGAGCAACAACAATGCTCTTGCAGTCAGTAATGTAGTAGGATCTAACTTATTTAATTTAATGGTTGTATGTGGTGTGTGTACATTATTTGTACCTCTTGCAGTCTCTACAGATACATTAAAGAAAGAATTCCCATTCTCTATCATCTGTGCTGCTTTATTACTTGTATTTGGTTTAGATAGTATGCTAGGTAGAGTAGATAGTGCAATCTTTATTGTATTATTTGCAGCATATTTAGGATGGATGATCTACTCAGCATTACAGGCAAGAAATAAAGCATTAAGCGAAGACAATGATGAAGAAATCAAGCTATTACCAGTATGGCAGTGTATTGTATATATTGTCGGTGGTGCAGCTGCTATTAAATTTGGTGGTGACTTTGTCGTAGAAGGAGCTACAGCTATTGCGACTATGCTAGGACTCAGTCAGAACCTTATTGGTTTGACTATTGTCGCTTTAGGAACAAGTCTTCCAGAACTAGTAACTTCTATTGTCGCTGCAAGAAAGAATGAAATCGATATGGCTTTAGGTAACGTTATTGGATCTAATATCTTTAATATCTTGCTTGTATTAGGTATTGCCGGGGTCATTAGTCCTGTTGCCATTATTACAGAAAACTTGATTGATACATTTATTTTAATTGCAGTAAGTACTCTTGTATGGGCATTTGCATGGAAGAAGAAAGAACTTGTTAAGTGGCAGGGTATTGTGATGCTTGCTATTTATACAGCATATCTTGTTTATATTTGTATGCGTTAAGAAGGCGATGCCTTCTTTTTTTATTAGATATCTAATATAGGTGACAAATATGGTTTAACATAATATAATTTAAGAAGAGGAAAGATTGCACAAAGTCATTAAATGAATTTGAAAGGAGTATGGAATAACATGAGAAGAAATAAAGTAAGATATTATCTGGATGTTGTAATCCATCATCCTGATTGGACTATAGAAGATTTTGAAGAAGAAGAAAACGCTTAAAGA
>ULSU01075355.1_pt1 | contig 11448 bp, 10 predicted proteins | sample 1956941 | NCBI WGS metagenome assembly ULSU01 (sample SAMEA4835715, study PRJEB28245) | human gut metagenome | biome: gut microbiome; material: fecal sample | place: Denmark | collected 2008
AATATCCCACTATATCTTATCTCATAATCCGATAAAATCTATGGCAACTTTCAGATTTGAAATTTCAAATAAACCCAATCGCAACAAGAAGTACATGCTAATGTTGTGCGTTACCGTCGCGGGCAAACGTAAAAGGGTTAAGACTCCAATTGAATTAGATAAGCCCGGAGATTTCAATCCTAAATGCCGAGGTGAGAATTGGGTTAGAGCGAGTGTGCCGGATGCCAAGGTGCTTAATGCTCATCTTTCTGCTATCCTCGATAGGGCAAAAGACACATATAAAGAGCTTGACAAGGATGGCGAAGTTTCCTCGGCAAGAGTCACTAAGGAGATGAATACTGAGATGGTCTCGCCATCGTTTCTTGCGTTTGCGCGAGAGAGGGCGCAGATGATTTACGACAATGGAGGGTGGAGGAATTGGCGTAAGTATTGCGGCCTTATCAATAAGCTTGACACTTTCCGTAAAAAACGCCGTATGCCGGATATTACCGTTGAGGATTTGACGGTAGACTTGCTGACTCGCTTCGATAACTTTCTTCATAAGTGGGAGAATGAGCGCGAGCCGGGGAAATTGCTGCACCCGAATACAATTGAGGTGCAGTTCAATATTCTTCGGACGTTGGTGCATCGTGCCATTGAGGTTGGGATAATGGAGGCTTCCAAAGACCCATTCCTCGTGTTCAAATACAAAGGCGTAAAGACCATTAAGGAAAAATTGAGCGAAGAAGAAATGAGTCGCATCATCGCTCTTGAACTTGAAGAAGGCTCATTGATATGGCACTGCAAGAATTACTTCTTGTTCAGCTACTACTGCGCCGGTATCCGTGCGGCTGACCTAATTCAACTCCGTTGGCGCAATATAACTGAGTCCGGGCGACTACATTATCAAATGGGCAAGAATCACAAAGACCGCGACCTGGTGCTTGTAGAACAGGCTTTGGAAATTCTTCGTTATTACCATAACGATGATGCTAAACCTGATGACTACATCTTCCCTCTGCTCGATAACAATGCCGAATATGCGAAGTATATCACGCAAGCCGACAAGGACCGAATGAAACCGGATCTGCGGCACCTCCTTTATCAGCAGGTGTCGGCAAAGAATGCTCTTATAAACAAATACCTCAAGAAGATTGCAGAGAAAGCCGAGGTTACAACAAATCTCACGATGCACATCAGTCGCCATGCCTTCGCACATATCGCACAGGAGTCAGGCGCAGAAAGTTCCGCCATAAAGAACATCCTTGGCCATAGTAATCTCGCCACAACCGAGCGTTACATGGGTAGCTTCGACACCTCAAAAACAGACAGCACCCTCCGTTCCTTGTTCGCCAAGAAAAAGACCGGAGCTGACGGCCTGACCGATGAGGAACGCGAACAACAAGCCATCGAGTTGCTGAAAGGGATGTCTCCTGAGCAAATCATGTCCATCATATCCGCCATCAACAAATAATCAGTAAATTTGCATATGGAACATAACATCGACATAACCAAGGTATACAACCATGCAGCTGAAACCATAAAGAATGCTATTCTGAAAGGTCAATATGAAGCGGCAAAGGGTGTCAATCGTGTGCAACTACTTACATATTATGCCATTGGAAAATATGTATCTTTAAACACCAGAAACGGAGTATGGGGAACCGGAGCATTGGAGGCTATCAGCGAAAGGCTCAGGAAACTTCTACCCGGACTTAGAGGATACAGAAAGACGCAACTAAAAGAAATGCGATTGTTCTATGAAGGCTGGTCTTTCATAGACTCTAAATCGTCGGTTGCAACCGACGATTTAACCTCTGACAATTCGTCGGTCATAACCGACGAATTACAACGCATTGTGAATGTGGAAGATATATTGAGTCTAATCAAAATTGAAACACCGGCAGAATTTCCAATGGAGGACTATCTCAAAACTCCATTCACTCATCATACCGTGCTGCTACGCAAATGCAAGAATAATGAGGAAAGGTACTATTATATGAGACGATGTGTCGAGGAACACATGTCAGTGCCACGCCTTGAACAAGTTATAACCAATGGTGAGTATAGTAATTCCGGGGAAGCCCCTAATAACTTCATAGAGAGGATTGAGGATAAGAATATGGCTCGTAAGGCTGTGATGCAATTCAAGGATTCCTATTTACTTGACTTCATAAATGCAGAAGAGATAGGAGAAAGGGATTTGCAGGATATAGACGAGCGAGTGGTTGAACAGCAGATAATCCACAATATTAAGAAATTCATAATGACATTTGGTAAGGACTTTGCCTTTGTCGGCAATCAATACCATCTTGAAATTTACTCAGAGGACTTCTTTCCGGATCTACTGTTCTTTAACAGGGAGCTGAATGCTTTAGTGGTAGTTGAGCTTAAAACCGGAAAGTTTAAGCCCGGCTATCTCGCACAACTGATGACCTATCTTCGGATTCTTGATGACAAGGTTAGAAAACCACATGAAAATCCATCTATAGGCATCGTTCTATGCAAGGAGGCTAACAGAAGTTTCGTAGAATATGTCATGCAGGACTATGATAAGCCTATGGGAGTAGCTACATACACCACTTCTAAAGAGATGCCTGAAATGTTGAAAGACGCACTTCCTGATATGGATGAATTAAAGAAACTACTCTGATTATTCATGCTGAAATTTCTATATAAAGATGGGATGTCATAGAAACGATATCAATGTCATAGAAATGTCATAGAAAAAACATTGTGTCATAGAAAATGTCACCATTGAATCCGAAGTTGTCACCAATAATGTCACCAATATCACCCCAATGGCACCAATCGTGGCACCGATAAAAACGAATTTGGCACCGATAGTGGCACCGATGGAACGATAACCGGAACAATAAGTGAAACGATAGCGGAACGATGCGGAACAATAACCGGAACAATAAACAAAAATATAAGGAAAATAGTTAGCATATAATTGAGGCATAGTTCCTCAGAAGATTATTCATAAGCATATTGAACAAATTCAGAAATATACCGCAAAGTAACATGGAAGATAAGAAAGGATATGGTATTGTAATTCCGAATGATTGGTATACGAAGGAGATTGAGAAATTAAGTCTCGAAGATTCCCATGAGGAGTTAATGCGTCTTGATAAGGAGGCTTTCTACCGTATGGCTAATGAGGTGGAGTTAGATTTGCCTCTTTTGGAAAATGCGGGATACGAGTACCAGGGACTTTCTTCGATCGCACTTATTGAACTGGATAATTTTGCGCGTTCATCGGATACGCTGCGTAATTATGTGAAGTATATAATCGAAGTAAATCCTGCGAGTTATGAGATGAGGGCGGATTTCGATTATGTTCTCGCGTTGTATGACCGCGAACATCATATGTTTGACAAATATTATCCTGAGGACATGGCTCGGATATATTCTCAAGAAGTTGCGGATGTAGCGACTACGGAGAATAGTCTAACAATAAAGCTAATACGGCTTTTCATAGATGAGTTCAAAGATGCACAGACAGAATGGAGATACAAGGTGCTTGAAAAATATGGTGCCCGATTCCAGTCTTGTTTTGCGTTTGAATATTTTGTCTCGAAAAGAGGGCTTTCGGAATGGTACTATAAATCGAATGATGAGTATGGTGACAGAGATTTGGAGCAGGCTGAACGACTGAAAGAACTGATGAACTTATACCGTCTGTTGAAAGACGGTAGCGATTTAATTGTTCAGTCATCATTATTCAAATCTCGCAAGGCAATGATTTCGGCCAACGCTGCCAAAATTCTTGGAGATATAATAATTATGGGTGTACCTCATATCCGAGCCTTTGATTTTAGGATCGGCGAGGTTGAAGGAACTTTTGATAATACCGGACAGTTTATCCCGGTAATGAATACAGATAACGAAACTTATCAGTCAATCTGTGCAGAACTTGACCAGGTGATTGAAAACTCTGTTGCAGAGAAAGACTTAAAGCTATTCTTTTACTTGGCTGATAACGCAATTTGGTGGCCGGACGGAATCGGTATAACTCAGCGATATATATTCCTATACAAATTGTCGCAATTCTTTGGTTATGTAAAGGCTTCTGACTATGAAGATTTGACCAACGGCGATGTTCGCAAAGAAGTTACCGATGGGATTAAACGAATGATGAAGTCGATGGAGAAGGAGGATAAAGACAAAAGACTGCTGATGAAATATCTCAGATAATATTTTACCGTCAAGATTTATAACGACCTTCAGGATGAGTATTCATTTTGAGGGTCGTTTTCATAGGCTCCCTATATAAAAATTTTTGAAATATCATGGATTTTTTGAAAGGTTTTTTTCGATGGGAAAAACCCATGAAAACAACCCATTGATAAAATCCAATCCGCTGATTTATTGCGATATACCTTTGTCGTCGTAGAACAGGACGTAATGTGCGAGGTTGCACTTCCGTAATTCTGTCTACGACTACAATATTATGTACCCTCAGACAAAACCCTCACAAGGCGCAATGACAATGGTCGTGCTGCCACAAGAAACACTCGATGAAATCATGGATGTGGTTCGTCGAGCTGCCGACAATCAAGGTGCAAAATCAGCTGCCAAAGATGATGACTGGCTGACTTCGGAAGAGGCTCGTAAAATCCTCGGCGTCTCTCCTAAAACATGGCAGAACTATCGCGACCGTGGGATTATCCCCTTCTCGCAAACGGGCCGCAAGATTTATGTGCTTCGCAGCGACCTTGACAATTACCTTAAGTCTCACCGCATCTCGCGCAAATAATCAATCGCCATGCCTGAGAACAATTCAATCATCATGGATATTGCGGATAAACATCCCAATACCATTTTGCAGATTTCCGCCAAAGACTTGTGCGACTTTGCGCATCAGCTTATTCATTCGACCATGGAAATCTTAAGTCATCAGTCGAAGAAAGCGGCTGCCAATGAACTGCTCACGATTGATGAAGTCGTTGCACTCCTGAAAGTATCAAAGATGACGCTCTGGCGATGGAGCAAAAGCGGACGACTCAAGAAGGTGGATATTGGTGGCGTTCCTCGCTATCGGCGCTCCGACATTGAGAATCTGCTGAACAATAATGTAAATGCTTCCAATTCCCACGACTATGGAAAACAATGATACCAAAACTATCATCAAGGTCAATGGAACAATCTCTCTCAACACCTCCGTTGAGTTGCCCATTGACGGACTGCCACCATCCATTCAGCGGTATATCGAAGCGGTTTACAATGTCTATCATTGCCCGCGAGAGTTTATCACCGTGGCCGTTCTTGCGACTGCGGCCACTGCGGTCGGAAAGAAAATCAAGATTGTCGATGATAAATACGAGAATAATCTTGTGCTTTGGTTCGTGTCTGTCGCGCGAAGCGGCTCAAACAAGACATATCCTATGCGCTTGGTTACTGCTCCATTGCGCGATATTGACAAACTCCTCTACAAGAAGTACCGCGAGGAAGATAAGGCTTATAAGGCTATTCCTGCCAAAGACCGCACGGGTGACGGCCCGAAGTGTCCAGGCATCGTCATTGACGATTGTACCGATGAACGCCGTAGCGAGATTCTGTTTCTCAACAGCGACACTGCTGATGAGTCGGATGGGAATACCGACAGGCGCGACTCTCAACGCGGAGCCATCGGCATCTACCCTGAATTGAAGGGGATGTTTGACTCTAAGAACCAGTATCAGAATGGTGGCACAGCTGGAATCTCCAAGCTACTCCGCCTATTCGACTGCGAGGACATAAGGGTTGACCGTAAGAATGGGTTGACAATGCTTATACATAATCCATTCTGCAACATCCTCGGCGACTTGCAGACCGGTATGCTCCGGCAGACATTCGGAAGCGAGCTGTTTATGACCAACGGACTTAATCAGCGTTTCCTGTTCTGCATCGCTGAGAATATTGAATACCCCAAACGAAGCCATGAGCGACTACCCAATGACGTATATTGGCAGTGGAAGCAAACCGTCAATATGCTCTATGAGAACATATACCACTCGCCAAATGGTCAGCACTTCACTCTGTTTCGTTGCACCGACGGAATAGTAACTCTCAGTGAGAGTGCCAACCGTTTATACGATGACTATTACAATTCCCTGCAATTAAAAAAGGAGGCGGCTCAATCGGACTATGAGTCTTCAATCTACAGCAAATTGCAGATACAGGTAATCCGCTTTGCCGGCATAGTTCATGCGTTGCAGGTGGCCGAGGAAAAGGGTCAGCGCCAAGATTACACTTCGCTCAACGAGAGTGCAATGGAGTATGCAATCCGCTGCATGGACTATTTCGAGGCCATGGCGTTCAAAGTATATGATAAGATTTGCGATCATCACGAACCGAGGCCTGCGACAGAGACTTCGGCAGAATTTATCTGCAGGTTCTTTGAGCGGTACCCCAAGGTCACTCAGAATCAGTTTGCAAATCTCATTGGTGTCACTCCGGCTTATATCTCAAAAATCCTCAGAAATAAAGGTTAAGGTTAAAAATGACGCAACACCTTAATTATCAACTCAAAGGGTATTAACTCTGTATTAACCAATGGTCCAGAATCCGAACTTAACGTAAACAGTCGTGTGGTTAAGATTGAGTTAACACTTAAATGCCTGTAATTTACCACGTTGCTCAATATTTAACCTTAACCTCCCAAAACGAACAAAAATGAGTTTGAATTTACACGAAATAGAGATAACGGTCTACCGAGGAGTCCGCGATACCACCGGTCATCGCTCTACACTCTTTGAGTTCTTGAATGATGTAGAGTATGATGCCATCCGCAAACTGCGATCCACATCTGACCCAATAAGGAAGAAGCAGATCAAGCTATCGCTCCCTCAGGCAACAATCAGCGGTGTCTTTGCACCTACGCGCTCTTCTGACAATCTTGTAAAACATAGTGGTTTGATATGCGTAGACATTGACCGCAAGGACAATTTGCATATCAGCAACTTCGGCACACTGATTGAAGATGTGCTTTGCCACATCGAACAAGTCGCTTATGCAGCCCATTCAGTTAGCGGTAATGGATATTTCCTCATTATCCCATTAAAATATCCTCGACAGCATAAGGCGCAGTTTGAAATGTTGGTAAGGCTATTTGACAGTTATGGCATAAATATCGACCGCGCGTGTGGTGATGTTTGCCGTCTTCGGTGTCAGAGTTACGACCTCCAACAATACATCAACCTTAATGCAAAACCTTTTGATGGTATATATAGGGAGCCGAAGCCTACTCGGAGATACAACTTCGATTTCAACGATGTTGATGCAGAAGATAAGGTGGCGCAACTCTGCCGCCAAATAGCCTATCAACATATCGACTTAACGGCTAATTATGTAGATTGGACTAAAGTAGGAATGGCTTTATCTTCTCTTGGAGAGAGTGGTCGACAGTGGTTTCATCTATGTAGTTCTCAAAATCCGCAGTATAACGCCGGTGAGTGCGACCGCAAGTTCAACAATCTACTCAGGTCAAGCAAGCGCATCGGCATAGGAACTTTTTTCTACCTTTGTAAAAAAGCGGGATTGCAAATATAACATCTCCGAAATATTCGCTCTGAGTGGATATTGCGGTGTTGAAAAATGTCAAGACTATGCTCTATTGAGGAGTATGGTCTTGACCGCGTTTTGGGCGTATCTGGAAATATCGTAAAAATTGGACTTCAAAATTTACACACCGATTGAAAATAACAGTACTCCGAGAAAGGAGTGCAGAGAATAACAATGCAAATAAATGCGTGTTATTCAGAGATATAATCGAAAAATTTGTTTTACGGAATTTTTCGATTTGTATAGGCTTGAAATCAAATTGTGTTTGATTATCAAGACTTTGGGGGTTGCGGGGGCTTGCCCCTGTTCTGCCTTCAGGCAGCCCCCACCGACCTATCGCTCGTTTTCGCTCCAACCCTCCAACCATAGCGGAATATGCACCGATGCGCGGTAACTTGCTGTGCAAACGAGAGCAGAGCGAAACGCAGTTTCAGCTATACCGAGTGCAGCCAGCAACGGACGAAAGTCAAATCGCTGCCGTGGCGGTCAAAATCCGCAACGTGGATTTTGATGTTCTCGACAGCACCACTCTCCCGATTTCGGGGTTTAATGTTGCGATGTGCGGTGATGACGAAGTGGCGCGAAATCGCTTTAACGCTTTGCTCCGCAAAGAAATGGAGGTGCAGGGTCAAAGGAACGGAAAGCACTCGGAGCAAACTGCACAGAGGGGGTGTCGTGTAACTTGTGGAGCGACAGGACTTTGTTGTTGGGCTTGGCACTGCGACAATGTCCGACCCCTCCGTGCAGTGTGCCGTCGGCTGCTCTGAGTAATTGGAGAGGTTGACACTGAGCCGGAATGGAGTTAGTGCGTCGGCTGTCCGAACATCGGGGTCAGGGGTGGGCGTATTATCAATGTGCGTAGGGCGTTGTGGCGGCATTGCTCTGAACGTATTGGAGACGCCGGCGACGCAATGGAAGGACAATCGACGAAAAGGAAACTTGTCGGGCGAACTTGTTCGGGAGTGTGTGGCAAGGCGTTGAGTCGCCAGTGAAACGACCTCTTGCAAAGGGGTGGCGACGTAGCCTTGACACTCTCTCCTTTACCCGCCAAACTGACTGCGCCACTTGTGGCTTCGTGGGTTGGACTGCAATGGAGTTGACTGCGGCGGAATGGAGTGCGGAAAGTATGCCGAGGCGCCCGGAGCGAATAATCCTCTCTGCCCGACAGGGCGGTAAACGATGTGCCACAGGCGAAAAACCGTGCGCTCATCAGTCCTCTTATGGGTGGGAGGTTGGTGTCGAATGGCGAGCTGCTCCGAGTGGAGAACGTAGATTAGATGACTGTCCTTGCGAGTCGGGATAGCAAGCGGAGGTTGCGGAACACATTGCAATGGAGTGTGCCCGACGCGGGAGGCATTGCCGTAGGTGTCGGGATAAAGCACGGAATGGAAATGTGGAGATAGTTTGCCTCGGGCGAGCCTCGGCGAGCTAAAGGTTGTGAACGTAGGTGCGGACGACGCGTCCGACTCCCTAAGCTTCCGGCGTGGGTGTCGGGAATAAGCGTAGGCAAGCCGGAGGGCACAATCTATCGCTCCGCATACCGACGCGGTCGTTAGTCGTAAGTGTAGGCTTGCCGAAGCCTGCGACCAACGATGCCCGGACTTGTGAGGATGTAGTCAGATACTCGGAGTTTGGAGCGAGAGTTGTAAGGTTAAGATTTGACCCAACCGGGAGGGTCTATGAAGATGAACGCGAAAAACACATTACCGGTCACCTTCAGTTGGGGGGCTGAGCGCCCCAACTGAATATGGGATACCGAGAAACATACCACACTTACCGATATATATAAAGAGGGGAAAAGAGGGGAAAAGACACAAAAAATTGGCAAATTCAGAGAAAAGTCCTGACTTTGCATTACTAAAAAGCGTGACAAGGCACAGTTTTTAGTAATAGATATGATAATTAATCGGCCGACTTATCTTCGAAGAAAAATTTAGACAAGAAGAAGCTTCATTGCGCAATATTGATGATTCATTCAAAAAGATTATTATTGTAGGCGAAGAAACTCCTATTATTCGCACAGAAGCCGGAACTACAATAATGAGCATTTATGATTTTTTGCTCAAGGAAAACTCATTGGAACAATAATCCCAAACGCAAAAGAGCCTTTCCTTGCGGAACCTTTAGCTCGGCGAGAGTTCACCGAGCCAAAAGCCCTTGTGGGAGAGAGGGAGGAACGGGGTCAGATGTTGCGGAACACGTGATTGTTTGCGCCCATTGAGTAATCGTACATGAACAGTTCGCGTGCGAAGGCTTCGTAGTCGAAGTATTGCGAGAGATTGCCCATTGTCCTTTCAAGGTCGTAGCACTCATCGACGATGTGCCGTGCGAAGTCTTCCTCGCTGTCCCATTCTCCGCAGTAGGCTTCCTCGAAGTTGTCGAGGTCGTCGTGCAGCTCCATGTAGTCGTCCACAGCCTCGACACTGTGGTTATCACACATTTCTGTGTATTCTTTGATGTGGTCGAAGTCTTCCTCGTCCATGAAGCCCTCGTTGTACCACTGGCGGGGGAAGCACTCGTAGTCCTGAGCCATCAGCTCCGGGTCTTCCTCGTCGGCGTGGATAGCCTTGCAGAAGTTGATGAACTCGTCGTAGTCGTCGAAGGAGGAAAGGTCCACCCAAAGACCGCAGAGCGAGCCGTCGTTGTACTTGGCGTAAGTACCGACATAGACGGAGGGTTCACCGTCGCAGGGGCTTTTGTGTTCAGCGATTGCGTCTTCGAGTTCGGGAACTGTGAAGTCCAGTTCGTGGAGTCGCGCAACGACTCGCGGAGTGATGTTGAGTTCTCCAAATTGTAGTCTCATTGTAGTTGTAATTAAGGGGTTTAACATAGAGTTTTCTGTTTAATTTTTACGTTGCCAAAATTGGGAGAACTGAGAAAGTGAGATGAAGCAAAAATTTCCAGAGAATTTTAAGTCAAGTGAGAGCAGAACCTCAAGCTTGCTTGAAGGTTATGCCGAGCGCAGATTAAAATGGCCGTAAGGCAATTTTAAGGCTTGCCCGGTCAAAAATGAGGCTTGTACCATTTTTTATAAAATTGTCGCAGTAAATCCGAAGGCTCGTTTTGCGTTGAACGGTCAGTCCTACCTTTGCGACAGGAAAAATAACAGGGGGCTCGGCGGAAAAATCCCGGTATGGAAATGGAGATGAGATGAAAAGGCGGAGGTTTTAACTCACGCAGAGTGGCTCACCACCACCGACAGGGCGGTTCCCGGCTGAAGATGTGATTGCCAAAAGCCAATGCAGGTGCGCCCGGAGTGTCGGGGCTTACAAATATGGCAAGTGCAATGTCGGCGGAGTCGTAATGGGTAGACCTTTCCTCGACTACTGCGACACCACTATGCAAGGCGTTCCACCGAGAGGCAGACCACCACTGAAATAAGGCTCGGACTGCGAATGGTTCTTGCTCCGCAAGCGGCAAGCCGATTACCACGCATACCGCTGAACTGCGAGGGCAAAGTCAGAGGAAGCCGACCTCCGAAAGAAAAGATAAACGCAATGGCGAGCGACGACTATGACGCAGACAACCGGACACCCGCAGGGCAACTGCGAAGTATGGGTCAGGTACACGGCATATCCGAAAGAGTGCCACGAATGGGCGGTCTCGCGCTTCGGCAACGGAGGCGGGCTGTTCAATGTGATTACCAATATCCGGGCGTAACGTGTTCCACCACGTCTGAACCCTCCCTCTTCTGCCGACAAACCCGCAATCCCATTTGCCTACCAAATATTTTTTGTAAATTTGCACTATGAAAAAGCCTCTATCTCCAACTGATATACGTTATTTTAAAGTTCGAGCATTAAAACTTGAACGTAATGCTCGTAAGCGAAAAAAACGCAAATCGGACAAGAGAACGAAGATTATACGCGAATATATTCGGAATAAGATTTTTAGAGAAATGGCTAAGGATATAACAAATTA
>ULSU01077651.1_pt1 | contig 11432 bp, 8 predicted proteins | sample 1956941 | NCBI WGS metagenome assembly ULSU01 (sample SAMEA4835715, study PRJEB28245) | human gut metagenome | biome: gut microbiome; material: fecal sample | place: Denmark | collected 2008
AGCCGGCGGTCTTTAGGGTATATCCAAATTCCCTGATTTGCGATATACGGTAAGCTAGAACGCCAGACCCGCCTACGGATTCACCAGTCAGCTGCGAAAACGCCTGCTTTAGATGCGGGCTCACAGTATCCATAGCACGCACTATTGCCGGATCCATACGGCGGAATGTCTTCTTAAGAAGCACGCAGACATCTCGCTGCTCGAGGCCACCGTTCGCAAGGGCAAGACCAGCATGACGAAATCCCACCGTGTAAAGGGCGCGCCATATTCCCCTATCCGTAACGCCAAGTCGTTCGAGCACGTCGGCCATGTCATTCCAACGCGTTAAGGCAAGGGCGCTGTTAACGCTGGCAGACGATGCCGTGGGCAAATCCTCACGATAACAATACCAAGCCTCATCGGTGTAAGCGATGGTCTTTGCCTGGGCAAGCGTCTCGATAAGAAAGGGATTGTCAACCCAGCCAGCACCTGGGACTTCTTTAAAGCAGATGCCATGCCCAACAAGGAAACTCTTCTTATAGAGTGCGCTCCAAATAGAAGGATGCTTTTGAATCAAGATGGGGGCATCGGCAAGAACAAAAGGCTGGCGCCCCGGCTTAACCCGATGGTAGTAATGGCAGTGGTAAAGATGTTCCCTTGGAGTGTCCGCCATATAGACACGCCAGTATGAGGATTTAACCACGTCGGGATAATCCTGCTTGCAAGCCAGCTGATACAAAGCGGAAAACATGCCGGGTTTAAGGTAATCATCGGGCTCGACAACGGCAACGTATTCGCCCCGCGCCTCGTTAAAACCCCTGTTAACGGTTGCGCCATAGCCTTGGTTTGCTTTATCAATCACCCGAACGCGAGCGTCCCCTGTCGCATGGGCCTCCATAATGGCAAGCGAGCCATCCGTCGAGCCATCGTTGAGCACGATGATCTCGAGCTCCTTCATCGGATCGGCTTCAATAGAGCTGAGACACTGATCGAGAAACTTCTCGGCGTTGTAGCATGGAACCACAACGCTAACGCTCATATCGCTCGTAGACAATCGACACCCCCATAGAACGTTGGATATACCAGTATTTATCCCAGTCGCCAGCACGACCAGACCGTTAGCGATCCGTTCTATAGTAGCGAGAAGCAAACAGAATGGGAAACAGATGCAGCCCGGTTATCGCCTGCCCCTACAGCCGCTGGCACACCGCTGCCACATGACACCCGTCAAACCCGAATCCCCAGCGCATGCGGCCCACACCGGGTCGCGGTACGCGAATCTTGTCGATGCCGTCGCGCTCTATGTCGAGCAGCGCCTGAACGGCCAGCAGCTCTAGGCCCAGCGCGTCCACACCGGAGTCAAACATCATATTGACCGTTATCAGCGGGCGCTCGTCGAGCATGCCGATCGTGTCTGCCACGTCAAACACGGTGCCCGTAGGAAATACCTGGATGTCCCAACGATCCGCGCCACGCTTTCGCCTCGAGGCAGGATTGGCATAGCCCGGCAAGCCAAAGCAGAGCCCCTGCAAGAGCAGGTGATATGGCAGCTGCGCATCTGGGTTGTTCGCACCGATTCCCGCATCTCCCAGGATGCGTTCTAACGCCCGCTTCACCGCATCCTCGTCCCCACGGCACAACCCGTCTCGAAACGCATCGGCGTCTCGAACGTCCTCGGCAGCACGCTCAAACCAATCAATAATCACCAGACGAAAGGCCTGGCGAAGCTCGTTATTGGGCAACCGCAGAGCACGGAGACGACCACCATGCTCCGGCTCCTCAATCAAATCCGTCGTCAGGAAACCGGACAGATACAGCGCCGTCCACAGGCCATCATCAGGCGAGGCCTCTGGCCCCGCAGCGCCCAAACCAAGCGAGACCTCAACGCATCCATGAGCCTCGAGCAAATCGAACAAGACCGAAAGGCGGTCGAGATTCCACCCGGCAACTACCCTACTCAGGCAATCGGCATACCCATACAGATCGGCTCGCACAGGCGCTGTGCAGCCTCGGTCCAGAAAACCGATCACACGCGTCGGACTCAAGCAATAGGCCCTGCCAAACCGATATCCCTCGAGCCATTCACGCGCATCATCCAGGTATTCCTCGCGTCCAGCATGACTCAACAGGGCCTCAACCTCGGCATCCGAAAAGCCGAACCAACGGTCGCACCACGTCGAAAGGGGCGTCGAAAGACGATACGAGCAGCTGCGCGAAGAAAGCGCCGCCTCGGCAGGGTTAGGACGCTCCCCCATCAGACACGTCAACCGTAGCGAATGGCCCGTGGTGGCAATGGCGTCGAACAGCACGCGATCGAGCAGCTCCGCCGGATCGGCGCCGGAAGCGTCCCTCGCGCCCGCACGGCCCAACCACGCCGCGTCGTACCCATCAACGAGCAATACAACCTGCTCATCGCAGGCAATCTCCAACAGCTCGATGAGCACACCAAGCGCCGAGTCAACCTCGGCCTCGCTCGCCACGCCACGCGCAACACGTTCGATGTGACGCACCTTATCTCGTGCTAAATCCGGAGCCTCCAAGAGCGCCAACAAGCGAGCGCACTCGTCCGAAAGAGTATCGCGAACAACATCGGCAACAGCGGCGCCGCGCCTCGCGGCGCCAGAAAAGTCCAGCGATATCACTGGATAGCACGCATACTCATTCCGATAGCGCCCGCCATCCGCACCCCAAATCAGAGTATCGACAAACGAGCTCCGACCGGCGCGACCGACTGCGGGACGCTCCAGAAAAGCCTTGAGCATCGACAAGTTCATGCTCTTGCCAAAACCCTCAGGTCGGCAGCACACCATAACGGACGCATCGCAATCCAGCATATCGGCAATAAACATGGTCTTGTCGACCAGCGTGCAGCAACCAAGAGCCTCCGCATAGTCGTACATGCCGATGGGCAAAACCACATCGTCGGTACAGCCGATTAGACGCACGCCAAAGTCGGCAGCACAACCATTATTTGCCTGTTCAGACATCGCAACGTTCCCCTTAAATCGCAGCATGATGCCAATTGTAATGACCGCCTCGCACGTACTGATGTCGGTACACAAACATATCGGGCAACGGTAGCAACATGGGGTGTGAGGGGGCATAACTAATCGTTGCACAACAAAACGGGGCCCGATGCATTCGCACCGGGCCCCGTCCCAACTCTTTAGCTATCTGACAACCGAGGGGCTACTCCTCAGAACCGTCCTCACCAGCAGTCTTATTCTGCTGATCGAGCTTATGCTTGCCACTCACAATAGACGTGGCACCCAGCGTGGCCAAGCTTGCACTGGCAAGGCTCGCCATAACGATGAGGTCGCCCGTCTTGGGCATGTTACCGCCCGAAGACTTGGTCGTGGTCGTGGTGGTCACCGTTTTAGAGCCATTTTGCTCCTGGTTCTGGTTGTCGGTCTTGCCCTTTTCCTCGTCCTTCTTCTGAGCGGACTTCTCGCCCTTTTCCTCAGAGCTAGTACTCTTATCGGACTCGGTCTTCTCGGAATCATCGTCCTTGGAGTCGCCCTTTGCGGCCTCGGCCTTTTCCGTGGAAGTCTGATCAGAATTGTTCTTGTCAGGAGACAAGCTGCTTGCGCCAGCCATCAGCGAGGAACCAAACGTGTAGCCAAGCTGCACAACGAAAGAGGGCTTCTTGTCCGTCGAAATAACCGGCGCGTCCGGCGCCTTATTCGAGTCGTCCTTGGAAGCACCGGAATCAGAAGCGGCGTCAGAGTTAGAGTCATTGCTAGAACCAGTATCGGCGGAAGAATCGCTCGAGCCAGTGGAAGAGTCAGAGGAACCAGCGTCGGTCGAACCAGAGGCGGCACTGCCCGTATTGCCGGCAGAACTTGAAGACGAATCGCCCGCAGCAGAGCCGTTCGAATCGGAGCCGCTCGAGGAAGAGCCGTCGTTGGTAGTGCCACCAGCAGAGCCATCGCCGTCAGTATCGGTCGAGGGCGCATCCGTATCATTATCGTCTCCCGCACCGTCATCGGTACCAGGCGTCGGTGCGGCGGGAGCAGCAGGCGCCATGCTCGGACCAGGCGCCGGCGTGGGCTCGGGCTGCACGGGCTCCACAGGCGTTGCCGCGGAAGCCTCGTCCTCGGCGATATAGACGAGGCAATCCTTGAGCTCATTGCGGTAGCGGTTCTTCCAGCCCTCGTGGTACTGGGGCTGGCTTGCATACTTGGTCGCCACATTATTGACCACGCTGTTGGAAAGCGCCGTCACAAACTCGCGGTCGGTCATACTGTTAGAAAGGTTTGCCCAGCGGAAAAAGTCCTGGCAGCCACCGGTGCCGCACATATTGGTGATACTCCACACCATACCCTTGACGCAGTCGGCACGGCCGGAAATGTCAATACCAAGGGCGCTCTTGAGCCACGCCTCGGTCACCGCATAGTACGAGTTATACGCATACGCATCCTGTAGAGCCGAAAACTCAGCAGGGTCGGCGTTATAAGCACCCTGGAAGGCCTCCTGCGCAATACGGCCCAGCTCGGTGAGCTGGCCGTTCGCATACATGGGGTTGTTCACGTTGGAAATCTCGCTGCCGCGATCGATCGCAGCCTTAAGCATGCCGTACTTAACAGAATCGTAGTTGTAGACCTGCTTCATAAACGGAACGAGCGACCAACGACGGTCGAACTGGTAATAACCAAGCGCGTTGTAGCCGTCGCCATACGAAAAGCCCTGGTTATAGTTGCCGTGGCCCTCATATTTGGTGAAGTACTTCATCTCGGCGGTCACGTTGACAAACGAAACACCCTGAACCGACCTCAGCACGCCCGAGAAGGACTGCTGGGTGTAAAGGCCCTTATCGATATCGGTGGCATCCGAGGCAACACCCGGCGTGGGCTCCTCGGCAACAGCAGTCACAGGCGCGGCAACGGCGCCAAACGAAAGCGCCAGCGTCAGGCCCGCGACAATCGCGGAATGCTTGGGCTGCATAAAATCCTCCCTGCATTGGTGTAGTTAAAGTTCAGTTTGCAAAGATAAAAATAAGTATTGCAGCTCGCCCGTTGTTACACAACAACCCCTCGGTAAACGGCAACAACCCTCCGCGAAATCTTAAGGAATTACGAAATCTTAAGGAATTAAACAAACTGGTCGTCGGGCGCCAACAGAAGCTCGCCGTAACGCTCCATCAACCCGTCCCTCAACTGGCAGAAAGCAGGGATATAGACGTTCAAGATGCGCCGAATCAAATCTTGAGCGAGCTTGTTGTCATAGATATGGACGTTCGTATTGCGATCTCTGAGCATATCTAGCCAGGCCGCCTCATCAATAAAGTCGTAGAATCGGTAGGACTCCTTCAAGATGGCACGAGGAGACCCCGACGCGGCAAGCGTAGCACCCTCATACTCGAGCAGACGCTTAAGGAGCGTAATTGAGATACCGAAAACCTGCTCATAGATATATGCACATCCGGAGACAACATAGTCGTTATCGAAATCTTGGAATCGAGCTGTCTCTAGCAGTGCCAGACGCGAATCAAAGGCTTCGTACGACTTCACGAAAGCCAGCCCCTACAGCTTAATGTCAAAGTTGATCTCGGGGACGGCGGCCAGGTCTGCCAGGGTCACGCCGTCGACGTACTTTTCGATTACGTCGTCCAGCCCGCGCCAGAACTTGACGGTCGAGCAAAGATCGCTGCGAGTGCAGCTGTTGTCGATGCCATCGCACGCCACCGGAGCCGTGCTGCCCTCAACGGCACGCAGGATGTCGCCGGCACGCACCTCGGCGGGGTCCTTGGCCATCATGTAGCCGCCGCCCTTACCGCGTACGCTCTTAAGCAGGCCCGCCTTCATGAGCGGACGGACCAACTGCTCCAAATACTTTTGCGAGATATGTTCACGGTCGGCGACCTCGCGCAGGGCAATCTTGCCCTCGGTGTCACCAAGCGCTGCGATATAGATCATCAGTCGGAGGGCATAGCGGCCCTTAGAAGAAATGAGCATACCTACCCTCTCATCGTTGCCGGGACAAAATACCAGGCTTGTTTGTCCCAAATCCTATGCACGCGGGGCAAACAAGCCTGATAATTATGTCCCACATCTAAAAAGTCGAGTGGATTAGTCGGGTTTTCCCTTGACTAACGCCGAACCCATAGTAACTTTATTCCGAGAAGATTCCTAGGGTTTAGTACACCTATGAGTACACCATATACAGAGAGGGACAGCATGAGTGCGAATCCGCTGCTTTCCATCGAAGGTCTGACCGCCTCCGTGGACGAGAAGACCATCCTCCACAACGTCAACCTCAACGTCGCCGCCGGCGAGACCCATGTGCTGATGGGACCCAACGGCGCCGGCAAGTCCACCCTCGGCCACCTGGTCATGGGCGACCCCGTCTACACCGTGCAGGACGGCCGCATCGTCTTTGACGGCCAGGACATCACCGAGCTCACCACCGACAAACGCTCGCGCGCCGGCCTGTTCCTGAGCTTCCAGGCCCCGGTCGAGATCCCGGGCGTGCCGCTGTCGAGCTTTTTGCGCGCCAGCATCGCCGGCCGCCCCGGCCTGGAGATGAAGGGCAAGGAGTTCCGCCGTCGCGTCAAGGAGCTCGCGGCCGAGCTCAACATGGATACCGCCTACCTCAACCGCGAGCTGGGCGTGGGCTTCTCGGGCGGCGAGAAAAAGAAGGTCGAGATGCTCCAGCTTCTGCTGCTGCAGCCCAAGCTCGCCATCCTGGACGAAACTGACTCCGGCCTGGACGTCGACGCCCTGTCCACCGTCAGCCATGGCATGGATGCCTACCGCAAGAGCTGCGACGGCTCCATGCTCATCATCACGCACAACACGCGCATCCTGGAGCACCTGGATGTCGACCGCGTCCACGTTATGGTCAAGGGCCATATCGTGCGCGAGGACGACGCCTCGCTGATCCCTTGGATCGACAAGAACGGTTTTGAGACCTTCGAGCGCGAGGCCGCCGAGCAGCGCGCCCAGGCCGAGGCCGCCGCTGCCGAGCAGCAGGCGTAAAGGGGCGACGCAATGACCAAGAACCGCACCGAGGTCGCGGACATCGACCGCAGCCTCTACGACTTCACCTATGGCGAGGAGGGATTCGAGCGCCTCGACGCCGGCATCACGCCCGACATCGTGCGCGAGATCAGCGCCAAAAAGGACGAGCCGCAGTGGATGCTCGACCTGCGCCTCAAGTCCCTCGAGATCTTCAACCGCTTCCCCGACCCAACGTGGGGCCCCTCCATCGAGGGCCTGGACATGGACAACATCGTCACCTACGTCAAGCCCAACACCGACCAAAAGCACGACTGGGAGTCGGTGCCCGACGACATCAAGGACACCTTTGAGCGCCTGGGCATTCCCGAGGCCGAACGCAGCTACCTGGCGGGCGTCGGCGCACAGTACGACTCCGAGCTCGTCTACCACAACATGCAGGACACGGCGTCCAAGATGGGTATCGTCTACTCCGGCATCGAGGAGGCCCTGCACGACCCGCGGTGGGAGCCGCTCATCCACGAGAAGTTTATGACCCTCATCCCGCCCACCGACCACAAGTTTGCGGCCCTGCACGGCGCCGTGTGGTCGGGCGGCTCGTTTGTCTACGTGCCCAAGGGCACCAAGCTCGATTTTCCGCTGCAGAGCTACTTCCGCCTCAACGCCAAGGGCGCCGGTCAGTTTGAGCACACGCTCATCATCGTCGAGGACGACGCCGACCTGCACTTTATCGAGGGCTGCTCCGCGCCCAAGTACAACGTGGCCAACCTTCACGCCGGTGCTGTGGAGCTCTTTGTGGGCAAGCGCGCGCACCTGCGATACTCGACTATCGAGAACTGGTCCAAGAACATGTACAACCTCAACACCAAGCGTGCGCGCGTGGACGAGGACGGCGACATCGAGTGGATCAGCGGCTCCTTCGGCAGCCACGTGGGCTACCTCTATCCCATGAGCGTGCTCAACGGCCGTCGCGCCCGCTCGAGCTTTACCGGCATCACCTTTGCCGGTGCCGGCCAAAACCTCGACACCGGCTGCAAGGTCGTACTCAACGCGCCCGATACCTCGGCAACCGTCGAGACCAAGGGCATCTCCAAGAGCGGCGGCATCCAGACCTTCCGCAGCTCCATCGTGGCCACGCCTAAGGCCGAGGGTTCCAAGGCAACCGTGAGCTGCCAGTCGCTCATGCTCGACGACCAAAGCCGCTCCGATACCATCCCCGCCATGGACATCCGCGCCAAGAATGTCGACATCGGCCACGAGGCCACCATCGGCCGCATCGGCGACGACAAGGTGTTCTATCTGATGAGCCGCGGCATCTCGGAAGAAGAGGCCCGCACCATGATCGTCAATGGCTTTGCCAACCCGGTCTCCAAGGAGCTGCCGCTTGAGTACGCCGTCGAGATGAACAACCTGATCAAGCTCGAGATGGAAGGAGCGATCGGATAATGAAACAGGAAACCAACACCGCTGCCACCACGCTCGAGCAGGTTAATGCGATGCCTGCCGCCACTTGGGGTTGGCTGCGTATGAACCAGACCAAGCTTGAGCTTTCGGACGAGCTTGCCGCCGCTCCCGCCGAGGCCGTTGAGATCGAGGGGCTGGACGAGCAGTTTGCCGGCTCGGCCGACGCCTTCGACGCCGCCATGGATGCCATGGCCGAGCGCTTCCCCGAGCGCCGCGCCTCCGCCCCCGGCGACGCCGCCGATCGTGCCCGCATCACGCCCGAGACCGAGCTCGACGTGCCCGCCACCTCTGTCTACCAGGCCGGCGCCATCAAGCTCGAGGAGGAGCTCTCCCCTGCCGAGGCCTTCGAGACCGGCATGGGTGAGGCCGCCTATACCTACCTGGCCGAGCACGCCACCAAGCACATCGTCATCGATGTGCCCGCGTACCAGCACGCCACGGCCACTGTGCGCGTGAATGGCGTCGACGCAGCCGCTGCGATTGCCGCCATCGACGTCGTCGCCCGTCCGCAGGCAACGCTCGACCTCGCTCTAGCCCTAGACTCCCCCGTCAACGGCCAAGGCGTCGTGGGCTCCGTGCTGCGGGTGTGCGCTCACGAGTACGCCACTGTCAACGTAACCTGCACGCAGACGCTCGATGACAGCTGGATCGCGCTCGACGACACCGGTCTGTTCCTGGACGAGGGCGCGCGCGTCAACGTGCAGCACACCGTCCTGGGTGCCGGTGCCAGCGCCACCGGCCTTGCCGGCGACCTGCTGGGCGACACCGCCAAGGTGACCATCGATACCGATTACCTGGGTGCCCGCGAACAAGTTCGCGACTTTAACTACGAGCTGCGCCACCGCGGCCGCAAGACCGAGTGCGAGATCGACGCCAACGGCGTGCTGACCGGTACGTCCAAGAAGGTCTACCGCGGCACCATCGACCTCGTGCACGGCTGCAAGGGTGCCGTCGGCACCGAGCGCGAAACCGTGCTCTTGGCCAACAAGGGCGTCGACAACAAGACCGTTCCCGTCATCCTCTGCGACGAGGACGACGTCGCCGGCAACCACGGCGCCACCATCGGTCACGTCCGTGACGAACAGCTGTTCTATCTCGCCTGCCGCGGCCTTGACCAAAACGCCGCCGAGGACCTGTTCATCCGCGCCAAGCTGGAGGACGCCGCGCTTTCCGCCACTGACGAGCGCACCCGCGCTGCCGTCGTCCGCTTGGGCAATAACCTGATCGACAACTTTGAGGAGGAGCTCGCATGATCGACACCGAGCACGTTAAATGCGACACCTGTACCGCACCGGAGCCTATGGAGCTCGACGCCAGCGACGAGGCCTCGCGCGGCTGGCCTACCGTCGACATCGAGACCAACCCCTACAAGGCGCAGTTCCCGCTGTTCCAGCAGCACCCCGAGATCGCCTTCCTCGATAGCGCCGCCACCGCGCAGCGTCCCGCCTGCGTGCTCGACGCCGAGCGCGACTTCTACCGGCGCATGAACGCCAACCCCCTGCGTGGCCTGTACTCGCTGTCCGTCGAGGCCACCGAGGCCATCGCGAAGGTGCGCCAGCAGATCGCCGACCTCATCGGCGCCCCCCAGGCCAACGAGGTCGTCTTCACCCGCAACACGAGCGAGTCGCTCAACCTGGTCGCCAAGAGCTTTGCGCCCACGGTCCTCGAGCCGGGCGACGAGGTCGTCATCACCATCATGGAGCACCACTCTAACCTGATCCCGTGGCAGCAGGTCTGCCGCGAGACCGGCGCCAAGCTCGTCTACCTCTACCCCACCAAGACCGGTCAGCTCACGACCGAGGAGGTTCTGTCCAAGGTGGGCCCCAAGACCAAGATCTTGGCTGTGGGTCAGGTCTCTAACGTCCTGGGCGTCGAGAACCCGGTCAAGAATCTCGGCAAGCTCGTGCACAAGTACGGCGGCTATCTGGTCGTCGACGGCGCGCAGTCGCTGCCGCACATGCCGGTCGATGTGGCCGATCTGGGCGCCGACTTCTTTGCCTTTAGCGCGCACAAGGCCATGGGCCCCATGGGCATCGGCGTGCTGTGGGGCAAGATGGACCTGCTCAACGCCATGCCGCCCATGCTCACCGGCGGCGAGATGATCGACTCGGTCACCGAGCAGGACGCCGTCTGGGCGCCCGTCCCCGAGAAATTCGAGGCCGGCACGCAGGACGCCGCCGGCATCTTCGCCACGGGCGCGGCGCTTGACTACCTGGTCAACACGGTAGGCTACGAAAACATCCAGACCCGTGAGAAGGCACTCGTCCACTACCTGATGGGCGAGCTCATGCAGCTCGACTTTGTCCAGATCATCGGCTCCATCTATTGGGACAACCACCACGGCGTCGTCAGCTTTAACGTCAAGGGCATCCACCCGCACGATGTCGCGAGTATCATGGACATGGACGGCGTTTGCATCCGCGCCGGTCACCACTGCGCGCAGCCTCTGCTCACCTGGCTGGGCGTCGAGAACCTTGCCTGCTGCCGCGCCAGCGTGGCCTTCTACAACGACAAGGCCGATATCGACAAGTTCATCGCCGGCCTGCATCACGTTTGGAGCACGTTCAATGGGTAATCTGTACACCTCTACCACGTTTATGGAGCACAACTCGCACCCCGACTACAAGTACGAGATGGATGCCCCCACGCACGAGCACGACGGCATCAACCCCAGCTGCGGCGACGAGCTCACCTTGCAGCTGCGTGTCGAAAACGGCGTGATCGTGGAGGCCTCCTTTACCGGTCACGGTTGTGCCATCAGCCAGGCCAGCGCCGACATCATGGCCGATCTCATCACCGGCGAGACGGTCGAGGAGGCTCGTCGTCTGGCAGGGCTTTTCCTCGCCATGATCCGTGGCGAGCAGCTCTCCGAGGAAGACCTGGAAGACCTGGACGAGGCCGCCCAGCTCCAGGACATCTCGCACATGCCCGCCCGCGTCAAATGCGCCGAGTTAGCCTGGCGCACCCTCGACGGCATGCTCGAAGGGTAAACTAGCCAGAAGCGGATGCCCCAGATCAAAGGGTTTGATTGCC
>ULSU01028732.1_pt1 | contig 11395 bp, 8 predicted proteins | sample 1956941 | NCBI WGS metagenome assembly ULSU01 (sample SAMEA4835715, study PRJEB28245) | human gut metagenome | biome: gut microbiome; material: fecal sample | place: Denmark | collected 2008
GTGGGAGCCCACTACGCAGCCTAACCATCTGTGTAAATCCGTGAAATCTGTGGGAGAACATTACTGTAACAGGGTGCATGGGTATGGCAGGGATGCCATACCCTCCTACAAATCTGTGGGAGTTCCTTCTCAACAATAAACTTCTGTGTATTCTGTGAATTCTGTGGGAGAACATTGCTGTAGCAGGCTGCGTGGGTATGGCAGGGATGCCATACCCTCCTATGTGGGAGACAAGTGCCCCCATTAAAACTTTTTCAGCAGGAACGACGGCTTTACGCGCAGATAGATGCCAGCCGCAAGACTCACCTTATTATTATTGTTATACACCTTGTCGCCAACGACGAAGTCGTCCGTGGGCAGCGTGTTGAACACATCAGCCTGCACGCCCCATGAGAACCCCTTACCGAGTTCTTGTGCATAGCTCAGTTGAGCACAGACGGTGCGGTTGCGCTGCATCTGGAAGTCGCGGTTGTGTATACCCACCGAGCCGTAGAGCGGGTTGCCGAAGATAGATATAAACTTTGAGCTATCCCAGTAGGCACCGCGCAGACAGAAGCGCCAGATGTCAGCCTCCGCTTTCACGTACACACCTTTGCCATTGTCGAAGGGTAGGAGAGCACCCGTCATCTGTCGATAGTAAGCCACGTCAGCCTCTGCATTCAGGCGCGTAAGAATAGAGTTGTCGGTGTGTATCGTTACGCCGACACCTGCCGCTGCGTTCATCCATGTCTTCACCTGCCGCTGTTCGGCGTCAGGGTTTATCTCGCCACCACGGTGCTGCATCACCACCTGCAAGGGGAAGTAGACATGCGTGCGTCGCTCTGGACGGTTAGCCTTGAAGCGTGTTGACAGTCCGAAGGTGAACGCCTCCTGATGCGTGTCTTTGTCGAAGATGAAACTCTCCCAGTTCACCCACACGTCGAAGTCGAGCGGTTTCGTCTGCCACTGCATCTGTACGCCCATTTCGGGGTCAGCCGAGAGAGCGTTCTCCTGATTGTAGAGCGGTTCGATGAGTCGGTGGTTCGCCCCACCATATATATTACCGAGTATGAGGTTGAAGTTTCGGCTCACAGCCAGTTGCACGTTGAAGAACGGTAGCAGATGGAAGCCCGTCTGCGTTTGGTCGCCCTTCCATGTTGCTATGTCGCTATAGTTGAGGTTAGGATATTTGTTTGCACCCCAATAGTGGAGCATACTAACGCCCACCTCCACGCGCAAGTTCTTCAGTGGCTGGTAGCTCACTGTAGGCTGCAGGCGGTAGCCGGGCAGCGTGTATCCCTTCGAGAGGCATCCCTTATACTCATTGTCGCGGAAGAAGCACAGAGCGTTGAAGTTGAGTCGCAGCTCACCGCACGAAGCAGAGTCGATGCGGTGGCTGTTCTCGAATAGTAGCGAGTCGATATGTGCGCTGCCCTGTGCCTTGGCGTTAGCGGTCGTTAGCAGCAAAAGTGCCGCGGTAAGAAGTGTCGGTAAACGTTTCATTAGTTTCTTATTACTACTTTCTAAGTTTCTTGTTTAGCTGTTCGATTGTGAGGTTTGTTGCCGTCACCTTTCCGTTTTCGATGACTATATTGTCGGGTATGTTCGACATGCCGAGAAGGTTGTACACATCGCCGTCTATCGACTTGCCGTCGCAGATGGTAATGACATCTTCTATTTCTCTTGTGTTGAGTATTCTGCGACATTCAGCGCGCGAGTAGTCGAGACATATATTCACCACCTTGACCTCCCCTTTCGTCTCTTTCTGCAGTAGTGCCATGCTCTGTAGCATCGATATACTATTGTAGTGCCATGATGCCCATGCCACCACTACTGTTGTGCCAGCGGTGGAGAGTGTGGCGTTGTTCACCGGCTTGCCATTGATGTCGTAAGCTGCGAACTTCGGAATACGGCTGTTTGTGGTGAGCGTTGTGCGGTTGTTTATGCTCTGTTGTAGACTCTTAAGAGAGTTGTTCCCGGGTTGATGTTCAAGCATGAGGTTTATCAGCTGTCGTGCAGTGGCGAAGTCGGGACGCTCCTTCTGCAGGAAGAAGTTGCGCACGACGTATGTGCTCACTATCGATTCGGGATGATCCTCTACAAACTGGCGTGCGTATTTCAGTATCTCGTTGGGTGAGGCGTTTGCAATCTGTTCACGCAGTTCGTTCATCAGTTCGTTCGGCTTTGTGCCTTTCACCTTCATCTCTTTCAGGTGTGAAGCGTCGCCTTTTATGTCTACGCTCTTTCCTGGTGCTGCAAACACGGGTTGCTCGGTGAAGTTTGGGAACACAATCATCAGTGTCATCTCTTTCTTACACTCCACCTTATATGTAAAGCGTCCTGCTTGCACCTTTATAGTGTCGATACCCTTTAGGTTGCCATCCGGGCTATATACATAAAACTCGCCCTGATTAAGGTTCAGGAGCCTGCCGTCGATTTCGAAATGACGACTATCGGTTCCACATGACACCATAATCAGGGCGAGTAATGTCGCTATAATTGTTTTGTTCATTTTAGTCGTATGAACTGAAGTTAGAATAAGAAGGCTGAGAGCAATAACCCTCAGCCTTCATTTATTTTTAATTGTTTAAAACGTCTTGCCACGTCTTACTTCAGAAGAGAGAGCTCCAAGTCCTTCTCAGCGTACTCCTTCAAAGAAGGATCCTTCTGGAGAGCCTCCTTGAGGTAAGAGTTAGCAGCGAACTTGTTGCCACGACGTGCAGCTACGATAGCGCGGAGGTAGTCGGTCATACCGTTCGGGTTAGCTACCTTGTCAAGAGTGCTTGTAGCGCCCTCGTAGTCCTTGTTCAGGATCTGAGCAAGAGCTGCAGTGTTTGTGTTCTGCTTGTTGAAGTCCTTGTCAGCCTGAGCGTAGTTGCCCTTAGCGATGTTGAGCGCAGCGATAGCTGATGTTACGTTCTCAGAGCCAGAAGCCTTGGCAATCTGACGTTCTGCACCCTGTACGTCGCCCTCGATGAGCGAAATGAGACCGAGGTTAGCCTGTGCCTCCGGAGTAGATGAACCGAGAGAAGTAGCCTTCTGAGCGTACTGCTTGGCAGCTGCTACGTCGCCCTTAGCGAGTGCAAGAGCAGCGAGGTTGTTGTAAGCGCGGTAGTCGTTCGGGTAAACCTCTGTTGTCTTCTTGTAGATTTCCTCCTTCTTAGCTGCCGACTCCTCGAGAGTAGCAGAGTAGAGAAGCTCGTCAACGCTCAGCTGAGTAGCGTCGCTGCTGTACTGCTCCTTGATCTGGTCGTCGCTACGGCCGATTGTCTCATAGTTGATGATGAGGCGTGAACGGCGAAGCTCCGGGAGAATGCCGTCAGCAAGCTCCTGGAAGCCTGCAGACATGTTGCGGATCTGCTGCTCGCGCTCCTGCGGGTCGCTGTACATAGAGAGCACGCGGAGGATTACCTCCTTGTCCTGAAGGTTAGATGCTGCAACGAGCTTCTGGAAACCGTCCCAGTCCTGTGCTGTGTAGTGAGCGTCGATAGCTGCGTCTACCTTTGTCTGCTTCAATGTACCCTTAACGTACTTCTCTGACTCGTTCTGACGGTTTCCGGCGAGCTTATCGTTGAACTTAACGCCACCGTCTGGTGAAGCGTAAGCCTGGATTTCTACGTTCTGTACGTTGTAGCCTTCCTTGTCAGCGTTGATCTTCTTAAGCAACTCTACAAACTCCTTAACAGAGTTGTTCTTGAGCTCGCTCTTGCGGATGTTAGCCTGGTTGATGAGGAACTTGATGTTAGCCTCCTGCTTAGCAGCGTTTACGCGCTGGAATGCGTCAGGAGCGATGCAGCCGCTCTCAGAAGCGAGAGTCTTCTTGTAGAGCTCTGATGTAGCGATAACGCCATCAGCTACCTTCACTGCAGGTACGTCGAACTGCTTCTTGCCGATGCGTGCGTCGAATGTAAGGTACATCTCGCTCTGCTGCATCTCTGGAACGTACTTGAAGTTAGACTTCATTGTGTAGCGACCACCTACCTTGTAAGAGATAGTCTGATCGTTGCCCTTTACTTTCTCACCCTGGAAAGTAGCACTCTGACCCTTAGCTACCTGACCGTCAGCGTAGCGCAACTCTGGAGTAACTGTGACAACAGCCTTCTTCTTCATGTACTTCTCTGGGAATGTTCCGTTGATTGTAGCTGGAACATCGCCTGCGTTTGCCTCAAGTGGGTTAGGGATAACTGTGAAGTTGTCCGCTGAGAGCGGTCCAAGCTTCGAACAAGATGTCATGAACAGCATTGTAGCTGCAGACAGTAAAAGAAGATTGTTTTTCTGCATAATTTGTATGAAAATATTAATTGATATATCTATATTAGTGTTATTACACACGCTTAATGCGTTTACGTGTACATAATAATGTGCTACAAAGATACGCACTTATATTGTTTGCGACAAAGACAACTATATTTAATTATGTTTAATTAACGATATGAATAGCTTCTTAACTCCTATAATAATAAAAAGACAGCAGAGATAAGTCTCAGCTGTCTTTTTATGTTGGATTTCATCCTTCGTTTTCTCGCCATGGCATAACTCGAGCAAGCTCGGTTCTGCTCATTTGGCTTAACGAAAACGTTGGTTTGTGATTGGTTTGGCTTAGTTGAGAGCGTCTGAAAGCTCGGCACCTGCCTTGAACTTAGCAACCTTCTTTGCTGCGATCTGAATCTTCTCACGAGTGCGGAGGTTCATGCCTTCGCGAGCTGGGCGCTCGTTAACACTGAATGTACCGAAGCCGATGAGCTGTACCTTGTCACCCTCAACGAGAGCTGTCTTGATTGCTTCTACTGCAGCTTCGAGAGCCTTCTTTGCGTCAGCCTTGCTGAGTTCAGCACCTACTGCTATCTTCTCTACTAATTCTGTCTTGTTCATAATTCTGTTGTATTTAAATTGTTTATAAATGTTAGTTTTCTCAGAGTTTGAAGAGCTAAAAATGTGTAACTCACACTATTTCAGTGACAAATTTAGAGTTTTCCTTTCATAAATCAAACAAAAAACAGAAAAAAGTGCATAATTAATTGAAAAAAAAAGCGCGAAGAGCCTGTTTTATGCCTTTTTACGTGGATTTTTCGTAATTTTGCCACTCTAACGATGCGATATTTACAAATATATAAAAATGTGATATGAATAATATTCCAACGATAACAAAAAACTTACTTATTGTGAATGTAGTGGTGTTCTTAGCCATTTATTTGTTTAGAAATATGGGTGTAGACCTCAACAATGTTTTAGGCTTGCACTTCTTTCTTGCGCCCGACTTTCACATCTATCAGCTCTTTACATACATGTTCGCTCACGGCGGTTTCAGCCACATCTTCTTCAACATGTTCGCGCTGTGGATGTTCGGTTGCATAGTTGAGCGCACTTGGGGACCGAAGAAGTTTCTCACTTATTATATAGTGTGCGGAGTGGGCGCTGGTCTGTTTCAGGAGTTGGCACAGTTCGCGCAGTTCTATTTTTTAGCAAGCGAACAACTTCCTCACTTCACATTGGCTCAGACAATGAAAGTGGCTAATGCCAATGCCGCCTTCCTTAACCTTTGGACTACCGTAGGTGCATCGGGTGCTGTCTATGGCATACTGCTCGCCTTCGGTATGCTCTATCCCGAGGAGCGCATCTTTATATTCCCGTTGCCTGTGCCTATCAAGGCAAAGTGGTTTGTGATGGGTTATGCTGCGATAGAATTGTTCATGGCTTACTCTTCTACGGGCGACGGAGTGGCTCACCTGGCTCACTTGGGCGGTATGGTGTTCGGTTTCTTCCTCATTCGCTACTGGCGACGCCATCCCGACATTCGCTACAGTCGTCGCAGCGGACAGCAGTTCTTCGACTCTATGCGTGCCTCGTGGGAGCGTCGCACGGGGCGCAAAAATCGTGGCGGTGTGTTTACCAATAGTGCAAATACACGCCATGAGAGCGATTGGGACTACAACGCACGCCGCAAGGCAGAGCAGGAGCGAATGGACGAGATATTGGATAAGATACGTCGTAATGGTTACGAGTCGCTAACGCGTGAAGAGAAACAGCAACTCTTCGATGCAAGTAACAGAAAATAAAAAACAGACTTACACGCTTTGAAAAATATAAAATCAATAATCTTTCGCATCGTCGCCGCATTCAATGTGGTGACGGTGCTCTTTATGTTAGCTATAGGATATAGCGACAGGGTTAACCCTACGGCTCATCCGTTGATAGCTAACATAGGGCTTGTATTCCCCTTGTTTTTGCTGCTTAATATAGCATTTCTCGTCTTTTGGTTGTTGTTTTGTAAGCGTGGGGCACTCATCTCGTTAGTCGGAATGATAATATGTTTCGGTCCGGTGCGCACTTATGTTCCGCTGAATGTTCCGTCTTCGGCTCCTGAGGATGCGTTGAAGATAATGTCGTACAATGTGTTCTGCTTTTCTACGTGGACTGACTTGTCGCAGCCATGCGCTATAGCCGATTATATGTTGGAACAGGACGCTGATATCGTTTGTTTGCAGGAAGCTGATGTACAATGGGCAAAGCGTGTGAAGATAGACTCTTTGATGGACGTGAAGTATCCTTACAGAAAATATAGTGGCTCGAAAAATCCCAAAGGAGGCGATGCTGTCGGTATATATAGTAAGTTGCCGATAGTAGGGGAGGAATATATATCCACCGAAGAGGATACATATAACGCCGTATCTTATGCTCTAAAGACAGGTGAAAAGGACACTACGCTTGTTATTGTAGCCCACTTCCAGGTTACCGGATTGTCGCCCGAAGACCGTACACGCTTTAAGTCGATGTTGAAAGGTGACATGGAAAGCGATGAAACAAAACAGGAAACACATCGCCTGTGGAACTTGCTTGGCGAGTCGTCAGCGAAACGTGAACCACAGGCAGACGCTGTGGCTGAATACATTGAGCATCATAAGCATCAGAGCATAATCCTTGCAGGCGACTTCAACGATTCGCCCATATCCTATACCCATCAACGCTTAGCTAAAGAACTCACCGATTGTTATGTAGCTACGGCGAATGGTCCTGGTATATCTTACCACTACAACGCTTTCTACGTGCGCATAGACAACATCATGTGCTCCGACCATTGGAAACCCTATGAATGCAAGGTGGATAATAGCATAAGTGCATCCGATCATTATCCGATTGTATGTAAGCTGCAAAGGGTAAAATAGCAATGAGTATAGGGGTGATGACACCACTTTAAAAAGTGCTTTTTCACCTTATATATTATAAAAATATTTAAAAAACTGGACTTTTATAAGTGTTTTAAACTCTTAAACCTCTGCAAAACAAAGAAATAAAGCTATAAATTTCGGTTTAACTGAAAAAATCTGTAACTTTGCACGCTATCTGTATACACAGCGAAAAAATAATAATAACAAAAAATAAATCAAAAAAATGCAGAACAAAGGTATTGTAATTGTAACAGCCGTCCTTTTGACGCTTGCAAGTATCTTCTATCTCTCGTTCTCGGCTGCCACAAAGTACTACGACAGCCAGGCTGCGAAGATAAAGGATCCTATCGCACAGCAGGACTACAAGGACTCCGTGAAGTATCTTGGCATCTACTCTTATCAGAAGTGTCTCGAAACACAGATCGGTCTCGGTCTTGACCTTAAAGGCGGTATGAACGTCATCCTTGAAGTGAGCGTTCCTGATGTACTCGAGAACCTCGCCGACCACAAGGTAGACGCAGCTTTCGTTAAGTCGATGAAAGAGGCTCGCGCAGAGCACGAAGTATCGCAGAGCGACTTCATCACTCTCTTCGTCAACGCTTTCAAGAAGAACGCTCCGGGACGTCATCTCTCAGAGATCTTCGCTACACAGCAGCTCCAGGGCAAGGTGTCGCCTAACTCTTCTGACAAGGAAGTAGAGAAGGTGCTCCGTTCAGAGGTGCAGGCAGCTATCGACAACTCGTTCCTCGTCGTACGTACACGTATTGACAAGTTCGGTGTCGTACAGCCTAACATCCAGAAGCTCGAGGGTCAGCAGGGTCGTATCATGGTAGAAATGCCGGGTATCAACGAGCCGGAGCGCGTGCGTAAGCTCCTCCAGGGTAGCGCAAACCTTGAGTTCTGGGAGACATACAACTCAGACGAAATCATCCCTTACCTCTCACAGCTCAACCAGCGCGAGGCTAACCACCGCTCTGGTGCCAAGGAGGAAGTAGCCGACTCGGCTGCTACCGACACAGCAGCAGTAGCAGCAGCCGAGAAGGTAGAAGCTAAGGCAAAGGCAGCGTTCAAGACAAAGAAGGACGCTAAGGCAGACGACGCAGCAGCTATGGCTGAGGCCAAGAAGCAGAACCCGCTCTTCTCTGTGTTCCAGCCTTCTGGTAACGGTGCGCTCAGCCTCGTAGGCTACGCTTCGGCACGCGACACAGCAGAGGTAAACAAGATTATCTACTCGGCTCTTGCTAAGCAGATACTCCCCGCCGACTGCCGCCTCCTTTGGAGTGCTAAGCCAGCTGACGGCATCCAGGCAAAGAACATCTATGAGCTCCACGCTATTAAGGTGACAACCACCAACGGCCGCGCTCCTATCGAGGGCGACGTAGTGACCGACGCTAAGGACCAGTTCAACAACCTTACTGGTTCGCCTGAGGTTTCAATGACCATGAACTCTGATGGTGCACGCCGCTGGGCAGCCCTCACAAAGGCTAACGTAGGCAAGGCAATCGCTATCGTACTCGACGGTACAGTTTACTCTGCTCCGCGCGTAAACGGCGAGATTTCTGGCGGTCAGTCGTCTATCTCTGGTAACTTCACAATCGAAGATACAAAGGACTTGGCTAACACTCTTAAGTCTGGACGTATGCCGGCTCCGGCACACATCGTTCAGGAGGAAGTAGTAGGTCCGACACTCGGTGCACAGTCAATCCAGCAGGGCTTCATCTCGTTCATCTTCGCCTTCATCATCCTGATGATCTACATGGTAGTGATGTACGACTTCATCCCGGGTATGGTAGCTAACGGCGCCCTCCTCCTCAACCTCTTCTTCACCATGGGTATTATGGCATCGTTCCAGGCAGCTCTTACAATGCCAGGTATCGCCGGTATCGTGCTCGCCCTCGGTATGGCGGTGGATGCCAACGTGCTTATCTACGAGCGCACCAAGGAGGAACTCAAGAAGGGTCTCGGCACCAAGCAGGCACTCTCGCTGGGTTACAGCAACGCCTTCTCAGCCATCTTCGACTCTAACTTGACATCAATCATCACAGGTATCATCCTCTACGTGTTCGGTACAGGTCCAATCCGCGGTTTCGCTACCACACTTATCATCGGTATCTGCTGCTCGTTCTTCACCGCAGTGTTCCTCACACGCCTCGTTTACGAGAACCGTCTGAAGCACGACAAGTGGACAAAGCAGAACTTCTCTACACGCGTATCACGCAACTTCATGGCAAACAAGAACTTCGCGTTCATGTCGTCATATAAGACATCATTCACAGTGTTCGGCATCGTAATCCTCATCATGCTTGGCAGCTTCTTCGTACGTGGCTTGAGCAAGGGTATCGACTTCACTGGTGGTCGCAACTACGTAGTGGTGCTCGAGAAGCAGACAGAGCCTGAGCAGGTGAAGGAAGCCCTCGTACCGCTCTTCAAGGGCGCAACAGTTAATGCTCTCGCACTCGGTACAGACGGCAAGACAATTCGTATCTCTACCAACTACAAGATCGAGTCGAACAACCCGGCTATCGACAACGAGGTAGAGGACATACTCTACAAGGGTCTCCACGGCGCAGGCCTCGTAACACAGGAAAGCGTTGAGGCATTCAAGAACCCTGACGTACGCGCAGGAGGTTCTATCATATCGTCTACAAAGGTAGGTCCGGCAGTGGCTAAGGACATCACACACGGTGCTATCATCAGCGTGCTCTTCGCCCTCGCAGCCATCTTCGTCTACATCCTCGTACGTTTCCGCAACGTAGCGTTCTCAGTAGGCTCTACAGTAGCCCTCGCCGTAGACGCAACAATCGTTATCGGATTCTTCTCACTCCTCTGGGACGTAGTGCCGTTCTCACTCGAGATCGACCAGACCTTCATAGGTGCTATCCTTACCGTTATCGGTTACTCTATCAACGATAAGGTGGTTGTGTTCGACCGTATCCGCGAGAACATCACACTCCACAAGAAGATGGATCTGCAGGAGCTCTTCAACAAGTCGCTGAACGAGACCCTCGCACGTACTATCAATACATCGTTCTCAACACTCATCGTGCTGCTCTGTATCTTCTGCTTCGGCGGTGAGAGCACTCGCAGCTTCTCGTTCGCAATGTTGCTCGGTGTAATCTTTGGTACACTCTCTTCTATCTTCATGGCTGCTCCGGTGGCTTACCTCACACTCGGTCGCAAGATCAAGCACGAGGAGGCAGCTCTCGAAGCCGTAGAGGTGAAGTAAGCAGACAATTAGTTAATATACTATATATACAAGCGTGGCGCTCATACAGAGTGCCACGCTTTTTTTATACTTTTGCATATCGTAGGATGCATGTAGGAGGCTACGGCATTCCTGCCGTAGCCATTGCAAATAGTTGTAACAATTTTATTTCAGTCGCCAAGGGCTACGGCAAGAACTGAAAGTCAGCGGCGCGTAGCGGAAAGCTAATGCCGTAGCCTCCTACCAACCTTATCGTATCGATTCTTGTATATACAGAGAGTAAGAGTCTTCAGGGAGTGACTTTGGATTATTAGCAATATAATCAACATACTTTTCAAACTCATCCCAATTTCTAAGTATTCTGTCAAATATACCTTTCTGCCATATATCCTCATTTATTCCCAATGACTTTCTAAGTTGAAAAGTAGTAAACCCCTTAACCTTACCAATAATATTATTTATTGGTTTATTTGTAAGTGATGACAACAATATATGCACATGATTTGGCATTACGACAAAGGTATGAAGTAAGTATTCCTTGTTGTTATAATAGTATAATGCCTCCACTAAAACGTTACGTACATCTTCACGTCGCAGTATACAATTTCCATAACCGTTATTTAGCCAATACTCCATCTTACGCATCATCATTATATCGTATGCTTTACGTGTATTGTTACCGGCAGTTCTTTTTTCTTCCTTTAGCATATTGGCACGGTCAGCTAAGAATTCTTCCACTTTATTCTTAGGTAGTGAGTCAGCTAATCGAAATGTAACGAACATTGTTTTGTTTTCTTGAAACCAGTGAGGCAATTTTCGTCCCCATATTTCTATATGCTTTCGTTTTTCAAGAAACTGTACAACGTCATAGGAAATGTTGTTAGGATTAGTCATAAACAGAATAGATATGGTTAGAGTTGCTTAAAAAGATAAGGATAATGTATATAACAAAGGTAGTTATTAAGCATTGAATGGCAAATGAAAAACAAAGAAATCTTTTAAAATTCTTGTGTTTTTATAAAAAATAACATATTGCAGGAGGCTA
>ULSU01059433.1_pt1 | contig 11345 bp, 23 predicted proteins | sample 1956941 | NCBI WGS metagenome assembly ULSU01 (sample SAMEA4835715, study PRJEB28245) | human gut metagenome | biome: gut microbiome; material: fecal sample | place: Denmark | collected 2008
AACTTCCCAAAACACGTCCTGCGGATCAACCGGATTTAGTTGTGTATAATAAATTGCAGCATTCCAAATAGCTTTATTCTCACTTAATCCTTCTACATTACCATCTTCTATAATATTATAAATTCTACTTTTTTCATTGAAATTAAACTTCATCTATACTGTCACCTCCAACTTTTATAGTTTTATTAGAAAATTTTGTGCCACAACACCAAAAATCTGCTTCTCCACATTTTTCAGGATATGTTAAAATGTAATCATGCTTTTCTAACATATTTTGAATAATTTGCCCACCACAAATATCCCAAACTATACTTTTACTCATCTTGCCGCTATAACAAATGTCTAAAAGCATGTCGCATAGAGATTCTGCATTAGGGCACACAGAGGTAACATCTTCTACAAGAGTTTCAAGAAGTCTATCTTTATCTGCTAAAAGTATTTTTCTTTCTTCTTCATTATTAACTTTTCTACTATTTAAAGTCTTTAAATCCATTAAATAATGTTCGCATAAGGATTTTATTTCGGCATATGAAGCTCTTTTTACATCATTTTTTGATTTATAAATTGTATAATCAAATTCAACATCCTCGCACGAAAAATTTTCTTTAAATTCACTCTCTATTTTATGACATATACGATTCATAGTAGAAGGGGACATATCAATTGGGCATTTTGCAGAACAATAATTAACAAATTTCTCAGTTTCACCATCTAAATCGCCCAATTTTAACATTTCCTCAAACGAAATTCCATATAAACTGGTTGATTTCGAGTTCGCTTCTTCAATAAAATTTTGATAATTAATTCTTTCTGCATCATAGTTATATATGAAGAAATAAGGCTTTTTATGAGCACAAATCCTCTGATTAAAGCGTTTTTGTTCTTGAATTTCCTCAGAATCATCAGATTGAATAATATTTGCTCCATAATTATGCCATTCTTTAGGCATCGGGATAGGTAAAATTCCTTTTGCCTTGTCAATCTCCCTTTGTTGCAATGCCTGCCCACATTGAGTTCTATATCTAAGAGTTTCATACTCTTTGCTGCCGGGAGCATAATTTGCCATTAAACTTGTCATTTGAGTAATTTTATTTGTTATAGAACCAATTTTGCTACCAAATCCAGCCTTATTAGATGCAATTACATCATCTTCTGTCACAATCTTTTTGGGAGCCTTAGTCTGTATACAATTCAAAGCAGGAAGGTTAGTTTGTCTTCTCATTAAAGGAGCATTATTTGTTGTAAATAAAAGATCTCCATCAAAATCAAAACCATTTAGCGCCGCTGGCATAGTGTCCCAACCATTAACAACTATACAGGTATCAATATATTGGAACCAGTAAAGAGCTTTTTGCTTCTTACAAATATTCTGAGACACTATCGAGTGAGCATTGCTCATTGGAGCTCTAAAACAAAGCACTCTATCAACACCCTCATCATACCAATACTTACTATAAATTTCTCCAGCATCTAAAATCCCATGCGGTTCTAACCCGAACATACTCTCACAAAGAGCATATAAATCACCAGAAAGAATTTGAAAATTACCATGTAAGTCTAAAACTCCAATTTTAGCATCTTTTATGCGCCTATTAATCATTTTTTTGATTTTTGAGCGGATATAAGGGTCATTTATTGTACTTTTATCAATCATAAGCGCTTTTGCAATATTATCTGCACTCATAACATTATTTTCATTCAAACCTTTGCCACATAAATAAGCTATGCTTTTTCGAGGGTCTAACCCCATAATGTCTTTTATTTCATTAACAGTAGGGGAGACAAGTTCATCAATATCCTCATCTGTAAGGTTTAAAGATTGGATGAATTGATAATTTAATTGTCTTATATCATCATTTTCTTCTTCAGAAGTCTTTGTAACTCTTAAAGTATATTTATTTTCAATACATTTTTGATAATAATCTTCCCATGAAGAATAACTTCCGCACAATTTAAGCTGGCTTTCAGTCAATATTAAATCTGCATCTCTGATGTCTCTTTCTTGCCCCCAATAATCCTTAATTAAATATTTTTCAGGACATTTTTCAGATGCACCAACAACTTCTTCCGCAAATTTTATAAAATCAAAAGTCAAAGCCATACCTTTTGTGAATGCGCAACGCATATTACATCCACTCATTGTATGATCTGGATCTCCATTCAGTTCACCATTCCATCTTTTTGATAAATGAGGAAGCATCATCGAACACCCATCAGACATATTATTTTCAAAATCTTCATTATGCTTTTCAGTAACTTTTGGTTCTTTTGTAGGATCACTGTCATCAATCTCTATAAAATCAGTTTTAAAATGGACAATGCAATCCTTAACTACGATTATACCTCCGGGAATTTTATTATCCCCAGTTCTCGGCCAGCTAACGGGTATAGAAGCACTTGCAGCCAGAGATTCGTAAGCCCCATATTTAGCAGGAGACAATTTAACTGATGTATTTCTACCATTTTCTATGCGCCTTTTTAGTTCATCATGAATATTAATCATGCTACCATTATATTCAACAAATCTATCTGCAGCATAAACAACACTAGATGTTTTTACACCATTTGTCGTACAAATAAGGCGTTTATATGGAATGCCATTTATCTTAAACCCCTGATTAGCTCTATCATAATCACCTTTTTTATCTATTACTAAGCACAAATAGTCTTTTTTAAACTGTAGCTCATATAAATCTTTATATTTTTTTGAAACTTTTTCTTTATTTTCTGCACTATTTGGCTGTTTTTTAATCTCTTTTATTTCTTTTTTGATCTGTTTTGCCTTAAAATCATAATCTTCTGTCCCATTTAATTCATTAATCCAAGTCAAAATTTGTGAGTCAGCTAAAGAAACAACCACTCCGGGAATCTTTCTTGCATCTGATAAGGACAAATTTAAGTCCCAATTATTTTGTTTTAATAAGCTTGAATTAATTTTATATATAAATTGCTGTGTTTTTTGCGCTTTTGCCAATAATCATCACTCCAATCTTGTGGATTGTATGATAATCAATCCTCTATATCCTTCACAAAATTTGGTCTTAAACGTTATCTCTGACCTGTCAAATCTTTAATTTTCCCCATTTATTCTTCTCCTAACTCATATATCACATAACATTCTTCACAATATATTCTATTATCAGCGGTTTTAATATAACTTTCTCCGACTTCCTCTCCACAACAATCACATATAATAGTATTAATATAACTCCATCCTCCACAATAAGGGCATCCTCTCCATGTTTCATAAGGAGGAGAGTCCAAACCATGTTTATCCATCCAATATTTAGGGGTTTCAAATGTCTTTTGACAATCTAAACATACATACATAAGTGATCACCTCATATTTCAATTTGCTTATCTGAAGCATAAAAAGCACTCCATTTGTTTACATTAGTTTCTGCCTCTTCTTTAGTACGATAGCAATTGCCAAGCTTATATCTCATCCGGTCTACATCATTATCTATCCACTCTGCTCCCCACGTCAGTCCATCTTCGGCAACATAATAATATTCATCATATTTTATAGGTTTCCAAGGCTTACGCCTAATTTTTAACTCTCCAGTAAGTAGCAAAGTAAGTATCAACCCTTGTACAACCCCATCTTTTCGCATAAGCCCTTGCCATGTCAATACATAAGTACCGTAATCCTCTATTATGAATTCTTCATCAAGCTCTACACCTAATAATGCAGCAATTTCATTCATGTGATTTTTCTCCATTTTGTGGTTCCTCCTTTATATCAACGTCATATCCAAACGTTGCAAACCAATATAATAATTTTGTTTTACTCACATATTCCCCAGAACTTTGAGTAAGCTGTTGCATTAAGGCATTCTTTGAAATAACTCTCATTCCATCACCTCAATTATGCATAACTCTTTATTTTTACCTGATGGGATTGCCTGAAAGCTAATATTTGTTGTCAAAGTCTGGTTCTGTACAAATGAACAAAGCCGACTTCCACCCATCCCTATTACATCTGTAGTGTCCATACCAAATTCCATATTCATATCTCGCATAGGTCTAACAAGTTGTGTAATATAACAAGGCATGCCATTAATATTACTTTTAATTTTCAAATAAAACGGTTCCTGAGCGTCTATATCAAGAGCAGACAAATCATAATAACTAGTTCCACAATATGGGCACTTATTTAATTCAATGTCATATGGAGCCCCACAATTTGGACAATTTCTTTGATTCATATTGCACCTCAAATATACTGATAATCTATATGTCCACACTTGTTGCACTGATATTGATATTTAGGAGGATAGGAAGCAAATTCATACATCTCATTACGACACATACCCCCACCACATTCAGGGCAAATATACTTTGGTTCAGACCATTCTTTTTGTTGAAGTGTACCCTCAGCAAATTTACGATATTCTTCCTCAGTAGGCAGATTTGTATCCAATCCAGTCACAAACACATCCCCTGTATGCTTACCAGAATGTATAGTAAGTGTTTTACCGTCAGTCGTTGTTACAGTATTGCAATGATAAGTCCCAATCATATTATTTGGGCAACTTTGGCATGGACTTACAATACTCCAATAAGGTTTGTTAATCCACTCACAATGTTTACAAAGATCATACATATTACATCCCTCCTATTGGTTCCGCAGCTTCCCAGCTCTCATATACTTTACCATCACTACGAAAGACATAATAACGTCCCTCAGCATGCTGACACGTTGTATCTACTCTAACAGAAAGGGTACTACCATTGCGATTTTCCATAATTTCATAAAAATTATCTATATTACCGGGACGATGATTAGCAATCCAAGCATTTATTTTATCATCTTCTCCCTCATTCAATGCCTTAAACGTAACCTGATCAAACCCCATAGGGGAGAAATTATCCTTATTGAGGAATTCAAAGCCATCGCGCAGTATCATTACCATTCGATTAGTACACCAAGTAGGCTTAGTATAACGCCACGCACTTAGATATTCACGAGGATTCGTAATTGAATAACTGAGCACTTTAATTGAATGAGGAATATCTCTTTCCTTCAATGATAGATTATGAGTCTGAAACTCAACCTTACAACCCAAATCACTACACTCATTGGCTACTTTCGTTGCCCATCTCATATCCTGAGAAGGATCGCACTCGCCAGTAATTATAACAGTAGGATATGCGCCAGTTTTGAGATTATAATTTGTCAAAAAATTGCGGAGCCTCGAAAAATAAACTTCCTCATTAGTGCCATAGAGATTATCAAACTTATAACCATGCTTGTGCCCACGCGCCACACAAAACGGGCAATGATACACGCAAGGCTGATATGGCGCAGAAATCTGTATATTCATTTATTTTTCTCCTTTCATACAACCAATAGGAAACACAAAATATTTACATTCCCAACAAGGATTAGACATATCGTCATCATCTCCATTACAAACCAAAGAGCCATCTATTTTCTCAGCCATTAGAACTCTCCTTTCTTATGCTTTTTAATCAAAGTAAAACTACCATCTTCATTAGAAGTCCAATACATAAAAGAATCCCACTCGTCAATGCGGCGGTCGTTTGCTGGATTTTCATATTTTCGCAACTGAGTTATCAAATCCCAGCCACACAATTTGCGTTCAACGCGCTTTTCATTATGCTGGCAAAGAGTTGAAACATTAGTGTCAATACAGATAAGTTCGTGAGATGTAAAGCCCCTAAACCATTCAAGATACTGAGTCCGCGCACATTCGATCGGTGCGTTCGCATCAACGAGCGTGTTAGTACCGCTCTGCATATTGCCCAAAATTCGTTGCCAAATTAGGAGCCAAGCCCACTCTCTATTAGAACGGTCAGCCGCACTACCATTTATGGACTCATAATACTCTTCAGGACAGATAATATCAAAGCCTTCAAGCTTACCTTCCTCTTTCATCTTATTGACAAATGTGGTCTTACCCGCACAACACGGGCCAGTCATAACTATTAATCTACTCATTTATTTTTCTCCTTAGCTTTCTGCCGAGCCATCGACATACGTTCTGCAAGTGCCGCCCTCTGCTCATCAGTATAATTAACCTGTTTAGGAGGAGAAAGCTTCATCCAGCTCTTAGGGACATACACCAATATATATCCATCATTGTCTTCTGGATTTTTTATAATTTTAACCTCATTCTCATACTTTTCTGCTAATTTATAAATCTTATTAATCCATTTTTGCTCATTAGAACAAAAAGTTGCTGTATTTCTATCATTGGTACACTCTATACATGTTTCTCTTAGTTCTACCATAAATGCCTCCTATTGTATTCTATTGATTTTTCGAAGCTATTTTTAATTTTATATTTTGCTAATGGAATTACCTTACTTAAAGAATTGGATGCAAAATTCACACCGTTTTTCAATAGTCACTATTGGATTTTAACTTATTCTGTTTCCATTCGTAATTTAAGTGGAGCTTATCTTGTGTCCACTGCTGATTTTTTCTTTCTTCTTCAGCAATGACCTTTTTCATTTCATCAATGAGCTTCTGCTGAGACCGCATCGCCTTTTGTTGCTCTTGATTTTTCTCAACCTTTCTTCTAAAACGTTTATATCTTAAACAATCAATAAAAGAACGAAATTCATATGTTTCACCAATAGATTGCCCCGTAATACGCAAGCTAACATGCTCATCGCCTAAATACCATTTATTAGGCGAAATAGTATAAAATGAATAAAATTGCTTAAAAGAAAATTTATATGTATCTTCTTCCAATTCTATCCACCACATAAACCAACATATTCCATACAGTATTCCCCCTGTTAGCAATAAAACAATTAAAAGCACTAAAAACATAATCTTCCCTCTTTTAACTCAAATTCCTCACATCCCCGTCCACTCTCGCAATCCTTTTTGCAAAAACGGCAAGGGTTCGCATCGAGGGCCAGTCTACGGATCACATAAGCTTGATATTCGTTTTCTCTACGCAACTCCTGAATAATAAGATCGGTCTCAGTCATGTTATCTCCCTCTCAGTCCCATAAATAATAAAAATACTTGTTAAATAGCTTAAAAAATTCTTTGCTAGCCATTTCGCGCATCTCATCCATCTTTTTCCAATCATCTGGCTCTAAATTATCATACATATCTCTTCTTTCGTCCATCTGCGCCAAAAGTTCAAGCATTCTATCAATGCCATCATTATACATCTTTATATTACGCTTAGATTGTTCTTCATTATCAAACTCAGGAGGTTCGTCAAGAAGATATCCCGTACCCATACGATAATGCCGATGCCAAAATAAAATTTCACGCATCGTATCTATAAACCACACATAAGTTTCCCACTGTGCTTGAGGGGCATAACCGTGTTTAAGAGTAAAGAAAATACGCTTAATAAAAATTGGTATATCTTTTATATTTCGCCAAAAATAACGACCACGAAAATTAAATAGACCCCAAGATAAATTATTAGTTCTTTTCATTGATTTCTCCTTAATAAGCAGTTAGTAAAGTTTTTAGTTTGCAATTAAAAGCTTCTTCCAACATATTCTTAATTTCAGCTACACAACCTCTACAATACATTGAGGTACGTCCCTCAACATCCACTGTACAAATTAAATTCCCACTCCCATTATAAGCCAGTTCAACACTAATATCATGCGCGTTAGCAAAATTCATAAGATTCTTAGAGACAGCGAGAATGCCTTCTTCTGTCTCAGGGTACTTGGTAATTACAAAAATACTTTTTGCAAAACTCATTTTCATACCTCCATTAATTTTGTATTGTATCTAGTGTTATTATAGCAGATTTTTCAGATTTGTCAAGAGGGTAGGCATTAGATTTAAGTTCTACGCCATACTTTTCTCTTATTGTATAAATTATTTTATTCACTGCACCATTAGTCCCATAATTTACACGGAACTGAATTGCTTCCTCATCTTGCCCATAATATATATCATAAATAATGTTTATAATATCTTCAGCGACCGCATTAGGTGTTTGCATTACTTTTCCCCTTCTTTCGTTTAGTTCCCTTTTTAAAAAGCTGGGCCAAAGCTTTGTCTATACATTCAAAACATTTACCCGACTCAGACCAATCAGGTAGTTTTTTGCCACAAGTGCTACAATGTCGATTTTCCATTTACATCACCTCAATACATTTTCCTTTGTCATACAAAATGCATCATTCAAATATTTCCCTTGACTGGCGAAGCTTTAAAATAAAATTATATCTTTCGTCATATGATGCAATATAATTCTTATTGAGTTCAATAATATGACTAGCTGATTCCTCGGCCTCATTTCGAGAGTAACCAAAATTAGCCATACAAAGTGTCACAAGCCTCGGTTAGTTCTTCAACAGAAACAATAGTATTATACGCTTCCAAATGCTGAATATAAACGAGATCATCCTCATAACATTCTTCAATAATGCGCGCGGCAGTCGCTCCAATCTATTGCCTGCCCACACTTGGTACAATAGTTGTCCATATCGTTAGGGATGGCATCGTCCCACAACATCCACCCATCTTCTTTGCAAATTGGACAATAATAATTTTTATGCATATGTAACGGCTTTTTTGGTATCTGCTTTTCAAGGGCTTTAATAACCGTAGCTTCAACACACTCTTTGTATTCACCTCTACAGCTATCAATTTTGCCACACTCTTCTGAGCAATAGATCAATACGCTTTGCAATGCTTCTGTTGCGTAATTGCTCACAGTAACACAAAGATTTTCAATCATATTTAATTATTCTCCTTCCAGCAGTTGTGGCAAATCGTGTTGATACATTCAGCAAAGCATATTATCAGCATCTACTCTATTTCTACTATCTACATAAGGATGTTCAGCAGACCACTTTTCAACAATGGCGACAAGCTCCTCTTGCCATTCGAAAGTATTGCAACAATTATTTCTGTAAGCAGGGCAATTAGAGCAATCACAATCATCATCAAAAGATTTACACATTCGATTGCGTTCCTTAATAAATTCTATAGCATCCATTTATTCAATTCTCCTTAATTATATTAATATTCCTATCATATCTACTAAACAACTATTTACATTTAGTCATATTACATCCGCAGTTAGGACAAAAATGAAATCTGTTTATATCCGCTTTAAAAGCTTCGTGACAGTAGTCACAGATAATTGTATCGGGTCTATCACTGCTCATTGTCCACTGTCCACGACGTGGCTTTCCACCAAAACTCAAACCAATTTCATTAAGTTGCTCCAGCGCCACATCTCTTTCCCATTTTATTTGATCAAATAGACTTTGAGGGACTACCTCTATAAAAGACTCACAATCATCACTACATAATGGGCAATGTCTATCATCTCGACAAATCATCATTATTCATCTACCTCCTGCTGTAACCAAGTTAAATTACAAAGTTCATCAAAAACTTCTTGACTATAAACCGTAAGAGCTATTTTAGTTCTTTGCTTAATATTCCTAAGAAAGTTTGCCAGCTCTTCATCATTGAGAGAACGAATCTTATCTGCATTAGTCATAGTTCCCCCTCCTGTTCCATGCTTAAATCTCATCTGCTTCCTCCGTTTTAATTATTATCATAGCAGTATGGGTTATGTTATATGCCGTTTCAACAGTAGAAAATTTGATGTCAATAATATCTAAAGAGTTATAATTTCTTAGCTGATTATTAATACTCTTTTCAAATTCATACTTATCATATGCAGTGATTATTTTAACTTTCATTTATAATTCTCCTTACCACCACATAGCGGGGCACACCATAGCCCAAATTTCCTCAATTTCACACACATATTTAACTTGTTCTTCGTCCCAATCATCATATTCTTCTGAGAAGCTAAATTTAAGACGTTCTAGCATGAGGTCTATCATTTCTCGCTGTGTATATTCTTTTTCTTTAAATTTAAACTTATGGAAGTCTAGGTCGATGATAGTTATATCAACGAACATTTTAAGTCTTTCATATAGCCATAGATGCCAACTATAGTTAAGATTCCAAGTTTCACGACTATCAAAACCATATTCTTTTCTTTGCAGCGCCCATTTCTCTTCTCGACCATCATTGAATGCCCATGTGTCTGGGCGATCAGTTACGCCAATGTCATCTAAATATTTTCTGTTCATAATTCCTCCTGTGATGTTTCATAAAAATCAATTTTGTCTTCACTTTCAATAATGTAACCTTGTTCTTTAAGTTCATTCATAGCTCTATAATAAGCACTACGAGATAGGCCAGTAAAATCTAAAACATGTTTTTCCCGTAATAGCCATGTAACAGAGTCTTGATTTTTACACAAATATATATAAAGCTTAAATCCTGCCCCAGTTAAAGATATCATAGCTTTATTTAATTCCTCGTTGTCTATCATACAATATGGCATATCCGCACTTTTGATATTCTTATGAATGGTAATGTTTTTCGCCAAAACTTAGCCTCCCTTCGCTTTAATTTTGTACTGTAGCTAATATAGCATATAAAGATTAATTTGTCAAGAGGTTTTGTGTCAAAAAGATACGACTATATTAAAAAAGAGACTACTTGTCTCAAAATGATACTTTGTGTGTCAAAAAGAGATATAACGTCTCAAAATGAGAATGTCTCAAAATGACACTACATATGTCTCAAAAAGAGACTTTTTATGTCTCAAAATGATAACGCTTAATAATATAATATTAATAATAAAATTTTAATATATATTTACAAAAAAATTTTTAAAAGGTAGGGGGTAGAATATAAATTTTCCCTTTCTAAGATTAAGGAATAGGGAAATAATGTATAGGGTTTGTAGATATAGGAGGATGTAATATTTATATATATGACCTTTATATTGTTTAACCCTCTTGCAGCGTTTTTATAGGCTCGTTATACTCACCTATAAAAAACGTCCCATTTCATTGGGACTCTTGCTTTTGTTTAGCTAAAGCTAACCAAATAAAAATATAACATATAGGTTGTATTTTGTCAAGAGAGTATATGAATAATATATTTGGTTGAATGTACCGGGGTATGGTAGGGGGAAGCTATAATTTTTAAAGATGAGGTTTGAAAAAGGGCAATTTGGTGGATTTTTGACCCATTTGTAGGCTAAAAGAGGGGAAAATCAAAGGGGATGACTTGGGATTTTAAACTGTATTAATCGTATTAGTACAGTTAATATGGTGAATTGGGGGAAGCATTTTGGAAGATAATAGTAGAAAAGGGCTATTAAAAGGCGAGAGGATTGAAATAAATAGAATAGTAGGAAATTACTAGGATTTAAAAAATAAGGGGTTTATTGGAGAGGAATTCTTTTTCTTTGCCCTTTATTAAGGATGAAAGACTATTTTTTAGTCAGTATCTGGAAGAACTACCTTTCAAAAAAGCGTGTATTTTCAATGGTTTGATCCGTTTT
>ULSU01009167.1_pt1 | contig 11300 bp, 7 predicted proteins | sample 1956941 | NCBI WGS metagenome assembly ULSU01 (sample SAMEA4835715, study PRJEB28245) | human gut metagenome | biome: gut microbiome; material: fecal sample | place: Denmark | collected 2008
ACACGATCCTTTGAGAACGTATTCCTCATCCCCTATCCGAAGGACACGGTCGATGTGACGGTAGAACTGAAGAACAACCGACGCGAGGTGACGGCCTCCATGACACATACGGTCGTGCCTACCGACATCCTCATCCGCCATATTGGCGAGAATAGCGTCACGCCTTATGTCACGCTCCAACAGGCACGCGACACCTCCCGTTGCATCCATATCGCCTTCCTGGCCGAGGGCTACAAGCAGGAGGAGATGGCTACCTTCGAGGCCGACTGCCGGACGGCTACCGAGGCACTCTTCGCCCACGAACCATTCAAGTCGATGCGCGACCGCTTCAATGTCGTGGCCGTAGAGGCTCCCTCCCAGGAGAGCGGCACCTCGGAGCCGGGCAAGGGAGTGTGGAAGGACACACCCCTGAGAAGCCATTTCGACACGTTCTATAGCGACCGCTACCTGACAACGCTCCATCTGAAGGCGCTCCACGACTGCCTGGCGGGCACGCCCTACGAGCACATCATCGTGTTGGTGAACACGGAAAACTATGGTGGTGGCGGCATCCTCAATAGCTACAACCTCGCCATGGCCCACCACAAGGCCTTCAAGCCCGTGGTAGTCCATGAGTTTGGCCACTCGTTTGCCGGCCTTGCCGACGAGTATGCCTATGAGGCGGAGCAGATTCCGATGTACCCGCACGATATCGAGCCGTGGGAACCGAACATCACAACACAGGTCAACTTCCACAACAAGTGGGAGAACCTCATCGGCAAAGAGGAGGGCGTCGGCCTCTACGAGGGTGCCGGCTACTCGCTGAAGGGTGTGTGGCGCGGATGCAAGGACTGCCGTATGCGCACGAATGAGCATCCGGTATTCTGTCCGGTATGCCAGCAGGCGCTCACCCGACTGATCAACTTCTATACAGAATGAGACTAAGGAGGCTTCTCCTTATCCTATTATGCTTCGTCTCCGTGTCGGCCTTTTCGCAAGGCAAGAAGGCTGACACGGAGGCTTTGGGGCGTGCCCTGGAGTATTTCCAGTCGCAGAAATACCACGAGGCACTCCTCATCTTCCAACGACTCGACCAGTCGTATAAGCTCAACGCACGCTACAAAGCGTATATCGGACTGTGCTACTACTACGACTGGGACTACAAAAAGGCGACAGAATATTTCGACACCTTCCTGCCCAAACTCGACATGCTGGCTCCCGAGGAGCGGGCGCTCTACTATTATGCGGACGGGGAGAGCCACTTCCAGTTGGGCCACTACGACCAGGCGATCGTGCTCTTCCAGTCTGCGCTCGCCCTTTGCCACGACCGAGACAAGGGCGACAGTTGGTTTCGGATCGGCTTCTGCTATTACTTTCTCCAGCAGCCGGCCTTGGCCCAGGGGTGCTTCCTCGTAGCCGAATACTACTACGCCACGTTTCGCAACTCTCCCGACCTGCAAGCGAGACGCCAGCAGATGGCACACATGATGCGAGGCTTGCGGCCCGAGATCGTCCTCATGCCCTTGCCAAAGTCTTTCTCCCTACCCCAGCCTGTGTCGCCTACTGCCTACCTCAAGACCAAGGCTGACACATTATCTACAGTTTCTGTCGTCAAGCCTCATCTTCCACAAACAGAACCACAACCTCCCGTAGGCGAATCACAAGCACAACAGGAAGAACCACAACAGGAGGAAAGCCCTCAACAGAAAGAGCTGCTAAAGGAGGAAAAGCAACAACAAGCAGAAAAGCTGCAACAGGAAGAAAAGCCACAACAGGCAGAAAAGTCACAACAGTCAAAGCCTCAACAGGCGGAACACAAGGCAATAGACTAAGCCTCCCTTCATAGACCGACCGCTTCCCCTCACACACACGTTATACAAAAAAGACAAGCCCTTGCACACTCCTTAATAAAAAGGAAGGCACAAGGGCTTATGCTTGTCGTTCCCGCAAAAGGGGAACGGGATGGTTGTTCGGTCGTTACTTCACGGGATTGTTCTCCGCAAAGATGGCCATACGCTCCTCGAGGGCAGCATACTGCTCGTCGCGGATGAAAGACGTGCAGACGCGGAGGCCCTCCTGTTCGCTACCAGTAGTGACAAGGCAGATGGCAGAGACACCATAGTACATCAACTCATGTGCCAACTCGCCACTCGTCATGCCCGGATAGCCGATCGTGAAGTAGAATCCGTCGGCAATAGGCTGGTCGAGATCCTTGTCATAGACGATATAGAAGTTATGACGCGTGAAAATCTCCTTCAGCTTGTGGGCACGGTCGCCATAGATCTTGATCTCACTACGGAAGTCGAACTTGCCCTCGGCAGCAGCCTTCAGCATGGCAGCCATGGCATACTGGGCACTATGGCTCGTACCAGAGGAGAGCGCATAGAGCATACGCGTGGAGAAGACGGGGCCGAAAGGCAGTCCCTCGTAGCGCTCGGCCAGGTCGTGGTAGTGGCGATGGAAGAGCTTGTCGCTAATGCACGTCACGCCTATACGTTCGCCAGCATAGCTGAACGCCTTGGATCCGCTAATGAGCAGGATGTAGTTGTCCGTATAGTTGGCTACCGACGGCTGGTAGGGCTCCTGGAAAGGACGGATGTCACGACGGAAGTCCATGGCGAAATAGGCCAGGTCCTCCATGATGATGCAGTCGTACTTCGTGGCCAAAGAGCCGATCGTGCGCAACTCGTCGTCCGTCATGCAAATCCACGAGGGGTTGTTGGGGTTGGAATAGACGATGGCGCAGATGTTGCCATTGGTAAGGTAGCTCTCCAGTTTCGGACCGAGCTTCTCGCCACGGAAGTTATAGACATCAAAGGTCTCATACTTCGTACCCTGCACCTGGAGCTGCATCTTCTGCACGGGGAATCCCGGGTCGATGAAGAGGACGGTATCCTTCTTCTTGTCGGCCTGAGAGCAGGTGAGGAAAGAAGCGAACGTGCCCTGCATGGAACCGCAGACAGGCACGCAGCCCTCGGGATTGATATCGACGCCGATGAAGGCCTTGACAAACTCCGAGGCAGCCTCCTTCAGAGCGGGGAGACCCTGGATGTCGGGATAGCTGTGGGCGATACCGTCCTGCAGCGACTTGATCTGCGCGTCCACGCCTACCTGGGCGGCGGGAAGACCGGGAATGCCCATCTCCATCTTGATGAACTCGACACCACTCTCCTTCTCGGCATGGGCTGCCACACCCTTCACCTCGCGGATCGTCGCCTTGGCGAAGTCCTGTATGCCATGCTCGCGGATGGTGTTGTCAATCAACTCCTTGTTGATGGGTGTCGGTCTCATTTCTGCGCCTCCTTTCCCAGCTCAAGGGCCTTGAAGTTGTCCTCGATGACGCGCTCACCCTTGCGGCCGAAGATGACGCGGATGGCGTCCTTCAACTTGTCAAACTCGATACCCAAAGCCTTCTGGGCAGCTCCGAGCAGGATCATATTGGCCGAGCGGGGAATGTTGTTCTCCTTGGCCACCTCCTCGATGTTGATGCGGATAACGTTGTCCAATTTGGCATAGTCGGCATCGATGACGGCCATGTCAGGATAGTTGGGGATATTGACGAAAGGAGTGCTGGAGGTGATGATCCAGCCGCCCTTCTTCAGATAGGGCAGGTAGCGGAGGGCCTCCATCGGCTCCATGGAGATGATGACGTCGGCCTGACCCTTGGCGATACGGTCGCTATTGATGGGGTCGGAGCTGAGACGGAGATTGCTCTGCACGTCGCCACCACGCTGGGACATACCGTGCACCTCTGCCTGCTTGATATAAAGGTTCTCGTTCATGGCCGCCTGACCGATGACCGTGGCGATGGAGAGGATACCTTGTCCACCCACGCCACAAAGGATAATATCTGTCTTCATTGGTTTTGAATGCTATTTGGTTGTTGTTTGTCAGAAGGGGTCGCGGGACACTCTCAGGCGTCCGCGACACCCCATAAAACCTGTTCTTCCTCCTCGCTTACTTCTGTTCAGCGGCCTTCTTGGCCTCGGCAGCCTTCTTCTGCTTGAGGTGACGCTGCAACGTGTTCATGCACTCGCGGCGCGGGATGATGACGGAAGTGCCGTGATACTCGATCTCCTCGCGGATGGTCTTGGTGATCTCCGGCATGTTCTTCGGAAGCGGAGTGACGACCTTCAGGTGGTCCTCGCTCACGCCCAGACCACGGCAGATAGCCTCAAACTTGTTGGTACCGGCACTATCCTGACCACCCGTCATGGCGGTCGTGAGGTTGTCGGAGAGGATCACGACGATGTCGGAGTTCTCGTTGACCGCGTCGAGCAAGCCCGTCATGCCGCTATGGGTGAACGTAGAGTCGCCGATAACTGCCACGGCCGGCCATTGGCCAGCGTCGGCAGCACCCTTGGCCATGCCGATAGAGGCACCCATGTCCACGCAAGAGTGGATGGCCTTGAACGGGGGAAGGAAGCCGAGCGTGTAGCAGCCGATATCGCCAAAGACGCGGGCGTTGGGATACTCCTTCAAGACCTCGTTGAGGGCGGTATAGACGTCACGATGACCGCAACCCTTGCAGAACTGCGGCGGACGACTGGCCAAGTCGGGGCACGGCTCATACTCCTCGCCAGAGGGCAGACCGAGGGCCTGCTTCAGCTCATCGGGAGACAACTCACCCGTGCGCGGCAGCTCGCCCGTGAGGCGACCCTTGATGACGGCATTACCATCCATGACACCACGCACCTGCTCCTCGATGAAGGGCTGGCCCTCCTCGACGATCAGGACGGAGTCGCACTCGGCAGTCATGCGGCGCACCAACTCCTTCGGCAACGGATACTGAGAGACCTTCAGGACGGGATAGGGCACGCCATCGGGATAGCACTCGTTGAGGTAGTTGAAAGCAATACCGCTCGTGATGATACCCAGCGAGTGGTCCTTGCCGTCGATATACTTATTGAACGGGCTCTCCACGGCATCCTGCTCCAACTGAGCCTGCTGGCCTGTGACGACCACGTTGCGCTTGCGGGCAAAGGCGGGAAGCAACACCCAGTCGCTGGCCTTGGCCTCATAGTTCAGGGGGTTCTGCTCACGCGGCGTCTCCGTGATATTGACCACGGCACGCGAGTGGGCCATACGCGTGGTGACGCGCATCAGCACGGGCAGGTGCATCTTCTCCGAATAGTCGTAGGCCACGGCCATCATGTCGTAAGCCTCCTGCTGGTTGCTCGGCTCGAAAGTCGGGATCATGGCAAACTTGCCATAGAAGCGCGTGTCCTGCTCGTCCTGTGAGGAGTGCATAGAGGGGTCGTCGGCCACCAAGATGACGATACCACCATTGGCGCCTGTGATGGCGGAGTTGACAAACGGGTCGGCAGCCACGTTCAAACCCACATGCTTCATGCAGACCAACGCACGCTTGCCCATATAAGACATACCCAGAGCCTGCTCCATAGCCGTCTTCTCGTTGGTTGCCCAACGACGATGGACGTTGCGGTCCTTCGCAAGCTGAGAATTCTGGATGTACTCTGTGATCTCGGTAGAGGGAGTGCCTGGGTAGGCATAGACACCACTCAGTCCGGCATCCAATGCTCCTTGGGCGATAGCCTCGTCGCCTAAAAGTAGTTTTTTCATCTGATTTCGGTTTTTATAAATATTTAATTCTGTTCCTTACTAAATTAGGAGAAGCCAGGCTCCGCAAGCGGGCCGACCTTCTCCTAATCTATATTCACTCGTTTAAAGATTCTCGCAGAACCACTCTGCTACCTGGCGCAGCAAATGATTGCGGGTGTTGCCACCATAGATGCTGTGATTGCGGTTGGTATAAATGTTCTCCTTGAAGTCCTTGTCCGCCTGCACAAGTGCCTCGGAATACTCGAAGACATTCTGCGGATGGACGTTGTCGTCGGCCAAGCCGTGGCAGAGCAGCAGACGGCCGTGGAGGTTCTTGGCGCGTACCAACGGATTGAGCGCATAGCCCGTGGGGTTCTCCTGCGGCGTTCTCATGAAGCGCTCGGTATAGATGCTATCGTAGAAGCGCCAGTTGGTAGGCGGAGCGATCGACACGCCAGCCTTGAAGACCGGACGGCCCTCGCTCATGCTCATCAGGGTGCAGAAGCCACCATAGCTCCATCCCCAGATGCCGATACGCGAGGCGTCGATGTAGTCCTGCTTGCCAAGCCAGATGGCTGCCTCCACCTGGTCCTTTGACTCCAGGTCGCCGATGTTCAGGTAGGTGCACTTCTCAAACTCGGCACCACGTCCGCCCGTTCCGCGACCATCAACGCTCACGATGATGTAGCCCTTCTGGGTGAGGTAGTAGTCGAAGAGACCACCATTGCCCATCGAACCAATGCTCCAGCTGTCCGTCACCTGCTGGCTGCCGGGACCGCTATACTGGTGCATGATGACCGGGTATTTCTTGGTAGGATCGAAGTTGGCAGGCTTGATCATCCAGCCGTTGAGGGAGACACCCTCGGAAGTAGTGAAGGTGAAGAACTCCTTTTTGGTCGGCTCAAACTGGGCCAAATCCTGCGTGAGCTTGTCGTTGTTGAGCACCTCGCGTACCACCTTGCCCTTGCGGTCCATGATCGTATAGACGTAGGGGTGGTTGGCGTCGCTCCAGCAGTTGAGGAAGTAGCGGTAGTCGCCCGAGAAGGTGGCGTCGTTCCATCCTTCCGTGCCCGCGAGGGCGGTCACGCGGCCCTTCTTGTCGGCCACGTAGATCTCGCGTTGCATGGGCGAGCGGCGAGCAGCCTGGAAGTAAGTGTTGCCCGTGGCGGCATCATAACCGTAGATGGCCGTCACGTCGTAGTCGCCCTTCTCGATCTGGCGCAGGAGTTTTCCCTCCTTATTATAAAGGTAGAGGTGCAGATGGCCGTCGCGGTCGGAAGGCACGAGGATGTAGTCCTTCATGATGGCAATATCGCCCATGGCCTCGCTCTTGACATACTTCTCCACGCTCTCCTCCAGCAAGAGGCTCGTCTCGCCCGTCGTGGTGTTGGCGTTGTAGAGTCGGAGGCAGTCCTGGTGGCGGTTCATCGTGTAGAGGATGATGCGGCCTGCGTCGGCCGTCGTCTTGATGCGGGGGATGTATCCATCAGCATCCAGCGGCAGATTGTACTGCTTCGTGCTACCATTGTCGAGGTTATAGACCCAAGCCGTGACCTTGGAGTTGTCCTCGCCCGGCTTCGGATACTTATAGCTATACTCGCCCGGATAGACCTTATACTGCTCGTTGGTCGGATACATGCCGGCAAATATCTGGAGCGAATAGGTCTTCACGCCACTCTCGTCGTAGCGGATCCAGCTCAGCGTGCGGCTGTCTGCGCTCCATGCGATGGCGTTGTTGAATCCAAACTCCTCCTCGTTCACCCAGTCGGGGATACCGTTGATGACCTCGTTGAACTTGCCATCGGTCGTGACCTGGCGCTCCGTCGTGCCATCGGTAATGAAGATGTTGTTCTTTCTCACGAAGGCGATCTTCTTACCATCAGGCGAGAAGGTCGGGATCTGCTGGGCTCCGTTCTTCGAGAGTTTGCGAAGCTCCTTGCTGTGGATGTCATAGACATAGAAGTCGGCAGTATAGGAGCGACGGTAGATAGCCCGGTAGTTGGTCTCGATGAGCAGATGCTGTCCGTCGTCGGCCATCTGGTAGCCGTCAAAGCTCTTGATCTGCTCGCCCTTCGTATCGTCGAGATCGAAGAGCACCCCCGTCTCCTGACCTGTGACGAAGGAGTACCTCACCACCTTCTTGCGGTCGGCAGAGATTTGTGCATACTCGGAAGTACCCTTGATTGGACGCACGCCAGAGATTCTCTTGGCGACGTACTTCCAGCCCGTGACATCTTTCAACGAAAGAGGCTCCCCGGCAAGCACCTGTACTGCTGTCGAGAGCAAGAGAGCACACGCGATAAAAATGCTTTTCATCTTGTTCTTTAAATCTGTTCGAGTTTGGGTGGAGGCTTTCCGGCCTACCACTTGTTCATATTTTCTTTCCCGTGATGGGTTTCGTTTTGCCACCAGTTCCCGACAAAGCGGGGCCTTTAGTTATTTTCCGCAAAGGTAGGGATAATTATCTAAACTTGCAAAATATTTAGGAAATATTAGCGCAAGCCGCTATATGGTAACGAGCACACCTTGAGCCCAAACCATGTATCATGGGTCGAAAGCTCGTCAAAAGAGGGAGAAACGACTATTTGCCGACCTTAAACTGACTGAAATCAGTCATTTCGATCAGCTCCAAATAGGACGAATGGGGATGATGGCGCATATAGTGCTCGATGGCGCAGACATACTTCGTCTTGTAGAAGCGGGTGCCCATCAGCTGATTGACCACCCATTGGAGCTTGGCCATGTGGAGGTCGCGCTCGATCTGCGGGCGCATCTCAAACTTGTCGATCTGAAACTCGCTCAGCAAGAAGAAGGTGAGGCAGTCTGGCAGGATGTTCTGGCGGTTCATCTGGCGGCGTTGCTGCTCCGAGTAGTAGCGCTTATAGACCGGGTAGTTCTCACCCAGATACTTGTCGAGCGAGATACCGATCATGCCGTTGCCCACAACCACGCTTTGGTCCAAAGCAGAGATCTGCGTATAGATGCGGGGCACACGGATATCAGGGAATGCCTTCTTGAGCCGCGTGAAAGCGTGGCTGAAACCCGTATTCAAATCGTCGATGTCGGCATACTCGGCCTCCACGTCAGCAATGATACTCTGCAGGATCGTGTCCTGATAGAACTTGAGCAACTTGGAATTGATGCTGGGGTCTGTGGCGTCGCCCACCTTCACGACATCCTCGATGAGCGTGCGCGTCTCGATAGGATACTCCGTGTTCATCTCCTGCAATGCCGAGAAGTCGCCTGTGGTGAGGTAGCGATACTCCAACTGGTCGTAGCGCGCGATGCTCACCAAGGGTTGCGTAGCGGCAGAGTCCTCGGGCATCAGCTTAAACTGACACCCGACACACGCTACCAGCAGCGACATCATTATATAAATTATTTTCTTAGACAATGCAATTTCCTTTCTTCAACACCTATATAACGCTGCAAATGTACTAAAAATTATTTAGACCACCAAATATTACGCTAAAATATGTTTAATTTTCCTTATTTTTGCAATTCAAAAGGGATATAGGGGCGATCGAGGGCAGACAAAAGGGCCTCACCAGACGATCCGCGATCCATACCAAAGCAGACGCAGCCACGGGACCAGTTTCCTCCTCCCTGGTCCCCAAATCGTCTCCCATGCACATTTTCTCCTTATTATAGTAGGTATTTGAATATCTTTTTCGTACTTTTGCAAACAATAAACAATTACCTACACAAATATGAAACTTCTACGATTAGCAGTATTCTGGCTTTGTGCTACCTGCTCCCTGGTCGCCATGGGGCAGCGATACACGCAGTATGTCAATCCGCTGATAGGCACGGGCGGCCACGGCCATGTGTTCCTGGGTGCCAATGTTCCCTTCGGCTATGTGCAGTTGGGTCCGACCGAGCCCACCCGGGGATGGGACTGGTGCTCCGGCTACCATGCCAGCGACTCCATCATCGTCGGCTTCGGCCACCAGCACCTCTCGGGCACGGGTATCGGCGAACTGGGCGACGTGGCCTTCCTGCCCGTGAGCTGCTGCAAGCAGACCGAGGTGAAGTTTGCTCACGAGAGCGAGAATGTCGCCCCGGGCTACTATAGCGTGAAACTCAAAGACCCCAACGTGCTGGTGGAACTGACCGCCACGCAGCGGGCGGGATTTCAACGCTACACCACGGGAGCCAACGTGCGACGGGGCATGGTGCGCCTCGACCTTCACCAGGGCATCGGATGGGACAAGATGTCGAAGGCCAAGTATCGCCAGGTCGATGACCGCACGGTCTGTGGCTACCGCGAATCGACTGGATGGGCGCGCCACCAATATACGTTCTTCTATGCGGAGTTCAACAAGCCCATCAAACTGAAGCGCGACCAAGACTCGATCGTCGTCTTCACCTATGAGCCCGACAGCACGCCATTGCTCATCAAGACGGGTCTCTCGGCCGTGAGCGAGGACAACGCCCGCGAGAACCTCCACAAGGAGATACCGGGCTGGGACTTCAATGCCGTCGTTCGCCAGGCCGACGAGGCTTGGGAGAAGCAGCTTTCCCGCGTGCAGATCAAGACCGACGACGAGGATGCGCGCACGATATTCTATACCGCGCTCTACCATACGATGACCGCCCCGTCCGTCTTCTGCGACGTCAACGGCCAGTACCGTGGCGCCGACCTGCAGGTACACGAGGGCCAATTCACCAACTATACGACCTTCTCGCTTTGGGACACCTACCGTGCGGCCCATCCCTTGATGACCATCCTGCATCCCGAGATGCTTGCCGACATAGGCGAGACCTTCGTCAACATCTACCAGCAGCAAGGCAAGCTCCCCGTGTGGCACCTCATGGGCAATGAGACCAATTGCATGATTGGCAACCCTGGCGTGCCCGTGCTCGCCGACCTCGTCCTCAAGGGCTTTATTGCTGACAAGCGAGGGGCCTACGAGGCGATGAAGGCATCGGCCATGCTCGACGAGCGTGGAATGGCGTCGCTGAAGCGCAACAACTACGTCGCCTTCGACGAGGACCCGGAGAACGAGACGGTTGCCAAGACACTCGAATATGCGCTTGCCGACGCTTGTATCGCCCAGGTGGCAAAGTCGCTGGGCGAGAAGAAGGACTACAAGTACTTCCTCCATCGCAGCCAGTCGTACCGCAACGTCTTCGACAAGCGGGTGGGCTTCATGCGCGGCCGTGACTCGAAGGGCAACTGGCGCGAGCCGTTCAATCCCTTCCATGCTGTCCATCGCATGGACGACTATACCGAGGGCAACGCCTGGCAATACACATGGCTCGTGCCCCACGACGTGCACGGACTGATCGACTGCTTTGGCGGCGAGAAGCCCTTCGTCACCAAACTCGACTCGCTCTTCTTCGTCACGGGCGACATGGGTGCGGAGGCTTCCCCCGACATCTCGGGCCTCATCGGCCAGTATGCCCACGGCAACGAGCCGAGCCACCACGTCCTCTATATGTACAACTATGCGGGTGAGCCCTGGAAGGGACAAAAGCTCATCCGCCAGGTCTTCGACGAGATGTACAAGAATGCCGAGGACGGACTCTCGGGCAATGAGGACGTAGGCCAGATGTCGGCCTGGTACGTCATCTCTACGCTTGGCCTCTACCAGGTGGAGCCGGCTGGAGGCAAGTATGTCTTTGGCTCGCCGCTTTTCGACGAGGCGACCGTGCAGCTTCCCGAGGGAAAGACCTTCACCGTGAAGGCGCTCGACAACTCGCCCGAGAACGTGTATGTGCAGAGCGTGCGCTGGAACGGCAAGCCCTACACGAAG
>ULSU01038279.1_pt1 | contig 11266 bp, 6 predicted proteins | sample 1956941 | NCBI WGS metagenome assembly ULSU01 (sample SAMEA4835715, study PRJEB28245) | human gut metagenome | biome: gut microbiome; material: fecal sample | place: Denmark | collected 2008
GCGAGATGGAGCTGGCCGCCGCCCTGCTCTCCGGCGACGAGACCACCTTCAAGCTTTTCCGCACGCAGGCGCCCGAGCTCGTCCACCTGCCTGACGCGACCTACGAATGGTACTGCAAAAACTATCTTGACCGCTATTATCCCGTGCGCTTCATCCTGCATCATCAGGGCATCGAATTTCCGCAAGCATAAGGAGGCTTCTCATGGAACCCATCTATGTCACCGGCCACCGCAACCCGGATACCGACTCGATCGTCTCTGCCATGGCCTATGCGGCGCTGCGCAACGCGCTGGGTGACCGGGAATTCGTCCCGGCCCGGCTCGGGCACATCTCCGATGAGACGCGGCTGGTGCTCGGCCGCTTCGGCTTTGAGCCGCCCATCCGCATCCAGACCATGCGCACGCAGGTCCGCGATCTCGACTACGACACGCCGCCCGCCCTGTCCGGGGCCGTGACGGTCAGCCGCGCCTGGACCGCGCTGCAGAACAACAGATCCATCCCCGCCATCCCCGTCACGAACGACAACGGCGAGCTCTACGGCATGCTCTCGCCGAGCGAGATCGCGAGCTACGACATGCGCACGCTCTCCGACTCCCGGGTCGACCGGATCCCGGTGTTCAACCTCCTGAGCGTGCTTGACGGCAAGATCATCAACGAAGACGGATATCTCGCCGACACCATCAGCGGCGAGGTCAGCATCGCGCTGCCGCAGGACAATGAAAATCTCCTGTTCCGCGGCCCGGACGCCATCGTCATCATCGGCGAACAGCCGGAGATGGCCCGCCGCGCGCTCGAGCAGCAGGTCAGCTGCCTGATCGTCTGCCAGGCGGAGCTGCCCGAAGATCTGCGCCAGCAGCAGACAAACACCTGCATCATCGCCACGCCGTTCGACGCCTACAAGGCCGCCCGGATGGTCTACTACGCCATCGAGGTCGCCCGCGTCTGCCGGACGGAGGATCTTGAGGCCTTCCACCTGACCGATTATCTTGACGACGTGCGTGAGATCGTACTCAAAAGCCGCCACCGCAGCTACCCGATCCTCGACGAAAACGACAAGGTCGTCGGCACGCTCTCGCGGTATCATCTCATCAAGCCGCGGCGCAAGCGTGTCGTCCTCGTCGACCACAATGAGGCGGCGCAGTCCGTCCCCGGCCTCGAGCAGGCGGAGATCCTCGAGATCATCGACCACCACCGCCTCGCCGACATCCAGACCGGCGGCCCCATCTACTTCCGCAACGAGCCCGTCGGCTCGACCGCGACGATCATCTCCGAGATGTATCAGGAGCGCGGGCTCATGCCCCCGGCGAAGCTCGCAGGGCTGATCGCCGCCGCCATCGTCGCGGACACCGTCATGTTCAAATCCCCGACCTCCACCGCCGTCGACCGCCGCATGGCCGACCGCATGGCCCGCATCGCCAATATTTCGCTTGATGAGCTCGGGCAGACCATCTTCTCCGCCTCCATCTCCGACGACAAGCCGGCCGACGTGCTGCTGTTTACGGATTTCAAGGATTTCCACATCGCCGACCACGATTTCGGTGTCAGCCAGATCACCTGCGTCGACTCCAACCGCATGATGCAGCGCAAGGACGAGTTCCTGTCCGTCATGCGCAAGACGATGGAAGAGCGCGGCTACACGCTCATGATCCTCATGCTGACCGACGTGCTGCTCGAGGGCACGCACCTGCTGTACCTCGGCGACGAGGACATCATCACGCAGGCCTTCGGCGTGCAGCTCAAGGACCACACCTGCTTCCTGCCGGGCGTCGTATCCCGGAAAAAGCAGGTCATCCCATCGCTGACCGCCCTGTGGGGCTGAGAAAAATTCTCCCGAAAACCGAAAAAGCTCCCCCGGCCGCTCTGGCCGGGGGAGCTCTCTTTCTCGTTTACAGGCGCTGGTTTTTGGCCAGCTGGCGGTTTTTGTAGGCGGGATCGTCGGTGACCTCGCGCAGGACGGTGATCTCCGGCGGGGCCTGAAGCGCGGGCGCGTCCTGCGGCAGGGCGGCGCGCATGATGGCACGGTCGTTGGAGAACGGGTAGACGTCGATCTCAAACCGGCAGCCCTGATAGACGAAGCGGTACTTCGTCTTGTGGACGGTGTGCAGGCTCGTGTCGCCCTCCATCAGATAGCGGATGTACTCCTTCTCGGAGATCGGCTTCTCCGTCTCCCACTGACCGGAGTCGGTCGTGCGCTTCTCGGTGTAGAAGTAGAGGTAATCCCCGCCGTTTTTCTGCTGGCGGACGCGGCGCACGACGTTGGGGTTGGCGCGGGTCAGGTAGGTCTGCATCATGTCGATGCTGGCGGCGCGGTAAGTCTGCTCCAGGGTCTGGAGGGTGGGCAGGGCGATGAGATACTTGTGCCAGACCTCCTGCTGCGCCGGCCGGCCGATCGCGGCGTAGACCGCGCGCAGACCTCTAGCGATCTTATCTTCAAAATCGACGGAATTGTCGATCACGTGGACGTTGGGATGCGCGCTCCAGGCGCGGAGCGTCAGCTCGTCCTTCTCCCGCGCGACCTCCAGAGGCTCATAGCGGGCCTCGTTGCCGAAATTGTAGGCAAATTCCGCGCCCTTGGCGCAGGAAACGAGGTGGAGCACGGTATCGTAGTGCGTCAGCGCCTGCTGCTCCGTCAGGCCGAAGTGGGAAAGCACCTGCCGGAACTCGTCGTCGGAGACATAGGCCTTGTTGTCGAACAGCGCGCGGTCATACAGCACGATCACGCGCTCCTCAGGCACCATCTGGGCAGCCTTGAGCGCCAGCTGCTCCTTGTGCAGCTGGTCGGCGACGACAAAATCCTGAAAATCCAGCATGGACACGCAGCCGCCGAAGGGCTTGATGCCAAAGCCGGAGATGAGCTCCGTCGACGTTTCGGGGATGGTGATGACCTTCCAGCCCTCGTCCTGCTTGAATTCCTTGAGTACCCGGCTGATGAGCGTCGTCTTGCCGGCGGCCGGCCCGCCGGTCAGTACGATCCGCGTGATCTGTTTTGCCAAAGGGACCGCTCCTTTGCTTTTTTATAGTATCATATTAACATCATCCGGCAGCAAATGCAAGAAAAAGGCGCAGCCGCTTCCGTGGGGTTTTCGATACGCCCCAGGGAAGCGGCTGCGTGTGTTATCCTTCGAACTGACTGTGGTACAGCTTGGCGTAGAAGCCGTTTCTCGTGAGCAGCTCATCGTGTTTGCCCTGCTCGACGATGTGGCCGTCCCGCATGACGAGGATGACGTCCGCTTCGCGGATGGTCGAGAGGCGGTGGGCCACGACGAAGCTCGTCCGACCCTGCATCATTTCGTCGAAGGCCTGCTGGATCTTCACTTCCGTGCGGGTATCGATGGAGCTCGTGGCCTCGTCGAGGATCAGCATCGGCGGCAGGCAGAGCATCACGCGCGCGATGCACAGCAGCTGCCGCTGCCCCGCGGACAGCGCCCCGCCCGTGTCGGAGAGCATCGTATCGTAGCCGTTCGGCAGGCGGCGGATGAACGAATCGGCGTGCGCCTTTTTCGCGGCCGTCTCGACCTCTTCGTCGGCCGCATCGGGCTTGGCCAGGCGGATATTTTCCCGCACGGTGCCGGATTTGAGCCAGGTGTCCTGCAGGACCATGCCGTACTGATGGCGCAGGCTCTGCCGCGTCACGGTGCGGATGTCGCTGCCGTCCACGGCGATGGAGCCGTCCTTCACGTCGTAGAAGCGCATGAGGAGGTTGATGAGCGTCGTCTTGCCGCAGCCCGTCGGGCCGACGATGGCTACGCGCTCGCCGGGCCGGACCGTGAGGTCCAGATCCTCGATGAGCCGCTGCTCCGGCGTGTAGGAGAAGGCGACATTCGTCAGCTGCACGCTGCCGGTGGCGTCGGTCAGCACCCTGGCATCGGGCGCGTCGGGGATCTCCGCCGGCTCGTCGATGAGCTCGAAGACCCGCGCGGCGCAGGCCAGCGCGTTCTGCAGCTCGGTGACGACGCCGGTGATCTCATTGAAGGGCTTGGCGTACTGGTTGGCATAGCTGAGGAAGCACGACAGCCCGCCGACCGTGATGGCCCCCGCCACCGCGCTCAGCGCCCCGGTAAAGCCCACGCAGGCGTAGATGATATTGTAGATGATGCGGGTGGATGGGTTCGTCATCGACGAGAAGAAGGTCGCGCGCATGGTCGCGGCGGTCAGGCGGTCATTGATCTCGTCAAACTGCGCAAGGCTCTCGGCCTCATGCGAGAACGCCTGCACGACGCGCTGGCCGCCGAGCTGCTCATTGATGAGCGCGGTCTGCTCGCCGCGGGCCTTGGACTGCGTCTGGAACATGGAGTAGGTGTGCCCCGCGATGAACTTCGCCACCAGCAGGGACAGCGGCGTCAGGACGACGACCACCAGCGTGATCTTCACGCTGATCGAGAGCATGAAGCCGAGCGTCCCCACGATGGTCAAAACGCCCGTAAACAGCTGTGTGAAGCCCATGAGCAGACCGTCGGCAAACTGGTCGACGTCCGCGATCATGCGGCTGAGCGTATCGCCCGCCGGATGGCTGTCGAGATAGGCCAGCGGCAGACGCTGCAGGTGGGCGAACGCCTGCCGGCGCACGTCGCGCGTCACGGCGAAGCAGACCCGGTTGTGGATGGCCGCCATGACCCACTGCAGAAGCGCCGTCCCCGCGGCCAGCACGGCGATCTTCGCCGCCAACGCGGAGACCGCGGCAAAATCGACCTGCCCCGGGCCGACGACGGCGTCGATGGCGTCGCCGACCAGAATGGGGATATAGAGCGTCCCCGCCACGCTGGCCGCCGCCAGCACCAGAGACACGATCAGAAGCGGCAGATACCGCCCGAGGCTTTTGAGCACGCGCCGAAGCGCCCAGGATGAATCATGCTTCATTGCACATCCTCCTTCTTATACTGCGAGCGGCAGATCTCCTGATAGACTGGGCAGCTCTGCAGCAGCTCGTCATGCGTGCCGGTCCCGGCCAGACGGCCGTCGTCGAGCACGAGGATCTGATCCGCGTGGCGGATGGAGGACACGCGCTGCGAGATCAGCACGACCGTGGGCTTCCACGGCAGATGCGCCAGCGCCTTGCGAAGCGCGGCGTCGGTGGCAAAGTCCAGCGCGGAGGCGCTGTCGTCGAGGATGAGGATCGCAGGTCTCCGCACCAGTGCGCGGGCGATCGTCAGCCGCTGGCGCTGGCCGCCGGAGAAATTGCGCCCGCCGGGCTCGACTTCCGCGTCCAGCCCGCCCTGCCTGCCGCGGACGACCTGATCGGCCTGCGCGTCCTGCAGTGCCTGCCAGAGGTCTTCATCGCTGGCCTGGGCATTGCCCCAGCGGAGATTGTCGCGGATGGTGCCGGAGAAGAGCAGCGCCTTCTGCGGCACGACGCCGATCGAGGGCCGCAGCGCCTGCAGCCGCAGCTGCCGCACGTCTTCGCCGCACACAAGGACCTGTCCCTGCGTTGCGTCGTAAAACCGCGGGATGAGGTTCGCCAGCGTGGATTTGCCCGCGCCGGTGCCGCCGATGACGCCGATGGTCTGCCCGGACGCGGCGGAGAAGCTGATATCGCTGAGCGCGTCCGCGCCCGCGCCGGGATAGCGGAACGAGACGCCGCAGAACTGCAGCGCCGGGCTGCCGCTGCCGTCCGGCAGGGCGTCCTGCCCGTCGGTCATGCTGGACTTCGTCTCCAGCACCTGCGAGATTCGGCCCGCGCAGGCAACGGATTTTGTGATGTTCAGGATCAGGTTGGCGAACTTGATGAGCTCGACCAGGATCTGCGACATGTAGTTGTACAGCGCGATCAGCTGGCCCTGCGTGATGACGCCCGCGTCCACGCGGACGCTGCCGGTCTTTAAGATCGCCACGATCGCCAGATTGATGACCACATACGTCAGCGGGTTCAAAAGCGCCGACAGCTTGCCCACGAACCGCTGCGCGGCAAACAGCCCGTCCAGACGGCCGTCAAAGCTCTCCGTCTCGGTCTGCTCGCGGGTAAAGGCGCGGATGACGCGCACGCCGGACAGGTTCTCCTGCGCCGCGCCCGTCACGCCGTCGAGCTTCGCCTGCACCCGGCGGTAGAGCGGGATGCAGCTGAGCATGATGGCAAAGACGATGGCAAAGAGCACCGGGATCGTCACGACGAAGATGAGCGCCGAGCGCACGTCGATCGTAAACGCCATGATCATCGAGCCGAACACGACGATCGGCGAGCGCAGCAGCAGCCGCAGCGTGAGGTTGAGGCCGGTCTGCACCTGGTTCATGTCGCTCGTCATCCGCGTGACGAGCGTGGCCGGGCCGATGGTATCGAGCTCCGCATACGACAGCGACTGGATATGCGCAAAGAGCGCGTGGCGCAGACTGGCCGTCGCGCCGGTCGCGGCCTTGGCGGAAAAATACTGCGCGCAGGTCGCGCTGGCAAAGCCGCACAGGCCGAGGCCCACGAGCAGCAGGCATTTTTTCAGGATATAGCCCGTGTCGCCCGCCGCGATGCCGACGTCGATGATATCTGCCATGATGAGCGGCACCAGCAGCTCAAACGCCGCCTCCAGCAGCTTGAACACGGGCGCGAGGATGGCCTGCAGCCGGTAGGGCCGCAGATAGACAAGCAGTTTCTTCATTCGTTTCTCTTCTCTCTTCGGATGCTATTCGATGGATTTGAGCGCCTGGGCCATGTCGATGGCGCGGATCTTCCGGCGCAGCGCCAGATTGACCAGCAGTCCGAACGCGAGCGTCAGCGCCGCGGAGAGCAGATAGCTGCCCGGCGCCACCCGCACGTCGAAGCACATGAGGTCGATGCGGATCTGCGACATGACGTAGGCGTGCAGCGCCTTGCCCATCGGCAGACCCACAAGCGCGCCGAGCACCGTCAGGATGATGTTCTCGCGGAACACATAGCGGTTCGTCTCGCTGTCGTAGAAGCCGAGGACCTTGATGGTGGCGATCTCCCGCTCGCGCTCGGTGATGTTGATGTTTGTGAGGTTATACAGCACGATGAACGCCAGCGCCGCCGCGCAGACCACCACGACCACCACGATGTACCGCAGGCTTTCCATCATCGTCGCCACGCGCGCGCGGAAATCGCTGCTGAGGCTCACGGAGGCGACGTTCTTCGCCCCCGCCAGCGCGGCCGAGGCCGCGTGGGCATCGGCGTCAGACGGGAAGTTGACCCAGGCCTGCTCGTATGCCGGTGCTTCGCCGAAGCACTGCGCCCAGCTTTCCGCCGTCAGGTAGACGTAGTTGTAGACATAGTTTTCAAAGACCGCCGCGACCTGCAGCTGCGCTTCGCGTGTGCCGCTCTGCAGCGTGATGGTGTCGCCCGCCGACAGCTGCAGCGCCTCGGCCAGCCCGCGGCTGATGACGCACGCGCCGTTTTCGGGATAGGCGACCGGCGTTTTGTCCTTCTCATGCAGGTCGACAAAGCCCTCCACGCTGCCGGAGGCCGGGCAGACGACGTTCGTCGTCTTGACCGTGCTGCCCGCGCTGGCGTCGGCGCTCTTTTCGGCCACGAAGAGATATTCTTCGGCTTCTTCCTCGCAGAGCGCGGCGAAGGCCGTGCGCTCCGTCTCGTTCAGCGCGTGCTGGAACGTGACCGACGCGTCGTAGCGGGTGATCTCGCTGTACTGATAGTCGACGACGTTGCTGATGGAATCCTGGATGCCATAGCCGGTGATGAGCAGGGCCGTGCAGCCGCCGATGCCGATGATCATCATGATCATCCGCTTTTTATACCGCAGGATGTTGCGGATGGAGACCTTATGCAAAAACGGGATCCGGTTCCAGAGGCCCGGCAGCCGCTCCAGCAAGATCCGCTTGCCCGCCTTCGGGGCCTTGGGGCGGATGAGCTCCGCCGCGGGCCGCTGCAGCTCCGCATGCGCGACGTACCACGTCGTGCCGAGCGCGCAGAGCAGATACGCCCCCGCGGACAACAGCGCCAGCGGCCAGTCGAACGCATACAGGATGTCCGTGAAGCCGTACATGATATTATACCCCTGCCAGATCATCTTCGGCAGGAAATACGAGCCCGCCGCGATGCCAACCACGCAGCCGAGCACCGAAGCGCTCCCGGCGTAGAGGAAATAGACCAGGAAGATCGCGCCGTTGGAGTAGCCCATGGCCTTCAAAACGCCCGCCTGCGTGCGCTGCTCATCGACCATGCGCGTCATCGTCGTGATGCACACGAGCGCCGCCACGGCGAAGAAAAACAGTGGGAACACACGCGAGACGCCCCGCACGATATCCGAATCGCTCTCAAAGCAGGCGTAGCCGATGTTGCTGCTGCGGTCCAGCACGAACACGTCCGGGTTTTCGAGCTTTTCGAGCGCGTCCTGTCCGTCCTGATACTCCTGCTCCGCGTCGGCCAGCTTCTGTTCGCCGTCCGAGAGCTCCACTTCGGCGTCGGCGATGTCCTGCTTGCCATCCGTGAGCTGCTGCTTCGCGTCGGCAAGCTCGGCTTCCGCGTCGGCGATCTTCTGTTCGGCCTCGGCCTTGCCGCTGTAGTAATCGGCCCAGCCGTCCGCCAGCTCCTGCTTCGCGTCGGCCAGCTGCTGCTCGCCATCGGCGAGCTCCTGCTTTGCATCGGCCAGCTCCTGATTTTTTTCATCGAGCGTAGCCTTGGCCTCGTCGAGCTTTTTCTGGTTTTCGCTGATCTCAGCGTTGGCCTCCTCCAGCCCGTCGCCGAATTCCTCGCTGCCTGCGTTGAGCTCCGCCTGCGCCGCGTCGATCTGCTGCTGCGCCGCGTCAAGCTCCGGTCCGGCGGCCTCGATCTTCTGCAGCCCGGCCTCGACCTGCGCGAGCTGTGCCTGCAGCTGCGCCCGCTGCTCCTCGGAGAGCATTTCGCTGCCAAGCTCCTCCTTCAGCTGCGCCTTGGTCGCTTCGAGCTGGGCCTTCTGCGCGGCGAGCTCCGCGCGCTTCTGGTCGAGCTGCGCCTGATTCTTGTCGATCTCCGCCTGCCCGGATTGCAGCTCGCCGACAGTCTCGTTAAACTGTTTGCGAAGCTCCTCTCTGGCCTCGGCCAGCTTGGCCGCGCCGTCGTCATATTCTGCCTGCGCGTCGGCGAGCTTCTGTTCGCCGTCCGCGAGCTCCTTGCGGGCGTCCGCAAGCTTCTGCTCGTTCTCCTCGATCTCCTTCTGGCCATCGACGAGCTTCTGGTAGGCGTCGGCCAGCTCGCGGTCGGCCTCCTCCTTCGCATCCGCCAGCTTCTGTTCACCGTCCAGGACGTCCTGTTCGGCGTCCGCCAGCGTCTGCTTGGCGTCTTCGAGCTTCTGCTTCGCGTCCGCCAGCTCCTGCTGCTTTTCGTCGAGCGTTTCGCGGGCGTCAGCCAACGTCTCGGCCGCGTCGTCATGCAGCCGCGTGCCGCGGTCGTCCGCGCACTGCTCCGCAAGCGCGGTGACCCAGGGCTCGGCGTCGTCGATGTGCGCCTTGTATTCGTCCGAGTAGATCTCGCCCGCCCGGTCCGTCAGGCGCAGATACAGCTCCGTATCGTAGTCAAAGTCAAATGCCTCCGGCAGCACGTACACGAAGGCGGACAGCGACCCGCTGCCGACCGACGTGCTGCCGCGCTCATAGTTGATGTACAGAACGCTCTTGGCGATGCCGACGATGGTGAATTCCCGCCGGGTGAACTGCCCCAGCGTATCGTCGTCATTCTCCTCCGAGAGCACGATCTTCTGCCCGAGATCCTGTTCCGAGTACAGCATCCCGTCGGCCAGACACTCGTCCGCCGTCTGCGGCAGCCGTCCGGCCTTCAGGCTCGGCAGGTCGAGCGTCTCGGGCAGCGACAGAAATTTGCACGCCCGCGACGCGCCGCCCGCCGTGCTGGTCAGTGCGTCGGCGCTCTTTGTGCCCTCGCACGCGGCGACGCGGCTGTCGGCGGCGATTTTGGCCGCGTCGGTCTCGTCAAAGCCGATGGTGCTCACGAGGCGGAAATCGTACATCTGCTGCGCCTCGGCGTAGGCGTCCAGCGTGCGCACCATGGCCGTCTTCGTCAGCCGCAGGCCGCAGAAAAAGCCCACGCCCAGCGCCACGATGGCCGCGATGGCCAGAAACCGGCCCAAACTCCTGCGGATCTCCCGCAGCGTCAGCTTCCCCATGCCGCTCACCACTCGATCTGCTCGACGGGCGTCGGATGTTCATTGATCCGGACGCCGGCGATCTGCCCGCTTTTCACGCGGATGACCCGGTCGGCCATGGCGGTCAGCGCCGAGTTGTGCGTGATGATGACAACGGTCATGCCGCCTGCGCGGCTCTGCGCCTGCAGCAGGGACAAGATCTGCTTGCCGGTCTGGTCGTCGAGCGCGCCGGTCGGCTCGTCGCACAGCAGCAGCTTTGGCCGCTTTGCCAGCGCGCGGGCAATGGCCACGCGCTGCTGCTCGCCGCCGGAGAGCTGCGCGGGGAAATTCTGCATCCGCTCGCCGAGGCCGACCTGCCGCAGGACCTCGTCGGCCGGCAGCGGATCCTTGCACAGCTGGCTTGCGATCTGCACGTTTTCCAGCGCCGTCATATTGGGCAGCAGATTGTAAAACTGGAACACGAACCCGACCTCGTGGCGGCGGTAGGTCGTCAGGCGCTTGCGGCTGTAGTCCGCCACGTCCTCGCCCGCGAGCAGCACATGGCCGGAGGTGAGCCGGTCCATGCCGCCGAGGATGTTCAGGAGCGTGGTCTTGCCCGCGCCGGACTGGCCGACGATGACGCAGATCTCCCCCTCGTCGATCGTAAACGACGCGTCCTTCAGCGCCTCAATGCGCACGTCTCCCATCTGATAGGTCTTACAGACATGGTCAAATACAACAAAATCCTGCATGCGTCCGCCCCTCACTTTTTTTGCTTTCTGAATAGTATATTATGCCATACCGGCACACATTTTGCTTGAATAAATCGTGAACACGCAGAGAAAAAGCCTGCCCGGAAGGGCAGACTTTTTGAGGCAACGCCGCAGGAGTGGCGGAAAAGATCCGCCGAAGCGCGCAGACGCAATTGTGCGGTGCTGCCTTACCCGATGGCTGTCCACTGCTCACCCTGCGGCAAAAGCCTGCAGGTGTGGTCGACAGAGGCTTCGATGAGGTCCGCGTAGTACCAGGCGGTCTGGTCCTGGTTGTCGCGGTACCAGGCGGCAGCCTGCAGCTGCGCGTCCTGCCCGTCCGGGCAACGGCCGAGCAGACTGTTGAGCGCCCGGGCCAGCTCCGCGCGGGTAAGGACGGCCTCTGCCGCGGTCTCGTCCGCCTCGGCGGTGGCCAGCGTCTTCTCGCTCCAGGCCGCGGCCAGCACCGGGAAGGCCGCACGCCCGGCCTCCATCTGCGCGAGCTTG
>ULSU01018979.1_pt1 | contig 11252 bp, 7 predicted proteins | sample 1956941 | NCBI WGS metagenome assembly ULSU01 (sample SAMEA4835715, study PRJEB28245) | human gut metagenome | biome: gut microbiome; material: fecal sample | place: Denmark | collected 2008
TCCTTGCCGCGCTGGAAGAACCATGAGATGGTGAAGCCGAACTCGCGGTTCTTGGTGCGAAGGTTCGTCTGTGTCACGTGGCGGACCGGAGCGAAGGAGACCGTCTCGTTGGAGTACTTGTCGTCGTAGAACGGGAACAGGCACTGGGCTCCGAACTGCCAGTTCTTCCATCCATAGGTCAAGGACAGGTACGACACCTTCTCCAAGCCCTTGCGGTACAGTCCGTCCAGCATCTTCCCGCCGAAAGTCTGACGGCATGACAGTGACCAGTTGCCCCAGACAGCGGATGCGTTCAGATAGACCGGGAAGAACCAGTCGCTGAAAGCCTCACCGGAGGAGGTCTCCTTGATTGTCTGGCGGTCAGCGGAGACATCCACTCCAAGGCGCAGCCACTTCCAAGGGATATATGTCACAATCATATTCATACCCGCCTCGGAGAAACGGTGGGCGTTCCGCGTCTCCAGATACCAAGCATCACCGTCCTGCACGAACGCGTCATAGAGGAAGCCTGCGGTGCGGTTGTAGTGCGCGTCGGTCTGGACAATCAGCTTCCGTGGAATGTTATAGGAATATATAAGCCTCGACTGGTAGCCGGTGCTGTTGTGCACTTCCGCATTTCCCCTGCGGTAGAAGTTCTCCATGATCAGAATCCTGTTGCCGGACATCTGTTGTATGTCAGGCATCGAGGTCTCCGAGTCAAGACGCAGACGCAGCATATTCCTCTTATTCAACCTATAAGACAAGAGCACTGTCGGAGAAAAGGCGAATCTCGAAAAGCCGTCGTCACCGGCCTTCATGTTGTTCTCCGCCCCGAGGCTCACACGGTACGAGAACGAGCCGTGGCGTGAGGAATATTCCCCGTAAAGCCTCTGCCGTCCGGTCCGCACGTTCGTCACGCCGCTTCCCGAAAGGTCGCTCCGCAGAAAACCGAACGCTCCCCTGTACCCGGCGTTGAACGTCCGGTTCTCCTTGGCGTATGACCATACCAGCTCTCCGATGACGGAGTTCTTTCTGGTTCTCAAATCCAGCAAATCCTCAAAAGCATCGGTCTCGGACGTGAAAGCGTTCTGGTCATTTGAATATGATGTCGCGGTCACATCAGCCATCAATGTGCTCGTCTCGGAGAGAGTCTTCTCGAAATAAACATCCACCGTTGGCTTCATGGTGGTGACATCGTTGCTCGCCACCCCAGAACGAGTGTCTTTCAGACCATTAAGGGCAAAATCGATGTATCTGTCGCGACTCATCTTGTTATTAAAGAATGAATAGTCAGCCGAAATCTGGAGCATATAGTCACCAGGCTTTCCGTTCAGCCACGCCACACCGCCGCTGTACTGGTTTCCCCATTCCCGCTGCTTTTGGGAATATTCATACTTATATTCATCACCCCCGAGCCGGTAGGAGAACTCGCCGGTCTCCTCATCCCAGACCTTGCGCTTGTGGTTGAAATGACCCCCGAGGTTGACTGTCAGCTTGTTGTTCCCGCTCACCCGGCTGAGAGCCACATCGCCGTGGGAGTACATCTGCCCGACCCTCGTATAGACGCTCCCGTTCCAGCCAGTGTCAAGCCGTGAGGTCACCACGTTCAGCACCACGTCCGCCATGTCCATGTACCGCACAGGAGGCACATCGTAGAAGTCTACCTTCTTGATTTTCGAGGCCGGGATCAGCTGCAAGTCCGTGTCAGTTGATTTGATGCCGTTGATCAGGATGAGGATTTTCTTGCCGGCCAGAGTCGCCAGCGTGTTGCTCTGCTTGTCGATGAGCAGGTTAGGAATCGTCGCCACAAGTTCCCGTCCGTCCCTGGCCGCCTTCACCTCCGCCGCCGAGAAAAAGTGCGTCGTCCTGTCAACCTTATATGTTATGTTTCCCTCCGTGATGACCGACGCCGAGAGGATCTCCGTGATCACGCTGTCAGGCTGCTGCGCGTGGACCGGCAATAATGAGACTGCTGCAAAAATGGTGATTAACAAACTCTTTTTCATACGGTTATTATTTAAAACAAATTATTGGTTATCTTTTCTCCTTTGTACTTCATCCTTGCCAAGATAGAAAAATAATATCTTGAAACAAAATCATAAAGTACCATCTAAACTTTTGGCACAGATGGATGAATGTGATAGAAGAATTGCCAAACATAATGTGTGAAAAGATATCCTCCAAAAGCGCATGATTTTTTAACGTTTTAACTTGCTGCAAAGTTAGATGTGTTTGATGTTGTTTTCATAAAATATTACCTAACTCTTGAATGCCAAAAAATTGTCTTTCTGATGCTTTCTAAGGTTGTTTATAAGTATGAAGTAAGATTATATTCTAACACGGTTTTTGTTAATATCTTGATATTTAGTACATTATGTGAATTATGGGTTAAATTCAAATTTATTATGTCGAGTTATCTCTTGGATATGAATTCATTACATAGATAGTGGATCTTAATTTAAGCCAATGCGTGCTCTGTAACGTAAGGTTTATGACACGATTCTTTCAGCGACTGGTCGCTGTACTGCCGTCAGACTATCGGCGGGAAGATGCTGGACGGACTGTACCGCAAGGGCTTGGAGAAGGTGTCGTACCTGTCCTTGACCTATGGATGGAAGAACTGGCAGTTCGGAGCCCAGTGCCTGTTCCCGTTCTACGACGACAAATACTCCAACGAGACAATCGCTGTCGCACCTATTCGTCACTTGACGCATACAAACCTTCGTACCAAGAACCGTGAGTTCGGCTTCACAATCTCCTGGTTCTTCCAGCGTGGCAAGGAGAGCCACTCCGCCAAGAGCCTTGAGAACTCGGATGTTGACTCCGGAGTGTTTCGGTTCTGACATAAATTCCACGTGGTCTCACGCGCGAGACATTCACAAATCAGTACAAAAGTCCGAACATCCATAGAGGAATACGGTTGCCGTAGCCGGTCTCGATGCCGTCAATGCCAAGGTAACTTGTCGGGATGTCCGCGATCTGTTCATAATTTTTATTGTCGCCACCTATCTCAAACAGATAGTCGCCATTTACAAGAAAATCTCCTTTTGCCGGCATCTGCACGGAAGATACCGCTGACAGTTGGTTGATGAAGAATGTTTCGCGCATGGTTCCGATGTTGATCTTCGGCGAAAACGCATACATAAGATTGGTGTTCCCGAGATAGATTTTCTCTGGATTGACCAGTCTTTTATAATTTTTAAGTTCAGTTGTGAGAAGATTCAGAATTTCTGCCTCATCAAGTTTATAGAGAAGAGAGAGGAGTGTGTTTCTGGTTGTGCTCATTGATGAAGCCAGTTTCTCCGTGTTGGGTTGCAGGGGAACATTCTCGGCGATGATCATGAACAGTTTCTTGCATTTGTCGATGGTGGGGTAGGACACTTTCTCCACGGCCGGAAGGTCGCTTTCCACAACAAGTTTGACCACGTTCTGCAACATCGTCAAAAAATCGTCGCCTCCCTCCTTATAGAAAGGATATACTCCATAATGAAGGTATTTGTCAAATTCTCGTAGAACTTTAAGGCGTGACACAATGTCCAACGCTATCGCGCTGTGGTTGGAAAGAATATCTTCAAGACCATATGCCGGGATGTCAATAGTGCCGTCATATTCGAGAAATTCACGGAAAGACATTCCTTTAAGAATATATGGAGTCTGCCGTCTGGACATATCCACGATAGAATTGTCCAGTTCAAGCATCGAAGAACCAGTGTAGATAACTCTAAGGTCAGCATATTGGTCATAGAGGTTTTTGATTATACGGCTCCAGTCTTCGTTTTTATGCACTTCGTCGATGTAGAATTCGTTGATTCCACGATTGTACAGAAATCCTATCAGTTCCTGAAGAGAGTGCGTTTTGAACCAAAGATGATCCAATGAGATGTAGATTGTGTCATCAGGATTGGCGTACTTCTCCTTTATGCGCTGGATAAGCATAGTGGTCTTTCCCACCCCTCGCTCGCCTCTGATGCCGATGATTCTGGCCTTCCAATTAATCTTATTGTACAAGTAACGTTTGAAATCGAGCGATACTTGTGATAACTTGCTGTGATAAAATTCAATGAGAGGGCGAATGTCTGAAAGTTCCATATCAATCATTTTAGATGACAAAAATAAAAACATTTTTGCAAAAATGAAAATTGGTAATAAAATCATTTTTGCAAAAACGAACACGGCATTATCTGACCAAATAAGTATTTCCTCCTATCTGCCAACCTTACTACCTGAATGTCGCCAACTTCATCAAGAAGAGGGACGACCCAGCCGTGCTGATGCGCACCCTCGGAGATGACGGATCCGTCCAGACCATCGAGTGCGACCTGGGCTACTACCTCAACCTCGTCCTTATGTACCGCTACACCGCCACCGAGTTCAAACGCTTCCGCATCGACCTCTCCCGCTCTACGATGACAAGTTCTCCAACGAGGCGGTCTCCTTCGCTCCGGTCCGCCACGTGACACAGACTAACCTTCGTACCAAGAACCGCGAATTCGGCTTCACCATCTCATGGTTCTTCCAGCGCGGCAAGGAGAACAACTCCGTCAAGAGCCTTGAGAACTCGGACGTTGACTCCGGAGTGTTCAGGTTCTGATCTGATGAATATCCCTTTGGATATGGATGATTATCCTGGTTCAGAGGGACTTTCTCATATAGGATGCTATAGAGCCTCGACCTCCTCTACAGAAAGTCCTGTGCAGGAAGCAATCGTTTCGGTGTCGGATAAGAGGATGCCCACTTCAGTGGGGCAAACCATTCTTTTTTACCCGAGATAATAGCCAGAGTTTTCCTCTCCTGACTCGAACACTATGACTTGACCTTGGTTGGTACACAACAAGCGACAAACGTGTTTCCACCGAAACGGCATTTTACCGGAGAAACTGCTGATCCAACGGAGTTTATCCGGCAAAGAGGTCTATCACCGGAGAAAACTCAATTGCAGAGAAAATAGAGAAATCTTCTTCTTTTACCACAACGCTATTTTTCCGGCAATGCCCAAATCCAGGGTCGCTGTCGCTATACCCAACGCTTTAAATACACGGCTCATTGTAGGCAATGTGATGACGCTTTTCCCTTTTTCTAATTTGGAGATTTGGGCGCGCTGCACACCTATAAGTTCACCAAGTTCTTCTTGTGTGAGTTTTTGTGCCAGTCGTGCCTTGCGTATGGCCTCCCCAACAAAGTAGGCGTTCACTTCTTCTTTGAGTTGATTTTCCATAGCCTCACGCTCTGGGGTGCCTCTCTTTCCCCAAAGCTTATCTTTCATATCATCCGCTGGGATCAGTTTCATCTGTTCCATAATGCTGTTATCTCTTGTTTTTAAAATACTCTTTCCTTACCTCTTCTGCCTTGGCAATCTCCTTTGATGGTGTCTTTTGAGTTTTCTTGACTATACCGTGCGTGACGATAACCAACGTGTCCAACTCCGTGTCCCAAAAGGAGAATAGTCTATAACTAATACCATTATAAAGAGTGCGGAATTCCCATATATCGGTATTCTCAAGTTTCTTGAATATGTTAACTTTCATCACCCCTTCCTCAACCTTGAAGATGTTATAGTATATCTTCTGTTGAGCCTTGAACGGTTGTGCGTCCAAAAAGGCTTGCGCTTCTTCTGTCAACACAACTTTTAGTTTACCTATGCCCATTTTGTTTTCCGATACAAATATAATATAATGTTTCCAAGTAACGATACAGCCCCGCATTGATTTGTACAAATGCTGCGGCAAAACTACGGTGAACTATCCGTGGAACAAATTATTCGACGGATAATGTGCGGAATCGCTGACTGAGGTCATTCAGCAAAAATATTCAAGTGCAGGATTGGAATGACAATTTCCGGAAAATTTCCGTCCCTTACGTTTGACCATCATCCGATTCTATTGAGCTTTAATTTATTGGCTTTTATACAGAGAACCGATCCGTTGAAAATAGTGCCGTGGAGCGAAATCAGTTGTTAGTTAACATATTCGTGAATCCTGCCAGTCAATTTGGGAGGGCGGGAATCTGTAATGGGCTGAAAGTCAGGTGTTGGTGCATCACTCGTTGGCCTCCAACTTGTTGAGAATTGCTGCCCTTCGATTTTGGAGAGTAGGAACTTGTAATTGATTGAAGGTCAGATGATGACGCTTCACGTAATTGTAGTTGTTGTCTTTGCGGATGACTATTTGAATATTAACCTTTTAGCGTTATTGGGTAGAGCGGGTTCTGGCCCAGGGGATGACGTAGGCGGGGGACATCTTGCGGGACAGGAGGTCTTTCATATAGTCCATGTAGGGGGCGACGTGGCTGAAGAACATCTTGTAACCGTCGCAGAGGGCGTTCAGGCCGGTCTCGATCCTTAGGCCGCCTCTGCCTTGGCGGGACTCGTAGGTGTTGAACCGATGCTTGGGGCACTCGCCGTTGCAGGCGAAAAGCCATTCGCACTTAAGGCATTTGGTGGGGAGCGTGTTCCGCTTGTCGATGCCGAAGGCCGTCTGCTTGTCCGAGCGCATCATCTCGGTGATCGGCTTTTCGGTGATGTTGCCGAGGAGATAATCCTTATAGACAAAATGGTCGCAAGGGTAGAGGTCGCCGTTGTGCTCGATGACGGAATTGCCGCCGCAGGTCTGGGCGAATGTGCAGGTGCCGGGCATCTCCCCGACCCAAGTGGCCAGGGTGGCGTCGAAGTTCGTGACGAAATAACGGCCGACATCATTACGGACCCAATAATCGAATATTTCGCATAGGAATCGTCCATAGCCCACATCGGTCACGGACCAAGGAGCTATGACGGCTCCGTCGGTCTTCGGGTCAACGATGAACGGACGCTTCTTCTTGTCCGGCTTCCCGGCCCCGTTTAACGGGTAATTGACGTGCTCGACCACAGGCATAAACTGCATAAATCCGCTGCCGACCTCACGCAGAAACAGATACGTCTCCAGCCCTCTGCCTTCGCTGGCGTGGTTGACCGTGGACATAGTGTTGAACTCAACTCCTTCACCTTTAAGAATATTCAGACCGCTCATCACCCTGTCGAAGGTCGGGAACCCACCCTTGTCCTTGCGGTATTTGTCATGAATATCCTTGGGGCCGTCCAGGGATATTCCCACAAGGAAATTGTTCTCGCGGAAGAATCTCGCCCATTCCCGGTTGAGGAGCGTGCCGTTGGTCTGGATGGTGTTGTGGATGACCTTTTCACAGGCATATTTCTTCTCAAATTCCAAAGCCTTGCGGTAGAAATCCAGCCCCAGCACCAGCGGCTCGCCGCCGTGCCAGTTGAAGGTCACTTCCGGCACTCCGTTCGCGCTGATATATTCCTGAACCACTTTTTCGAGCATCGCTTCGGTCATCCGGGGCTCCTTGCCGCCGTAGATCTCGGCCTTGTCGAGGTAGTAGCAATATTTACAGTCCAGATTGCAGAGTGACCCGGCGGGCTTGATCATGATGTTGAACGCCATCGGTCCGGAAAGGCGGATGGCGTCCCCGAGGGTCAGTGTCTTTTCAAATGCCGCGTCTGACATATTCTTGAATATTCGGGACTAATGAAGCTCCTCTGCCTCGAAATCACTGACGTAGGCCTTTCCCACGATATTCTTAAAGGATAGCATCATCTTGTCTGTCAGCTCTTTATTGTCTTTTGAAATGTTCTCTTTCTGGCTTCTGTCGTTGGTGAGGTTCCAAAGAGTGACCTCTGGATTCAGGCCGAAATCGATGGTTGTCGGGTTCTCGTTGCTTCCTGAATATGCCGGGATCAGCACGTAGTCACCTTCCTTTAGGGCGAGGCGGCCCTGCGCTTCGAGGATCAGGGTCTCCCTTCCTTTGAGGGTGTCGTTGCCGATCAGCACTTCCGGGTAGGCTTTGGAATCCAGTCCATCTGGTGCGCTTCCGCCAAGGACGTCAGCGAGCGTGGCATAGAGGTCCATCTGGCAGAAACAAGCCTTGGACACCGACGGCTTGATGTGACCTTCCCAATATGCTATGAAAGGAATATGTGTGCCTCCGTCAAAGAGGCTGTACTTTCCTCCCCGCAGACCATCGTTCGGGTCGTATCCTTGCTGGTGGGCGAGTTCAATGGCCTCGTCCTGATAGCCGTCCTGAAGCACGGCTCCGTTGTCGGATGTGAATATGATCAGTGTGTTGTCCAGAACTCCCAGCGAGTCCAGATGGTCAACAATCTGTCCCACGCACCAGTCCGCCTCGGCGATCACGTCGCCTCTGGGGCCGAGCGAGGTCTTCCCCTTGAACGCCGCTCCGGCGGTCCTCGGGACGTGTGGCTCGTGAAGGCCGTAGTAAAGGAAGAACGGCTTGTCCGCGTTCTCCGTCACGAATTTCTTCGCTTTCGACAGGAAATATTCAGCCATAGTGGAATCGTCCCAAAGCGCTGATTTTCCGCCGGTCATATGTCCGATTCTCGGGATGCCGTTGATGATTGTGCCTTGGTGTCCGTGATGCCACCGCATCTCCATCAGCTCGGGGCTGTTGATGGCGTTCTTCTCTCCCGGAAGTTCGTTCTCGTAGTCGATCGTGATCGGGTCGTTCGGGTCGAGATTGACTACATCTCCGTTCTCGACATAGACGCACGGAACCCTATCGACGGTGGCCGGGATGATGTTCGTGTAGTCAAACCCCACCGTGTTGGCCTCCGGGCTGATGTGCTGGTTCCAGTCCAGTCTGCCGTAGCCCATTCCAAGATGCCATTTCCCGATCGCCCCGGTCGCATATCCCAGATTCTGAAGCATTTTCGGAAGGGTGTTGGCTGCTGTGTCGATGATCAGAGTAGCGTCTCCGGGCAGGATGCTCGCCCCCGCTCTCCAAGGGTACATCCCCGTGAACAGAGCCAGTCTGCTCGGTGTGGATGTCGCTGAGGTCGCGTAAGCGCAGTCGAACTGCCTCCCGGCCCTCCCCAACGAATCGATTCTCGGAGTCTGTACGAGCTCACTTCCGCTGTAAAGGCTCACGTCCCCAATCCCAAGGTCGTCCGCCACGATGAGCACGATGTTAGGCCTTTTCTCCGGCTCTTTCCCTGCCTCCGAGCAAGCCGGAACCGCCAGCGCCGATGTACCTGCCGCCGCTGCGATAGACATCAATCTGAAAGTATCTTTTCCGGTCATATTCTTTGTGTCTTAATTCTCGTATTTCTACGGAGTCTTCAAAGTTACATCTTTACGAAAGTATTTCCAACTTGAATGAAAAACTCATGCGTGAAAAATATGACATTCAACGGTCTGTTCCTTAAAGTCTTATCATAAGCATTGCTTACCATTAGGTTTGCTGTCTTTTTTACATAACCGTGCAGAATCTTTGATTTTTCGTCACATTCCGCACGGTTATCCTATTTGCTGCCTTCTTTTGAGAATAGTCACTTGTTGCCAGGTTGAGTTATATATTCGTGCGTGATGCGCAATGGATTGTAACACAGTGCTATAGCTATTTACCTTTGGTGGGGAACCACTCAAGGAGATGGGTTAAGATATTCATTATTATTTGTTTATCCTCCACGGCGGCATCTACAGAATTTCAACAAAATCGGGTGGTACCTTTGCGGTGACAAAATAAGTTTGGTATGACTCGGTTTGTTACATTGATTTTGGGGATTCTGTGCTTCTGGCCGGTGAATGGTCAGAGGGCGGGAGGCGTTTTGGAGGTTACTGGTGGTTACCGTTACCAATCTTCCAAATTACGACATTAATCGTTGTAAATCAGCAATTTGTGATTTCTTGTCACAGAACACATAATCAGCGAGGGACAAAAACGAGACCCGATTTTATTATGAATTTGTAAGGACCTATAGTCAAATCTATTGTTTAATATTTCTACTAATCCTCAAATCTCATCCACATATTCTTGAAGTTGATAATAAATTTCCTGTGCGCCATTAACGTTGGTAAACCGATTCTGCAATCATATTCCTCATTCTGTTCTGAAGATGTTATTACTGGAATGTTTGTTTCGGTATATTGTTCGCCAGCAAGGGTAAATGTCCATGACACAGGTATCGTTTTTACAACATTGACACTACCGACACCTGCCGTGCGCAATGAATCAGTTGCCATTATACCAGTAAAACAGTTTTCGTTCTTTTTATAATAGCGATTTGTCAGGATGGTTCCCGATGCGCCAGTGTCAACTATTGCATCAATCTTTCTCCCTGAACGACCATCTGTTAATGACAAATGGTAAAGGCGCTGAGGTGAACGATAGAAATTGGGAGCATATGTAGGTGTTGGTGTGTACGAGGCAGGGATTACAAGCTGCATTCTGTCAAAATCGAAACAAATCTCACCCAATGGTATCATTGTCTGGTTGCCTATAACGCATTCGTATCCAAGTTCCTCCAACTTTTTGTTTGCTAACGGATTGTCAGTTCTCATATCAACAACAAAAAATGGCACATTTCGATAAACTAAATCACCAAGTTTTAGGGAGTCCACCACTACTAAGCCTTTGCTCTCAGCATAAGACATACCCAACATCTGTATATTCTTGGTCTGTATAACAGTTGCCTTTATACGCTCGGCAAACTTAGTAGTCATTACATTTATACCTGCCCCTGAATCGTAAGTGCATTTCACTTCTTGTCCATTGATATTAGCCATAATAAACATCATTTCTGGATTTTTGCGGTTACCTGTATGTGTTAACAAGGGCACACTCACGTTATTGTTTGGCCTCTCCACAGAAAACGTGCCGCATTTCGAAAGCTTAGAATAAACGTCCTCATAGGCTTCAAATACAGGATTTACAGCTTGTCCACCCTTGCGGTATGCCTCGTTCAGACTGTGTAATAATGCGGAAGCCTTATCGTAGTGTCCCAATGTTGCATAATCTTCTGCCATGAAATACATTATTGAAGGTACAGATGAATTTAGTTCATCTTGATACTTCTCTAAAATTTCTTTGCCATACTTGATAGCGCTGTCCGGTTCATTATAGAATTGACTTATAAAGAATTTGGAGAGCGGTTTTAGAAATGGTGTCTGCAAGTTCTTTCCATCAGACATATACAAAGATCTAAGTTCAGCCCAATTACTGCCATTCATAGCCTCGCCTATTCTCTCGTCAATGCTTTTTACTTGTCCAAATGAAATTGTTGCAAATAATATTGCCACAAATGTTATACTTATTCTTCTGATTGTCATAATCATTATTTTAATTTTTTGTTCTTATGAAATATCCACAATGTTTCTCATATCATATTTTCTTGCTTTACATATAGAGACGTCTTACTCTCTATTGATTCGTTCCACCAATTCATTTGGTGTAAGTATCTCCATCTTGGAGAAACCAAACCACTT
>ULSU01081454.1_pt1 | contig 11198 bp, 8 predicted proteins | sample 1956941 | NCBI WGS metagenome assembly ULSU01 (sample SAMEA4835715, study PRJEB28245) | human gut metagenome | biome: gut microbiome; material: fecal sample | place: Denmark | collected 2008
ATAATGAGGTACAATAGAGAGAGTTATCATATCAGATTTGAGATTGTTTTCTGTCATCATAAGAGGTAAACAACAAATTGGTATTACTGGAGAGGCGTAGGTATGGCGAAAGTACATGGGGAATCGAAGCTGACTTTTTTAGAGTCGACGAGTATTATCATAGGACACGGTGTGGGATCAGGAATTCTTTCGGTCCCATTCCTTGCATCCAGGAATAACTGGCATGATATCATCTGGATTGCGGCAGTGGCATATTGTATGAATCTGCTATTGCATTTTATGATTGCGGAACTGTCTTTGAATAACAATGGCGCGCAGTTTATCAAATGCTTTGAAAATGAGCTGTTTGTGGGAAAGCTGAAGATGGCATGTACATGGCTGGCGTTTGGGCTGCTTGGCTTTTCAGTTGTAGTGAATGTGAGCGGATTTATTACCGGTGCGGCAGCAGTATTTTCAGCATGGTTTCATCTTCCATCAGTGGTCGGAATGCTGCTCTTTTATGTATTGGCAGCAAGTGTGGTCTATATCGGAATGAAACTGGTTGGAATTTGTGAGAAAATTGCAGTGATTTCTATGTTTGGAGTCATAGGGATCCTTTTTGTAGCAACGATGCTTTCAGAGACAACAGAGCTTTCGACAAAGTTCTATTCAAATAACAATATGCTGGCACTTTATAGCATGATTGCATTTTCATTATCTGCTGTTATGTCTGTGCCACAGGTTGTGAAAGGTTTAGAAGGAGACGAAAAAGGTATTCGTAAAGCGATTGCAGCCGGCACGGGCTTGAATATGGGACTGATTCTTTTGATCACATTTATGACGCTTCTGGGATGTTCTAATGTGACAGAGAATGGAGCACTGGTGGATCTTTCCGGCCATCTTGGCGGATGGGTCAGCATTATCGGATATGTATTTTCCTTGCTGGCTCTTGCAACATCTTTCTGGGCGAATACACTGAATCTTCGCGATATTGTGAATGAACAGACGAAATGGGGCGAAAAGATCAGCTGGCTTGCAGCTACAGTACCTTGTCTTGTGATCGCACTTGTGGGAGTGCAGAGCTTTGTAGGATTTACAAGAATGGCAAGTGTGGTCCAGGTTCTGACCGGAGTAGGAGTGATTGTTGCATACAATCGTTCCAGAAGACGTGCGGGAACTAGCCTGATTTGCGGAAGACTTGGTAGTTTGCCGTTCCAGATATTAGCAGTAGCAGCGTCGTTGGTAGCATCTGTAGGAGCAGTGCTTACGGTGACAGTGTGAAATTACAAATATGTTATTACAAAAGTTGATGAAGAAGGAGATTAGAAAATGCAAGAACAGATGAAAGGGAACAGTAGGATTTTAGAAAGATTTGAATTCAGGGATATTAGACAGGAAGAGGCAGATCAGGCAGTCTTGATTGAGAAAATTTGTTTCCCGCCAAATGAAGCATGTTCTGAGAAACACATGAAGGAGCGAATCGGTGTGACCCCAGAATTGTTTTTAGTTGCGGTAGATAAAACAACTGGAAAGTTAGCGGGATTTTTGAATGGAATTGCAACGGACGAGGAAAAATTCCGAGATGAATTTTTTACAGATGCATCTTTGAATAATCCAAAAGGAAAGAAAGTTATGATCCTTGGCTTAGATGTATTACCGGAGTATCGAGGACAAGGTCTGGCACGAGAGATTGTAAGATGTTATCTGCAAAGAGAAGAAGAAAAGGGAAGAAAAGAAATTGTTCTTACCTGCCTGGATGAAAAAGTAGAGATGTATAAAAGATTTGGGTTTGTAGATCTGGGAATGTCAGATTCTGTCTGGGGTGGAGAAGAATGGCATGAAATGACATATTATCTGAGATAGAAGTAAATAACGAATGATAGTGAAAGCTGTAAAGTCTAATGGAAAATATTTGCCAAAGACTTTACAGCTTTTTTCTAAAAATGTATGATAAGAAAGAAAAATGAAAAATGTGAGATAGATAAGACGAGGAGAAAATATCATGGAATATTGGGATATTTATGATGCAGAGAAACGGCCGACCGGAAGAACAATGAAGCGAAATGACTGGTGCTTAAAGGATGGAGAATACCATCTGACAGTGCTTGGAGTTTTGGCAAGACCGGATGGAACATATCTGATCACGAAACGTGTAATGACAAAAGCGTGGGCACCGGGTTGGTGGGAAGTATCCGGCGGTGCAGCGCAGGCAGGAGAGTCTTCTGAGGAAGCGGTATGCCGTGAAGTGAGAGAAGAGACAGGATTAGATATTTCTAATGCAGAAGGCGGATATGTATTTACTTATAAACGAGAAAATCCGGGCGAGGGTGATAATTATTTTGTTGATGTATATCGCTTTGTGCTTGATATTGATGAGAATGATCTGAAACTTCAGACAGAAGAAACAGATGGATATATGTTCGCAACTAAGGAGGAGATTGAAAACTTTGCCAAGGAGGGAATCTTCCTTCATTATGACAGCATTAGGAGAGTGTTTGAACAGTTACAATAATTTATAGAATGAGGAAAAGTTATGCATTCAGAAAAGAAAAAAAACAGATTTGAAATTGATATGTGCAATGGCTCGATCATGAATAAGCTGATTTCTTTTTCAATTCCGCTGATGATATCTGGAATTCTGCAGCTTGCATTTAACGCAGTGGATATTGTTGTGGTAGGAAGATTCAGTGGAAGTGAGTCACTGGCAGCAGTCGGATCAACCACAGCACTGATCAATGTATTTACGAACTTATTTATAGGAATATCTCTTGGAGCAAATGTGCTTGCAGCCAGGTTCTATGCGGCAGGGCGCGAGAAAGAGATGTCGGAGACAGTGCACACAGCGATTACATTTGCGATTATAAGCGGAGTTGTGATGGCATTAGTTGGATTGTTCTTTTCCAGAGGAGCACTTGAGTTGATGGGAACACCGGATAATGTGATCAATCTTTCGACACTATATATGAAGATCTATTTCCTGGGAATGCCGTTTTTTATGTTATATAATTACGGAGCGGCAATCTTAAGAGCGGTTGGAGATACGAAACGACCACTTTTGTTTTTGATCGTAGCAGGTGTGATTAACGCATGTTTAAATCTTTTACTTGTAATTGCTTTTCATTTAGGAGTAGCGGGCGTTGCAATTGCAACGGTAACAGCACAGTTTGTATCGTGTGTATTGGTATTGCGTTGCCTGTATAAATCAGACAGCAGTTATCAGCTTCGCTTCTCGAAGCTAATGATAAAAAAAGTATATTTAGGACAGATCTTTCAGGTTGGAATTCCGGCAGGAATTCAGAGTACTGTGATCAATTTCTCAAATGTACTTCTGCAGTCATCGGTCAATTCTTTCGGATCCGTGGCGATGGCAGGATATACGGCAGCGAATAACATTTTTGGATTTTTATATGCATCGATCAATGCAGTGACACAGGCATGTATGAGTTTTACAAGCCAGAATTACGGAGTCGGAAAATGGAAACGAATGGACAGAGTCTTAGTTGACTGCCTGATTCTTTCCACAACGATTGCATTAATTCTTGGTGGAGGTGCGTATCTCTTTGGACCGGAGCTTTTGAAGATTTATACTGATGATCCTCAGGTTATCAGCTGTGGTATGGAGATTCTTCTATATACAACAGTTACTTATTTTCTGTGCGGATGGATGGATCTGTTCCCGGGATCTCTTCGTGGAATGGGAAAATCAATTGTGCCGATGATACTTTCCGTAATCGGAACAGTCGGAACGAGAATCGTCTGGATCTTTGGAATATTTCCAAGATTCAGATCATTGAAGATTTTGTTTATTTCCTATCCGGTATCCTGGATCATTACGATCATCCTGCAGGTGATTTGCTTTATTTTTGTCAGAAGAATCGTTTATGTGCCACTGAAAAAACGAGAGGCTGCTATATAATGAAAAAAGAAATGCTTTATTTCCCAAAATATAAGAGGGAATAAAGCATTTCTTTTTTTATTACAGCATTTTGTAAATGATAATTATTGACAAATCCAACATCCTGGAATAAGCTAGTTTTGTATAACTAATTGATAAAAAATCGCAATAAGCTAAAGAGGATGATAAAAAAATGACATTAAAAGAATTAGCGATTGGAAAGAGTGCTGTGATCAGGACAGTTGGGGCTTCCGGTGCGTTACGACAGCATTTTTTGGATATGGGTATGATTCCGGGTGCGGAAGTTACGGTGGTAAAGTTTGCACCGATGGGAGACCCGATGGAATTGCAGGTACATGGATATGAACTGACACTTCGTCTTGCAGAGGCAGAACAGATTGAAGTTGAGGAAATCAGCGAGAGAACAAACAGCCATTTCCGTGGAGAACGTTTGAAACCGGTAGATCATCCGGGACTTGGAGAAGAAGGAAAGTATCATTCTGAAGAAGATGCTAATCCGTTACCGGATGGAACAGTGCTTACTTATGCCCTGGTAGGAAACCAGAACTGTGGAAAGACAACGTTGTTTAATCAGCTCACAGGAGCAAATCAGCATGTAGGAAACTTCCCAGGAGTAACAGTAGACCGTAAGGATGGAACAATCAAAGGTTATCCGAATACGAATGTGACAGACCTTCCGGGAATTTATTCAATGTCTCCATACAGCAGTGAGGAGATTGTTTCAAGAAATTTTGTGTTGGATGAACATCCGAAAGCAATCATCAATATTGTGGATGCAACGAATATTGAGCGAAATCTCTATCTGACAATGCAACTTCTTGAAATGGATATCCCGATGGTAGTAGCTTTGAATATGATGGACGAGGTGATTGGAAATCATGGATCTATTGATGTGAATACAATGGAAGCACTGCTTGGAGTTCCGGTTATTCCGATTTCGGCAGCGAAGAACGAAGGTGTGGATGAAGTAATACGTCATGCACTTCATGTGGCAAAATACCAGGAGCGTCCGCTGCGTCAGGATTTCTGTGATAAAAGTGATCATGACGGTGCGGTCCACAGATGTATCCATGCAGTGATTCATCTGATTGAAGACCATGCAGAAGAAGCAAAGCTTCCGGTACGTTTTGCCGCAACGAAGGCAATCGAGGGGGATCCGCTGATCTTAGAACAGTTAAAGCTTGATCAGAATGAGTTGGATATGCTTGAACATATTGTACAGCAGATGGAGACGGAACGTGAGGTTGACCGAAGTGCGGCAATCGCAGATATGCGATTCGATTTTATTGAACGTCTCTGTGAGCAGACGGTTGTAAAACCGGAAGAGAGTAAAGAGCGTGTCAGAAGTGAGAAGATAGACAAAATCTTGACAGGAAAATATACAGCGATCCCATGCTTTATCGGAATCATGGTGCTTGTATTTTATCTGACATTTAATGTAATCGGTGCATTTCTGCAAGGAATTCTGGAAATGGGAATTGATCAGTTGTCAAGAATGGCTGAGGCAGGACTGATCGCACTCAATGTAAATGATGCAATCCGAAGTCTTGTGATCGACGGAATCTTTACAGGAGTAGGAAGCGTGCTTAGTTTTCTTCCGATTATCGTTACTTTGTTCTTCTTCCTCTCTATGATGGAAGACAGTGGATATATCGCGCGTGTGGCATTTGTAATGGATAAACTGCTTCGTAAGATCGGTCTTTCCGGTCGAAGCATTGTGCCGATGTTGATCGGATTCGGATGTACAGTTCCGGCAGTTATGGCAACAAGAACATTGACCAGTGAGAGGGACCGTAAGATGACGATCCTTCTGACACCGTTTATGAGCTGTACAGCAAAACTTCCGATTTATGCATTCTTTGTAAGTACATTTTTCCCGGGTAAGGGCGGACTGATCATGTCGGGTCTGTACGTGCTTGGAATTGTAGTTGGAATTTTAATCGCATTCCTTTATCGAGGAACTCTGTTTAAAGGAGAACCGGTACCATTTGTTATGGAACTTCCGAATTATCGTCTGCCGGGTGCGAAGAATGTGGCGCAGCTTCTTTGGGAGAAAGCGAAAGATTTCTTACAGAAAGCATTTACAGTTATTCTGATGGCAACGATTGTTGTATGGTTCTTGCAGAGTTTTGACTTGCATCTGAACCTTGTAGAGAATTCAGCAGATAGTATTCTTGCTATGATTGCAGGTGCACTTGTTCCAATCCTTCGTCCGCTTGGACTGGGAGACTGGAGAATCTGTACAGCACTGATCAGTGGATTTATGGCGAAAGAAAGTGTAGTATCTACACTTGAGGTATTGTTCGGAGGTGGAATTGCTTCTGTACTGACTCCATTGTCAGCAGGTGTTTTGCTTGTATTCAGTCTGCTTTATACACCGTGTGTTGCAGCGGTCGCATCAGTAAAGCGTGAGCTTGGTGCAAAATGGGCTGTCGGAATGGTATTCTGGCAGTGTCTGATCGCATGGGTTGTGGCAATCATCACGAGAGGAATCGGAATGCTGCTTTTCTAATGGGGAAAGCTGTTACTGTGACAGTAACGAAATGTCTCGGAATAAATCGTCTGGGAATAAATGATAAAATTTATTGACAAAACAGAATTCATTCGTTATAGTAAGAAACGATGTGTCAGTGAGGCAGTTGTTCATGAGACGAACCGAGCCGAAAGATAAATTAAATATATTCCGTGAGGGAGTAGTTCGCATGAAAATGTGATTTGTCAACATACCGGTGAGAATGAGTTTTAAAAGATCACCTGGCAAATCTTAAAGAATGAGACTCATGTATGTTTTAAATAAGAGGACGAGTTTGTTATGTCCAGCAGGCAGTTCTCTTATCATAGAACATACGTGGGTCTCTTTGTTTTTATATATTAGGAAAGTCCTTTCCTAATATATAAAAAATGCTCCGCTCAGGATGCGCACTGCAATTGTAGCGGAACAGATACAGAAGAAAAAAGAAAAGAGGAGAAACATGGCACTATTTATCGAGCTTTTGTTGATGGGGGTTGGGCTTGCGATGGATGCATTCGCAGTGTCCGTCTGTAAGGGCCTTGGAATGAAGAAGCTGAATAAAAAACAGGCGGTAGTGATCGGATTGTATTTTGGAGGGTTCCAGGCATTAATGCCGCTTGTGGGATGGATTCTTGGAATTCAGTTCCAAAAGTATATTACAAGTATTGATCACTGGATCGCATTTATTCTGCTTGGCTTTATCGGTGGAAAAATGATTCTGGAGGCAGTAAAAGAATGGAACGAAGAAGATATTGTTGAAGTAAAAGATCAGCCGTTGGATCATAGAAATATGTTTGTACTTGCCGTTGCGACGAGTATCGATGCGCTGGCAGTCGGAATCACATTTGCATTTTTGGACACACCGATTCTTGAGGCAATTACGATCATCGGAATTACGACAATGGTTATTTCTATTGTTGGTGTAGTGATTGGAAATTATTTTGGTGGGAAATATAAACATAAGGCAGAACTGGTTGGTGGAATCATCCTGGTGCTTTTAGGTGTTAGGATTTTGATCCAGCATCTGTCTGGATTAGCATAAAATGAGGTTGAATATAGTATTGCAGAAAGGAAATAAAAGATGAGTGATTTGTTTCAAAGTGTGCCATTTGCAGTGGTACTTTTAATTATTGGATTTGTGTTTCTTGTAAAAGGTGCAGATGCATTTGTTGAGGGGTGTAGCAGTATCGCAAGACGGTATCATGTTCCGTCACTGATCATCGGAATGACGATTGTGGCGATGGGGACGAGCCTTCCGGAGACTGCGGTCAGTGTGACAGCAGCAGTTACGGGAAACAATGCACTTGCAGTTAGTAATGCGGTAGGATCTAATATTTTCAATCTCATGGTTGTAGTCGGAGCCTGCACGCTTTTTACTTCCGTGGCAGTTCAGATTAATACGTTGAAGATTGATTTTCCGATATCTATTCTGTGTGCGGTATTGCTTCTGATTCTTGGTGCAGCCGGAATGTCACTGGGACATATAGATGGAGTTGTATTTATTATCTTATTCCTGGCGTTTATCCTCTACATGATCCGCTCAGCACAGACATCTCGTGAGAAAAATGTGGAGCCGGGAGTGGAAGAGGAAGAGTATCTTCTGGAAGCGGAGGAGATTCAGGAAATGTCTATGGGAAAGAGTGTGATTTACATTATTCTCGGCGCAGTAGCGATTGCGGTCGGAAGTGACTGGGTAGTAGACGGTGCCTGTACAGTTGCGGCGGCAATTGGAATCAGTCAGACTCTGATCGGTCTTACTGTAGTTGCATTTGGAACAAGCCTTCCGGAGCTGGTTACATCGATTGTAGCAGCAAAAAAAGGTGAGGTGGATATGGCACTTGGAAATGTAATCGGTTCCAATATCTTTAATATTCTCATGGTGCTTGGTATTGCGGCAGCAATTTCACCGGTCGCATTTTTGACAGAAAATATCATTGATATCGCAGTGCTGATCGTGTTCAGTGTTTTTGGATGGATCATGGCATGGACGAAAAGAGAACTTAATAGAAAAGAAGGTATTATCATGTTACTTCTTTATGCAGTGTATGTTGTGTACATTTGTATGAGATAGTTTGTGATAACTCTGAAAAAAGGATTATGTAAAAGGCAAAAAGTACTTGTGCCAATCACATAATCCTATTTTAGTTTCCTATAATTAATGCAAAGTAGCCCCAGTCCCATAAGAGGGATTCGAAACTGTTTTCCAGATATTCATAAATATCCGCTGTTTCATATCCGGTCATTCGTGTAATGATCACAAGATATTGTCTCAGCGTTTCGTAAGAAATTTCAGAAACGTTTGCGTCTGTGCTATCCAGCATCCATCTTAAGAAAATGCTGTGGCGGATTGATGCATATTCAAGGGCAATCCATTGCATCTGTACCAGTACATTTTCCAGGTCACTGTCAGGAAGCAGGAGATCGGAGAAAATCTCGTTGCGCAGGAAATTGCGAAGCAGTGGCTCGTAAGGGCTCAAGTATTGTGTGAATTGTTCCCATTGTTCCAGTAAAGTGGATTCGTAAGCTTTAGTATCATCAGGATTTTCAGTACTGTCCGAAAGGGCTTCCGATATTTCTTCCGCCAAAGCAAGAATTGGATTCAGAGTATCCTGATAGAGCCCTTCTTTTTGATAGTTTACGGAAAGATCTTGTAACAGTTCGTTACATTCATTGATCAGATCCAAAGGCGGAAGGTCTATATCTGAGATCGCATTTCCAAGTTCTCTCACTGTGCTATCAGAAAAATAATCTTCTAACAGTTCTTTTGTTAATGGCTGATGCTGGTACAATTCCTGAAGAATATAGAAGCTTTCCAAAAGTTCTTCTTCGATTGTTCTGGAAGAATCATCTAAAAGATTGAGTAGTTTTTCACGCAAGAGGAAAAGGACAGAAGTATCTGTATCGCCAGTATCGGACAAAGTGTCTGATACATTTGGGAAATGCAGGGACTTCTGTTTGTTCCACAGGTCAATCACTGCAGGGCAGCAAGGCATCAGCATTTTCTCGTTATGTGTCGGAAAGCGATGTTCCTCTCGTGGAAATGTAGTGCATGTTTCTGATAGGACTTTGTCGCCGTAAGCAACAACAAGGCGGCAGAGCTTCTCAGAGTTAAGGAATGGACAGCGATGATTACTGTCCAGGCCTATCACACGCTGTCCATCTTTTTTAATCGTATAAGCGCTTAAATTTTTCTTTTGTTCAGGTACGGTTTCCGGAGCCTGGAGTTTCTTCCATTTACGGTTCGTATCTGCATCGACGCCAATCTTCCATTCCTGGCAGCAGGTGATCGGACAGCGGTCGGCGATGCAGGTGAACTTAGAATAATAATCAGGTATCAAATAATTAATTTCTGTCATCACGGTTATGGAATTCTGTATGCTGCCCAACATATTTGTATGCCGGACGGATGATCTTACCGGCATTTAACAGTTCTTCCAGACGATGTGCACTCCACCCGGTGATACGCGCAATCGCGAAGAGTGGTGTGAAAAGCTCTTCCGGAATATTCAGCATTGTATAAACAAATCCGCTGTAGAAGTCAACGTTAGCACAGACAGGTTTCAGCATCTTTCTGTGTGTCATGATCTCTTCACCGGCGATTCTTTCTACGCGGTCATAAAGTGCGAATTCATCGTCAAATCCCTTTTCAGAAGCAAGCTTCTGTGCATAGCTCTTCAAAATCTTTTCTCTTGGGTCGGAGATTGTGTAGACTGCGTGTCCCATTCCATAGATCAGTCCCGTCTTATCAAAGGCTTTTTTATCAAGAATCAGGCGGAGATACTCACGAATCTCATCTTCGTTAGTCCAGTCTTTGACAGACTTCTTAATATCATCAAACATCCCCTGCGCTTTCAGGTTTGCACCACCATGACGAGGTCCTTTCAGAGAACCGATGGAAGCAGCAATTGCTGAATATGTATCTGTTCCTGAAGAAGTAACAACATGTGTAGTGAAAGTGGAGTTGTTACCACCTCCGTGTTCTGCATGAAGAATCAGTGCAACATCAAGAACCTTGGCTTCTAGTTCTGTATACTGTCCATCCGGACGAAGCATGTACAAAATATTTTCGGCAAGAGAGCGGCCTTTCTCCGGATTACGGATCAGAAGTGTCTCATCTTTACGGAAATGTCTGTATGCATGATAAGAATATACTGCGATCAGTGGAAGCTTTGCAATAAGTTCAAGAGCCTGACGCAGTGCATTTTCAACAGAAATATCTTCCGGGTTCTCATCATATGTATATAAAGTAAGAACACAGCGCTGGAGTGCGTTCATGATGTTAGAGCTTGAGGCCTTCATGACAACGTCACGAACAAAACGTCCGCTTAGATCTTCTAATTCAGATAAAACTTTCAGAAAATGCTCTAATTCATCTTTTTTTGGAAGACGTCCGAAAAGGAGCAGGAAAGTTGTCTCCTCAAATCCAAAACGTTTGCCTTTCAGACCGTTGATAAGGTCATTGACATTGATTCCCTGATAGTAAAGTCCACCTTCAGCAGGAATTTTACGTCCGTTTATAACATCAAATCCACAGACATCGGATACTTCAGTCAGTCCGGTAAGAACTCCTCGGCCGGTTGAATCACGAAGTCCGCGCTTTACATCATATTCTTCATAAAGATTCGGATCAATGCGGTGTCCTTTCAAAAGTGTTTTCTCTAAATAGTCCATATCACTGCGCAGATCGTCAGTGTTTGCAATTAATATATCATTTGAATTCATAGCTTTCATCCTCACAATACATATATGTTTTCTAGTGTCTTGATAATGCATTTTAATGTAATTATAAAC
>ULSU01016799.1_pt1 | contig 11118 bp, 9 predicted proteins | sample 1956941 | NCBI WGS metagenome assembly ULSU01 (sample SAMEA4835715, study PRJEB28245) | human gut metagenome | biome: gut microbiome; material: fecal sample | place: Denmark | collected 2008
TGGGGGTTGAAATAGTTCAACTCATTCTTTCACCATTACTTATCTTGTGAGACAATGATGTCTGTGCTGACGCCAGCGGAGGTCAGCGTGAGCGTGGCGTTGCGCTTTGCGTTGGTGTTGTTGCCAGTGTAGCTCACTTTGATTTTATGCAATCCCTTGCTGAAGGAAGTGGAGTCGGGCGTGATCCATTCTGCAGACGAAGAAAGCGTGGCGCCATCTTGGTAGACCTTGAAGGTGATGGTGGTGTCGTTGGCGGCGGCCTTCAGCATCAGGGGGAAGGTGGCCTGCGTGGTCAGCACCTTGTCGGTGTTGGTGTAGAACGGCATGGGCTGCGTGATGTTCAGCCATCCTCGCTGGATGACCGGCATGCTCGGGCTGACATTCGACGTGACATTGATGTAGGCAATGCGTGTGCTGCCAGTGTTGTTGATGTCAGTGGTGATGTCGAGGCGCGTGTCGGCCGATTTATATTGCGGAATGGTCATGGATGTCGGCGTGACGCGCATCCATGAGGCCGTTGAGGCCAGTGTCCATGAATCGAGTGAGAGCAAATGAATCGTGTCGCTCTGCTGATCTGCAAAAAAATCCATGCCGTTGATCTTCAGCGGGCTGAAGAACGTTTGGTGGAGTTCGTAGTTTGAATCTCCGCATGAGGCAAGCGCCAAGGCTGCGCAGGGGAGGAGAGAGGCAATTAATTTCTTCATTTATTTAGATGTTTTGGGGGTTGTTGAGGCTTTTGAGAGTTGAGAGACAGGGCTTTCGGCGGGACATTTCTCAATACCACTCAATGTTTGAACTATAGGAACTTCGCTTGTCCCACTTCAATGCGTCGGCCAGTTCGTTGGCACGTGCGCGGAAGGTGAAGTTGAACGAAGAGTAGGGGCGGAGCACCACGGAGCACGACATCTCAAAGCAATGGAGATCGCGCGAGACGGAGGCCGTTGTCATTGAGAGTTCGTGATAGTTGAAGTCATAGCCCGAGGTGAAACTGATGTTCCATCCTTCGGCAATGCGCAGGTAGCCCGAGAAGTTCATTGTCTGCGTGAACGAATAGGGATATCGCATGCGGCGCACGTTGATTTGCTTCGAGCGGTCTTCCGCCATGGAGATGCCGTATGACACCGTGAACGACCAGGGGAGAGAGAAGCGGAGGTAGCCGTCTTCGTCCACCTTGGCCTTCTGTTTTTTCTGCTTGCCGCCTTTCTTGGCGTTGCGCAGGTCGGGGTCGATGTTGGCATCTTCTGCGTCGGTGTCCGTGTCGGTGTCGGTCTCGTCGTTGCTTGCCGTTGAGCGGTCGGACCGCCGGCTGAAGAGTTTGGACAGCGTTTCGTTGTTAAACGTGTAGGAGAGGTTTTGCGACATGCCCTGGAAGCGTCCGAAGCGTCCGTAGCTCCATTCCGTTCTGTCGGAAGTGACGACACGGCCGTTTTTGTCGAAGGCGTAAGCATAGGTGGCAAACACTGCCGCCATGGAGAACGTGTAGTTCTTCGTCAGTTTCAAGCGGATGCGCGTGTTGAGGTTGCTCCAGGGGCGCGTTTCTGCTGCCATGTTATAGGAGAGCGCGCCATAGAGCTCGTCGATGATGCTGATTTTTCGTTCGCCAGTTGTGTCGCGGTCGCTCTTCACCTTCATTTCCACGTTGTTTGACACCGACATGGTGATCATGCCCTGCTTCGTTCCAGAGGGATAGCTGTAGATGCCGCCGGAGTAGGGAGAATAGGTGACGGTGGAGACTTCGCCGTTGGCGTCGGTCTTGACGTAGGTGCGCTGGTAGCCGTAGTGCGACGAGGTGAAGTCGGGGGCGTAGCTGAAGGAGACGCTGGGCTTGAAGACGTGGCGCACGGCGATGATTTTATCGCCGAAGAGCTTACGCCAAGGTTTATAGAAACCATAGAGCGTGGTGTTGGCCGAAACGCCGAGGCTCCAGTCGTAGAGGTTGTAGAAGCCGTATGTGGTGTCGGCCACTTCCTTTTGTGTGGTCTCGTCCCATGAGCGCATTACGCGATTGGTGTACATAATGTCGCGCAAGGAGAACTGCGGAGAGATGTTGATGTATTTAAAGACCTGGAAGGTGGCGTCGATGGGAATGCGGTGTTGCATGCCGTTTCGCCAGTCTTTGACGAGGTTCGACTTGAAGAGTTTGTCTTCCTTCGTGTTGATGCTGTTGGAGAGCGATCCCGTGTAGGACATGGAGATTTTCTCATACCAGCGCTCCTTTCCTGCCTGGTGTTTGCGGCGGAAGGGATAGAAGCGGTTGAGAGAGATGCTGAGGTCGGGGAGCGTCATGCTGACCGATGAGTCGCGCAGCGATTGCGTGAGGTTGGTCGACCCCGCGATGTTCAGGCCGATGCTCGGGAAGGTGTGTGAGAAACTCACCGAACTGGCGCGTGTGCTCTGCGTGTAGGCCAGCGGATTGTACATGCTCTCGAGGTTTGAGCGTTCGTAGTTTTCCGAGGCGAAGTTCACGCGGGCCGAGAAAGTCGTGTTGGGGCTTGCCTTGGCGTCTTTGCTGTGTGTCCACTGCACCTTGAGGCTCTTCGTCACGGCATAGTCTGGCATGTTCTTCTCGCCGTCAACGGTGCGCAGGAAACTGATGTAGAAATTGCCGTTGTAGCGATAGCGCTTGCGGTAGTTGGTCTCCGCGCTCAGTCCCCAAGAACCTTTCGTATAGATTTCGCCGAGCGCCTTGACGTCCATGTAATCGTTGATGGCAAAATAGTATCCGCCATCGCGCAGATAGAAACCGCGGCTCGTCTCGTCGCCGTATGAAGGCATGATGAAACCGCTGGAATATTTCTTGTTGAAGGGTAAGAAACCATAGGGGACGGCCAGCGGGAGCGGCACGTCAGCCACCACGAGGTAGGCCGGGCCAAACACGCTTTCCTTTCCCGGGCGCACTTTGGCGCGGGAGAGGGCTATATAGAAATGGGGATGTTTGGCGTCGCAGGTGGTGTATTTTGCATGTTCCAGATAGAGCGTTCCGTCGGCAGCGCGTTTTGAGTGTTGGCTCTGCATGAAACCGTCGCCCTGCGTTGTCTCCACGTTCGTGATATAGCCCTTCTTTGTTTTGAAATTGAAGGCCATGAGTTCGCTGTGGTAGTTGTCGCTGCCTTGCGAATAGACCGGTTTGTCTTGCAGGATGCCCGCCGTGTCGCGCTCTCCAGCCGCTCTCACCATGCTGCTGTCCATGTTCATGGTGATTTTGGCCGCGTTGAGCGTCATGTCCATGTATTTCACTTGGGCCTTTCCGTAGAGGTGCACCAGTCGCGTTTCAGCGTCGTAGACCAGCGAGTCTGTGCATTCATAGTCCACCGGTGCGTCGATGCCCGGTTTGCGTTTCGCGCTGTCGGCCGCCGTGGTGTCGATGGCCGTGCTGTCGTAGCGTAGCCTCCGTCCGCTTCTGGTGTTGGTGGCATCGGGCAGCAGCAGGGAGTCCTTGAGACTGTCGGAAACGGAAAAAGGCACGGCAGATGGTTGCTGTCGTGCAGTATCGTGCTGTAGCGTGTCGTCAGACGTTTGTTGCGTTGCGTTCTGCCGCATTGTTTGGCTACGCGGCGTTGCGACGCTCAAGGCTACGATGGTTGTAAGAAGGAGAAATATAGGAGTTCTCAAAGTGGGGTTGCTTCTCTGTCAAAAGTGGGCCTCTTGAAATGGAGACCCTCCTTGAGGTTTATGTATCTGGCTGCAAAAATACGCAATTTTTTTGACTCGTGGCATTGATTTGGCGTTAAGGGATGTCCTAAAGAATGTGTTTTAGGATTCTATGTGATTTTGCCGGCTGATTTGCCTCTTCTCGAAGGCGGCCTGAGGGTGATGACGCTCAGACACATGGGAGGTGGACGCTATGCCATGCAGTTGCGTTCCCTGTCGGCCATGATGTCGGCCATGTTGTTTTGCGCCCATGCAATTAGGCTTTCTGCTTGCGGAATAAACGACTGGGCCCTTTCCGTAAGGGTGTATTCCACTCTCGGCGGCACTTCCGCATAGATTTTCCTGCTGACAAAACCGTCGGCTTCGAGTGAGCGCAGGGTGGAGGTCAACACCTTCTGCGAAATGTCGGGGATGTGTTTGTGCAGGGAATTGAAGCGCATACATCCGTGATGGTTCAACGTGTAGAGAATCAGCAACGCCCATTTTCCGCAGATGTGAGACAGAATGTTGCGTATGGGGCAGTCTTTATATATGATGTCGGTGGTTGGGGTGTCCATAGGTTGTTTATGTTCAGTTGCTAATTTGGGGGTGTTCTTGGGAGTGCAGGCTGAGGCCGTTGGTGGTGCTTGAGTCAGCCCTGAAGACATATCCTGGAAGTGTGTTTCAGAATGCAGCTGAGAGGGTGTTGCTCACCAATTCATACAAAAGTACGCAAACGCCATAATATGTTACGGTGGCAAGTGTTAAACTTATTCAAATCCCATATTTTGAAGTGTCTCAGCGTCAGCAATGGTAACCTCAGAGTAAGTAGCCAACGGTCTTGTGCCTTCTTGCAGGGAATGTTTTCGTGGCGTAATTTTGCACCGTCATTAATCAATTAATTCTCAGAGATATGAAAACTGCAAAAACAATCGTGAAGGCCGAGCAAGCAACGGCCGTTGACTTCGGAACGTTCGATAAGTTGAACGAGTATGTATTGGAACTCGGCCCAGAGGTGAAGATACCTGGCAAGGTGTTTGGAGGAACTTTGACTGGTGCCACAGGCGGCGAGTTTTCCTTCCAGTCGTTTGCGCCTGGTGCAGGAACGGGTTTCTTGCATTCTCACAAGAATCATGAGGAACTCTATTTCTTCCTCAAAGGTCAGGGCGAGTTTCAGGTGGACGGCCAAGTGTTTCCCGTTTCAGAAGGTAGCGTGGTGCGCGTGGCACCTGCTGGCAAACGTTCCGTCAGAAACAATGGAAATGAACCGCTGGTGATGCTTTGCGTGCAATATCGCGGCAATACCTTTACGGCAGAAGATGCTGCCGACGGCGTGATTCTGAACGAGAAAGTGTTGTGGAAGTGATGTCGTGGCAGGACGGTCTTGTTGGTTGAACGAACAGAGAAGTTTTTTGGGGGGACGTATTATTGGATGTTCCGCTGAAGCGTGTTTCGGAATCAATGATACGCCAGTTGTGCCGATGGTAACAACTATCATAAAAGAGGCCTGCGAAACGATTGCGTTTCGCAGGCCTTAGATTTTTTATCAACGTTGTGTTGAACGTCTTTTCGCTATATTATTCGCCCGGAGCAATAGCACCTGAAGGACAAACGTCAGCGCAAGTACCGCAGTCAACGCAAACGTTAGGGTCGATAGAATACTTTTCACCTTCAGAGATAGCGCCAGATGGGCATTCGTCAATACAAGTACCGCAAGCGATGCAGTCGTCACTAATTACGTAAGCCATTTTGTTTGAATTTTAAATTGTTATTAATGTTGTTATGTCAGTCTGTCTCAAACAGAAGAACGACCCGCGGGCCGCTCTCATGTTGTTTCATGAAGCAAAGGTAATGCAATCCAATTGAAGCGCCAAATATTATTGCGATTTTTTTTGTCGGGGATGTGCAGGGCGGCGCGGGATAGGTTGCCGTTGCCCGTTATGCGGCGGCGCGGGAAAATCGTGTGTTTCACGGAACCTTTGTTGGTTGGTGCTGTAAAGTTTTACGAGATATTTTTGGCTGGTTCGCTTAATAGATGTATCTTCGTAATGTGTATATGTAATGGTAAAAAATAACTTGACCAATTATGTAGGGGAAGGAGTTATTTCTTATGCCCTGTCTTTTTGCTCAACTTATTCTTACACCATTACTAAGTCATGTTCGAAAACCGAAATCTCAGGACATCCGTCAAACTAATTCTGATTATCAGCTTATGGCCAGACAAAAGTTACCTTTGGGCATACAAGACTTTGAAGAGCTGCGTAGGGGAGGCTATCTCTACGTGGACAAAACTGATATGCTTTGGAAAATAGCCAATGGTAATAAGTATAATTTCTTGAGCAGACCCCGGCGCTTCGGCAAGTCGTTGCTCACGTCTGCCATGCAATGTTATTTCGAAGGACGGCGCGAGCTCTTTGAGGGGCTTCGGATAATGGATATAGAGAAAGAGTGGGTGAAGCGGCCTGTGCTTCACTTCAGCATGAATCAAGGTGGTTCGGACGTCGATTCTCTCAGTCATTATCTTGACGACTCGTTGGCTGCTTATGAGGAAATCTATGGCAAACGCCCGACGGAGATGACGCTCAGCAACCGTTTTACTGGGATTATTCAAAGGGCGTACGAACGCAGTGGGGTGCAAATCGCAATTTTGGTTGATGAATATGATGCCCCGTTGCAGCATTCTTTTATGACCCCGCAGCATGAGGCTTGCAGAAGTCTTTATCGCGATTTTTTTACGGGGCTGAAGGATTATGGCTATTGTATCAAATGTGTGTTCCTGACAGGAATTACTAAATTTACGCAGATTAGTTTGTTCAGCGTCTTGAACACGGTGACGAACATCAGCTTCTATGATGATTATGCCACGGTTTGCGGTCTGACGAGTGACGAGATTGAAAAATGTTTTAAGGAAGAACTTAAAAGCCTTTCAGAGAAGAGAGGGTGGGAGGCTTTGCAGACGTTCAAAAACCTGAAGGAGATGTATGATGGCTACCACTTCTCAGAGAGCCTTCAAGGCGTTTTTAACCCTTACAGTGTGCTTTGCGCGTTGAAGGAACAGCGTTTGAAGTCTTTTTGGATTGCGAGCGGGGCAACCGAGCTGTTGCCGAAGTTGCTGAAGAATTTTGAAAGAGATGTGGAGAAACTGGATGGCAGTCTCATTGATATGGATTATCTGGAAACCGCCGATGTCAGCGTTGCCAATCCGAAGTTGTTCCTTTATCAGTCTGGCTATCTGACCATCAAAGACGTGGTGGGCGATAGCTATGTGCTGGGATTCCCTAATCGTGAGGTTAAGAAAGCCTTGTTTGAGATGGTGATTCCAAACATGTTGCATCAGAGTTTGGATGAAGTTGAAAATGCCATTCAGGAAATGAAGGTTGAGTTTTCTGTGGGACATGTGGATGAAGGCGTTCGGTGTTTGAAGCAGTTGATAACACATACTCCCTACAGTACGCAGAAGAAGGAGCATTTCGTGTTTGAAGAGCATTTCCGTTTCATTGTTAAAAATCTGTTTTATATTTGCGGCTTCCATGTTGAGGAGGAGGTGCAAATGTCGAATGGAAGGATAGATTTGGTTGTTCATACTCCCGACATCTTGTACGTCTTGGAACTCAAGATGAAGGATAATGGAGGGTGTGGGGCGGCTGAGCGTCAATTGAACGAACGACACTATGCGGATGCCTTCTGTGCGAGCCACCGTCAGGTCGTTTGTCTTGCGTTGGAGTTTGACAAGGACAACCGTGGGCTTGTTGGTTGGAAGAATGTGGCGCTTCGTCAGAGGTGAGCTTCTGAAGACCTTTCATTTTAAGCGTCATTACTGAGTTCTAAGCCTCACCACTGAGTTCTAAGCATCACCATTGAAGAGAGATACTTGTCTTCTTGATGGCAGAGATGTAAAACGTAGAGGAAAACAAAAATCCCCCTATACCATTTCGTTACGGTATAGGGGGATTTCTTTATGGCGTGTCGTCGAGCGTCTTAATGCTGGATTCTCGCGACGCGCTTGGTGCTTACTGATTACTTGGAAATCGTTGTTGAGCCAGAGCCGATCATTTGTCCGTCGATGAAAATGTAGGCGGAGTAGTTGCCGCTGCTCAGGTATTCGTTGATTGGAATATAGAGCGTGACGTGTTGTTCTTCGCCAGTGTATTCAATTTCTTTTGTGGCGGAATATTCGATGGACTTGTTCTCATAATGGAATGAGCCAGAGCGTGCAACGACTTCTTGGCTGGGCTTGTGCAAGCGTACGTAGACCCTGCGGTTTCCTGTGCTTGCCGTTACGTTTCTTGTTACGGTGAAAGAAACTGTGAAGCGGGTGATGTCTTTGCTGCGCTTGGCGGCCTTGCCGTTTTTCTTGACGGCCATGACGCTGACTCCTGTGGCGTTGAGCTGTGAGGCCACTGCCACTTGTTCTGAAAGCTGGCTGTTTCGCTCGTTGATTGAACTGTTTTCGCGGCGTGTGCGTTCAGCTTCAGCGCGTGCTTCGTCGCGCTCTGAGGTGAGCGTCTGGTTGAGCCGCTGGAGAGAGTCGACTTGGCGGATATAGTCGCGCAAGACGGCACGAACCGTTGCCAGTTCCTTTTTGAGGCGAAGGATTTCTGCGGCACTGTTGGTTTTCAGTTCGCGCAACTCCTTGAGCAGGCCCTCGGCGCGTTTCTGCTCGGCATCGAGCTTGGCAACGAGCGAGTCGTCTTTGATTTCCTGCTTCATTTCGCCATACTGTGCGGCGAAGTCGGCGTACTGGTTCTCCATTTCGCGGCGGTCCATTTCAGCGATTTGCCGGAGTTCAGCCAGTTCTTTATCCTTTTCGCTCTTTGAATTGCAGCCAGCCAGACATCCGCCAGCTATGAGAACTGCCATGAGAGCGATGAAAATATGCGTCAGTGTCTTCATTGTGGTGTGTGGTTTTTGTGGTGGGTAAGCTTCGCAGGGGCAATGCCTGTTTATATTATTCTATATAATATTTATGGCCTGCGGAGTTTATAGTTTAGTCAACGATGGTGATCCATCCGTGGTTGTCTGGCTCGATGCCATACTGGATGTTGCGCAGTTTCTCGTAGAGCTTTGTTGACATAGGTCCTGGTTTTCCGTCCTTCGAGATGACGTAGCTCTTGTTGTTTTCCATATCGTCGATGCGGCGAATCGGACTGATAACGGCGGCTGTTCCGCAAGCACCAGCTTCTTCGAATGTGGAGAGTTCTTCTTCAGGAATCTGTCGGCATTCAACTGTCATGCCCAGGTCTTTTGCCAACTGCTGCAAACTGCGGTTGGTGATGGAAGGCAGGATGGACGAAGACTTCGGCGTGATGTATTTGTTTTCTTTGATGCCGAAGAAGTTGGCTGCGCCACATTCGTCGATGTATTTCTTCTCCTTGGCATCGAGATAAAATTCGCAGGAATAACCGGCGTCGTGTGCCATTTTGTTGGCGCGGAGGCTGGCAGCGTAGTTTCCGCCCACCTTATAAGTTCCCGTTCCGAGCGGTGCCGCGCGGTCGAACTCGCGGATGATGACATAGTCGTTTGTGGCAAATCCGCCCTTGAAATATGGGCCTACCGGGGTAACGAAAATCATGAAAAGGTATTCATTGGCAGGATGAACACCGACCTGTGCGCCCGTACCGATGAGCAACGGACGGATATAAAGAGCGGCACCGCTTTCGTATGGCGGGATGAAGCGTTCGTTGAGTTTCACCACTTTCTTGGTCATCTCCACGAAGAGCTCTGTCGGCACTTCCGGCATGAGGATGCCGCGGCAGGTGCTTTGCAGGCGGGCAGCATTGTCTTCGATGCGGAAGAGGCGGATTTTGCCATCGGGGCAGCGGAAAGCCTTTTGTCCCTCAAAGGCTTCCTGTCCGTAGTGAAGACAGGTGGCAGCCATGTGGATGTTGATGGTGTCTGTTGATGAAACTTCAATTTCGCCCCATTTGCCGTTGCGGTAGTAGCAACGAACGTTGTAGTCGGTGGGCATGTAGCCGAACGAAAGATTTGCCCAATCAATATTTTCCATTGTCGTCTTGTTTTTTGAATTGTCTTATGTGTGGTATTCGTATGTCACGTCTTGTGCGTTGCCTCGCTCAGGATAAGGAAAAGTTGCGGGGCGCATGGTGTTGCTTGGCAAAATTACGCATTTTAGTTGAAAAAACGCCGCCTCCTGCTACTTTTATCCGAATTTTGAATTCATTATGCTTCGTTATGCGTGGTAGAAAGGACACAGGTGTATTTTTGTAAGTTGGGTTTTGCTTTTGCGCGGTGAAAACTCTCAGTATGCAAAAAGGAGCTGCAAAGGGCATGGTGAAAAGCCAATATATGGTAGGTTTCAAAAGGTGGGATGGCCAACAATGCGTAAATTTGCACGTGGAAAAATAATAGTTATAGCTTATGATGATTCGACAATGCGCCATCCTTTTCGGTTGCCTGGCGCTGGGTGAATTGCTGATTTATCTCACCCACATTCCTTTGCCCTCCAGTATTTTGGGCATGCTGATTTTAACCTTGCTATTGCAGTTGAAAGTCATCCGCTTGGAGTGGGTGCAAGGACTGGCCGATTTCTTGGTGGCCAACATCGGTTTCTTCTTCGTGCCGCCTGGCGTGGCCATTATGTGTTACTTCGATATTATAAAGGCGCAGTTCATGCCCATTTTGGTAGCTTCCGTTGTCAGCACCGTGTTGGTGTTAGCTGTGACAGGATGGGTACACCAGTTTTATGGCAAAGCCGCGGATATGCGCAAGAAGGGAGGTGAAGCATGATAGACTATTTCTCCAACCAGTTTTTTCTTATCGCGCTGACGTTTGGTGTCTATTTCTTCGGGAAACTTTTGCGGAAATGGACGGGCTGGGTGATAATGAACCCCATATTGATTACCATCGTTGTGCTGATTGCCTTTCTGAAGCTCACTGGCATCAGTTACGAAACCTATAACGAAGGCGGCCATCTCATCGAGTTTTGGTTGCGTCCCGCCGTTGTGGCGTTGGGCGTTCCCCTCTATTTGCAGTTGGGCACCATCCGCAAGCAGCTGGTGCCGATTCTCCTCTCCGAATTAGCCGGCTGCGTGGTGGGCATCCTCTCCGTTGTCTTCATCGCTAAAGAGATGGGGGCTACGCCAGACGTCATTCGCTCCTTGGCTCCTAAATCCGTGACGACCCCCATCGCTATGGAGGTGACGAAAGCCGTTGGCGGCATTCCTTCGCTCACGGCCGCCGTTGTGGTCTGCGTGGGCCTGATGTGCGCCGTCTGCGGATATAAGACGATGGGTTTTGCCCGCGTGAAGAGTCCTGTGGCACAAGGATTGTCTATGGGAACAGCCGCCCATGCCCTCGGCACTGCCACTTCTATGGATGTGAGTCGCGTGCATGGCGCTTATGCCAGTCTCGGACTGACGCTCAACGGAATCTTCACAGCCCTGCTGACGCCGTCTATACTTCCGATGCTGAATATTTAGTAATAAGTAGCTGCGACACGGCATGCTCTCGGCAGGCGGCCAGACGGCT
>ULSU01014829.1_pt1 | contig 11066 bp, 9 predicted proteins | sample 1956941 | NCBI WGS metagenome assembly ULSU01 (sample SAMEA4835715, study PRJEB28245) | human gut metagenome | biome: gut microbiome; material: fecal sample | place: Denmark | collected 2008
TCGCGGCGTACGCATGGTCAACTGGGACCCGAAGGCCAAGACGGCCCTCTCCGACGAGGAGGTGGTCTATAAGGAGGAGCACAGCAAGCTCTACTATCTGAAATACTACGTGGCGCCCGAGGATCAGGCGAGCGTGGAGCGCAAGAACGAGGCCAACGTCATGCACCGCGACGACCGCGGATGGTACGCCGTAGTGGCCACCACGCGCCCCGAGACCATCATGGGCGACACGGCCATGTGTATCAACCCCGACGACGCCAAGAACACGTGGCTCAAGGGCAAGCACGTCGTCGTGCCGAAGGTGGGACGCACGATCCCCGTCATCGAGGACGGCTACGTCGATATCGAGTTTGGTACGGGCTGTCTCAAGGTGACACCGGCCCACGATATCAACGACCACGCCCTCGGACTGAAGCACAACCTGGAGACCATCGACATCTTCAACGACGACGGCACCATCTCGGAGGCCGCCGGACTCTATGTCGGACTCGACCGCATGGACGTGCGCAAGCAAATCAGCCGCGACCTCAACGAGGCGGGACTGATGGAGAAGATCGAGGACTACACCAACAAGGTGGGATTCTCCGAGCGCACCAACGTGGCCATCGAGCCCAAGCTCTCCACACAATGGTTCCTCAGCATGCAGCATTTTGCCGACATCGCCCTCGCACCGGTGATGGACGACGAGATAGAGTTCTATCCCAAGAAGTATAAGAACACCTACCGCCACTGGCTGGAGAACATCAAGGACTGGTGTATCTCGCGTCAGCTCTGGTGGGGCCACCGCATCCCGGCCTGGTACTACCGTCCGCAGGGCGAAGCAGCAGCCGAGGGACCGAAGGTGGGCGAGGTTTTCGTCGATGAGGACCTGAAGGGCGTGATGACGCAGGCGCAGGCGAAGTATCCGCAGGCGCAGTTGCAGGAGGCCGACTTCCAGCAGGACGACGACGCGCTCGACACCTGGTTCTCCTCATGGCTGTGGCCGATCTCCCTCTTCGACGGCATCAACAAGCCGGACAACGAGGAGATCAACTACTATTTCCCGACCTCCGACCTCGTGACGGCTCCGGATATCATCTTCTTCTGGGTGGCGCGCATGATCATGGCGGGCTATGAGTATCGCAACGACAAACCCTTCAAGCACGTCTATTTCACGGGTATCGTGCGCGACAAATTGGGCCGCAAGATGTCGAAGAGCCTCGGCAATTCGCCCGACCCCATCGAGCTCATCGAGAAGTATGGCGCCGACGGCGTGCGCATGGGCATGATGCTGAGTGCGCCCGCGGGCAACGACATCCTCTTCGACGAGACGCTCTGCGAGCAGGGACGCAACTTCAACAACAAGATATGGAACGCCTTCCGACTGGTGAAGGGCTGGGAGGTGTCGGCAGACGCCGAGCAGGACGAGGCGAGCCGCATCGCCACGCGCTGGTTTGAGAGCAAGCTCCGCGAGGCTTATGCCGAGATGGACGCCCACTTCGCACAGTATCGCATCTCCGACGCGCTCATGACGGTCTATCGACTCTTCTGGGACGAGTTCTCCAGCTGGTATCTGGAGATGGTGAAGCCAGCCTACAAGGACGGCAAGGCACAGCCCGTGGCCCAGGCCACCTACGACGCCACGCTGCGCTTCTTTGACGCGCTGCTGCGCATGCTCCATCCCTTCATGCCGTTTATCACCGAGGAACTTTGGCAACACCTTGCCGACCGCAAGGAGGGTGAGAGCATCATGGTGGAGTGTCAGACTGTGGAGAAGCCGACGGAGGCCGACGCACGTCTCTGTGAGGAGTTTGAGGCGGTCAAGCAAGTGGTGGCAGGTGTCCGCTCCGTGCGCAACCAGAAGAACATCGCTCCACGCCAGCAGCTCGTCCTCCAGGCCGTGGGCACCAACGAGGTGGCTGCTTACGACGCGGCCATCCTGAAGATGGCCAACCTGGAGAAGATAGAGGTGGTGGAGGCCAAGGCCGCCGACGCCTCCGGATTCATGGTCGGCAAGTCGGAGTGGGCCGTGCCCGTGGGAAGCCTCATCGATGTGGAGGCCGAACTGGAGAAGGCAAAGAAGGAGCTCGCCCACCTGGAGGGATTCCTCATGGGGGTGACGAAGAAGCTCTCCAACGAGAACTTCGTGGCTCACGCGCCGGCAGCGGTCGTAGAGAAGGAACGTAAAAAACAAGCTGACGCCATGGAGAAGATTGCCATGGTGAAGGCTATGATCAAAGCGTTAAAGTGAAGCAAGTAGCGACTTGCTAGTGTTAAAAGTATGTAATCAAATTGACATTTGGAATGGTCGCCGAGATGTGAATCTCGGCGGCTTTTTTTTATTTACGCTCGGACTGAACGTCGGAGGAAAATAGTGAGACTACTTGGTCAAAGCGCAGGTGGAAAAACTATTCTGCCAACTTTTCCCTCACGCGATCCATGAGCCATACGTCCTGCTGGGCAATGGTCAGGTGGCTATTGTCGAGGACGATAGCGTCGTCGGCCTGGCGCAGCGGCGAGACTTCGCGGTGGCTGTCCATATAGTCGCGGTCCTGGACGTTCTTCAGGATGCTCTCGTAGTCGGCGGGCTGGCCCTTGGCCTGCAACTCCTTGTAGCGCCGCTCAGCGCGCACCTCAGCTGATGCGGTGACGAAGATCTTGAGTTCGGCCTTCGGGAAGACGACGGTGCCGATATCGCGGCCATCCATCACGATGCCCTTGCCCTCACCCATAGCTTGCTGCTGGCGCACCAGCATCTCGCGGACGAAAGGCTGGGCTGCCACGATGCTCACACGGCTCGACACTTCGAGGCCACGGATCTTCTGTTCCACGTTCTCTCCATTGAGGCAGGCGTCGGCATGGCCCGTCTCGGGGTTGAGGCGGAAGTCGATGCGTACCTGGGGCAGCAGCGCGCTCAGGCGATCGGCGTCGAGCGTGTCCTCGGCGTCGAAAAGATGCTCGCGAAGGGCAAACAACGTGACGGACCGGTACATGGCACCTGTATCCACATAGACGTAGCCCAGTCGGTGGGCCAGTTCCTTGGCCATCGTGCTCTTTCCGCAGGAGCTGTAACCGTCGATGGCTATCACAATTTTCTTCATATCAAAATATACTACAAATGGTCAGATGTAAAACGAGTGGTATGGGGAAGGAGGAAATGCCTTCTGCTGGGATGGTAGGTCAGAAGGTGTAACCCACGTTGAGGATCAGCGAATGGCTGCTGACATGATATTTGCCGTAGGCCACATTGAGGCGGAAGCGCTCCAGGTTGAGTCCGGCGCCGAAACTCAGTCCGGCTCCGTGGGCGCTCTCCTCGTCGCCTTCGCCCATCTTCATCTCCTCGGCGCGGCGGAAGTTGTAGCCCAAGCCCGCCCAGATGCTCTCCGAGAAGAGGATGTCGGCACCCAGACAGAGGTGGTTGGCGAAGCGGTAGTCGTAGTGGGTCATGTCGATCAGCGTGGCCGAGACGCGCACGGGCAGTCCCTGGAAGGTCTTGCTCACGCCCAGCTGGAGGTCGAAGGGCATCTTGCCAAAATCGTCGTTGTAGGCCTTCACCTCGCCACCAAGGTTCTTGGCGACGACGCTGATCGACCATTCGCGCTCCGGCATATACCAGTTGAGTCCGAGATCGACGGCCACACCCATGGAGCTATAGTCGGCGATGTGGGAATAGACATACTTGGCCGTGATGCCGCCCACGACATTGCGCGCCAACTGGTAGGCCAGCGTGCCCTCTATGGCAAACTCGTTGGCAGAGAACGTGCCCACCTGCGTGCCCGTGGCGTCGGTCTCCTTCATCGAGCCGTAGTTGATATACTTGACGCCGCCCACCACCGTGGTCTTGGGCGCAAGCACCTTGGTGTAGGACGCGCTCGCATAGCTCACGCCGCTCATGTAGTTCATGTAGTTGAGCCCGGCCGTGCGGTCGCTCACAGAGGCTGCCAGGGCGGGGTTGGAGAAGACGAGCGAGGGGTCGTCCTCGATGATGGTGATATTCTCGCCACCCAACGCGGCAGCATGCGCACTCACGGGGAGGCGCAGGAAGTTGTATTCCGTTTGGCTCTCCTGTCCCCATGCCAGCGAGGGCAGAAATGCTAATAGGAGGGCATAAATGGCTTTTTTCATTTAACGTTTTCTAATTTCAGCACAAAGATACGGCTTTTTTCAAATATCTTCGCTATTTTTGCATGCGTAAAAGCGATACAGAGTCCGTCTTCACCCTAATATAACGGCAAAAGGCGGCATTTAGTGTTTAAGCGGTTTGGAAAACGAGAAAACAAAACGTGCGGATTTGGAGCGACATCACCTGACGGGGTTTCTGTTGGGGCTGGTGGTGGCCTCGTCGTTGGTCTATACGGCGCTGGAATATACCACGGGGGGCGATCTCCTCGACATTCCTACGAAGATGGATCTCGACAAACTGCATCGCGACACCACGATGATGGTGGCCATCGACCGCGAGGATGACGCTTCGGCACAGAAGCCGGACCGCCACCAGGACGTGAAGGACCGCCTTAACATCAAGGTGGCGGATTTCGACCGGGTGGATGGCGCCAGAAAAGGGGCGGACCATACCGACGTGAGCGAGGCGCCAAGTGGAGGCGAGACCGTGCTGGACGACGTCATCCCCGTGGAGAACCCCGTCGAGGAGCAGCCCACGCTCATGCCGCCACTGCCTCTGGCCATCAAGGAGCCGCCTCCCGTCCCCGTCTCCGAGCCACAGGACAAGAAGACGCTGCGCGTGCTGGCCGACACGCCGACACCGCCTGGAGGCTGGGTGGAGTTTATGAAGTGGATCACGAAGACGCTGGTCTATCCCAAGCAGGCTGCAGCCAGCAAGAAGGAGGGCATGGTCGGCGTGACATTCATGGTGGAGGCCGACGGTACGGTCACGAATATCCGCATCAAGACGTCTGCGGGCAAACCGCTGGACAACGAGGTGATGCGCGTGATGCGGATGATGGGAAAGTGGAAACCGGGCATCGACCACGGCAAACCCTGTCGGTCGATGGTGGAGCTACCCGTGGTCTTCCGACTATAGAGAGAAAGAACTATCCCCCAAATACAAGGAATAGTATTTCCTCCCAATACAAGAAATAGTATCCCCCCCAAAAAAACAAGAAATAATATTCCTCCCAATACAAGAAATAATAATCCTAAAATATTAGAAGCAATGCTTACTGCCGATGAAATTCTGAAACTGGTCAACGAGCGACTGACCGTGGTCGCCACGGGACGCACTCCCGAGGGACTGTACGAGCCCATACGCTATGTACTCTCTCTGGGTGGCAAGCGCATCCGCCCGACGCTGATGCTGCTGGCCTACAACCTCTTCTGCGAGGATCCGGAGCGCATACTGACTCCTGCCTGCGCACTGGAGACCTATCACAACTACACCTTGCTCCACGACGACTTGATGGACAATGCTGACAAGCGTCGCGGCAAACCGACGGTGCACGTGCAGTGGAACGACAACCAGGCCATCCTCTCGGGCGACACGATGCTGGTACTGGCCTATCAGATGATGGCGGAGAGTCCGGCAGAAAGGCTGAAACCCGTGCTCGACCTCTTCACGGAGACGGCGCTGGAGATAGGCGACGGTCAGCAGTTGGACATGGAGTTTGAGAAGCGCACGGACGTGACCGAGGACGAGTATATCGAGATGATCCGTCTGAAGACCAGCGTGCTGCTGGCTTGTGCGTTGAAGATCGGTGCCATCCTCGCAGGGGCCTCGGAGGAGGACGCCGACAATCTCTATCGCTTTGGCGAGAAGATAGGACTGGCCTTCCAGTTGCAGGACGACTATCTCGACGTCTATGGCGACGAGAAGGTGTTTGGCAAGGCCATCGGCGGCGACATCACCTCCAACAAGAAAACCTACATGCTCATCAACGCCTTCCTCCGTGCCGATGCGTCGCAGTGCCAGGAACTGGAGCGCTGGATGGAGATGGAGGACTTTGACCGCCAGGAGAAGGTCGGCGCCGTCACAAGTCTCTACGACGCGCTCCATATCGACGAACTGGCCAAGGAGAAGATCAACCAGTATTTCAAGGAGAGCAAGGCTTATCTCGACGCAGTGAGTGTGGCGGAGGATCGCAAGAAGGAACTGCGGGCCTATGCGGACCGGATGATGCGGAGAAACAAATGACGTTTATTGACACACATGCCCATTTGGACGGCGAGGAGTTTTGCGAAGACCTCCCCGCCGTCATTGAACGGGCCCGCGAGGCTGGGGTGGGGAAGATCATCGTGCCGGCCATCAACCTGGACAACGTGCCGGCCGTGCTGGCGCTCTGCCGTCAATATCCTGGCTACTGCTACCCGTTGGTAGGGCTGCAGCCCGAGGAGGTGGACGCCAGTTGGGAGGAGGCGTTGCGCCGGATGAGAGACTATTTGTCGCCGGAGGTGATCGGTATCGGCGAGTGTGGACTCGACTTCTATTGGTCGCGGGAGCACGAGCAGGAACAAGTGAAGGCGTTTGAGGAACAGGTGAGGTGGAGCGTGGAGACGCGCCTCCCACTGATGATCCACTGCCGGAAGGCGCAGCAGGAGATGATCTCTATCTTGCGAAAATACGAAGAGGACTTGCCTGGCGGCGTCTTCCATTGCTTCACAGGCAACCAGCAAGAGGCGGAGGCCTTCCTCCGCTTCCCGCGCTTCGTACTGGGCGTGGGCGGCGTCTCAACGTTCAAGAGTAGCCATCTGCGCGAAGACCTGCCTGCCGCTGTCCCCTTGGACCGTATCGTCCTGGAGACCGACTGCCCGTACATGGCGCCCGTGCCTCATCGGGGCAAACGCAACGAGAGTGCCTTCGTGGCCCAGGTGCTCACCACGCTGGCTGCGGCCTATGGCGTGAGCGAGGAGGAGATGGCGCGACGGACCAATGAGAATGTTGCCCGTGTCTTCGGCATATAGCAAATTGCCAAGTTAGCAAATTGCTAACTTGCTAAGTTGGCAAGTTACAAAAAAAAGTCCATTTCCCCATGGCTCGTGAACTGCCTTTGCGTTCGAAGAGCATGTGGAAATGGACTAAACTATATGATCTTGTACTTAATGATTTTGCTCTAAATCATCTTGTAGTCAAAATCAACCCTGTGCCTGCATCTGGCGGACCAAGTTCTCTTGCTCAGGCGTCAGATGGTCGGGCAACTTGATATTGTAGGTGATGATCAGATCGCCCATCGTGCCGTCGGATCGGCGGTTGCCCTTGCCACGAAGTCTTACCTTCGTGCCATTCTGCGTGACGGGTTTCAACCTCAGACGGAGTTTGCTGCCCGACGGCAAACGGATGATGATGTCGCCGCCCAGCAAGGCCGTGTAGAGGTCGATGTTCACCGTGGAGGAAACTTGTCCCTCGTCGGGGCGCGGCGCCGCGCTGCCCCAATGCATGGTGCGACCCTGCGATCTGCCACCAAACAAATCCTGAAAGAAACTACTGAAACCTCCGCCACCACTACCGCTAAACTGGCTAAAGTCGAAGCCGCCAAAGGGGTTGCCGCCACCGGCACCGCCTCCGCCGAAGCCACCAGCGCTCCCTTGGAACGCATCAGCCTCACGCCACTTCTCGCCATACTGGTCATATTTGGCCCGCTTGTCGGGGTCGCCTATGACTTCGTATGCCTCGTTGAGCGCCTGAAACTTTGCTTTGGCCTTCGGATCGTTGGGGTGAAGGTCGGGGTGGAAGAGCTTGGCCCGTTTCCTGTAAGCCGCACGCACATCCTTTTGCGGAATATTGCGATCGACACCTAAAATCTTATAATAATCTATGAAAGCCATAATCTTATCCTCCTTGTTTTATCTCATGAGGAGGACAACAAAATGTATGCCAAACTGTCACACGACGCAACGCCTACTTGAGTTTTTTCTCCACTTTCCCCTTGGAATTGATGCGAAGGGCTATGACGTAGGTCGTGGAAGCGTCGGGAATGCCAATACTGACATCATAGTAGAGCGCGTCACCAGCGGCATGGCTGAACGTGATGCCACGCAGAATACATTTCTCCAGAAAGTCGGCAGGCACCAGCTCCGAAAACTCCGCCTTGCGGAAGTCGTGGCTATAGACCAGTTTGCCATGATTGTAGGTCGTGATGCGTGCCACATTGTCAAGGTACATGTTGTCTACCTCGATGCCCTGTCCGTTGTAGGAAGACCGTATCACCTGGTCGGAGGTGGTCTCCACATGGATGCGCGTGTCGAAGAAGCCCATGTCGTTGCTCACAACGGTGTCGGAGTCGAACGTCCTGAAGGTGTTGAGCGCATAGGGCCTTGCTTGCAGAAAATCGGCACGAAGTGCGTTGTTGCTGGTCTTCGTCACCTTGATCTCGTCGCCCGAGGGGTTGGCTATCTTGAAAAGATGGGCCGCCTGGGCCGTGATCTTGTAGTGGCAGACATGGTTGCCCTTCAGATAGATGGAGTCGTTGGCTATCCAAAACTGGACGGGCAGGCTGGTCGTGTCGGGGAAGAAGATGCTGTCGCCGTTGGCCATAAAAGCCGTCTCGCCATCCTCATAGAGCCAAATGCCCTGCAAGAGTTTCTTGGCCTCTTGGTCCTCTTGCTTTCGCGTAGCCTCTCCGCCCTGGTTCTTGCAGGCAGCGAGTGAGAGGATGGCAAGCAACAAAAGAAAGAAACTTGATTTCTGCATGATAGAAGATACTTAGAAAGTCGCGTTTTAGTCGAAGAGCTCAGCTTCCTGCAGACTCTTGCCGTGGAGATCCTTCTCCGACGTGAGGACGTCCTTGGGGTCGATGGGCCATTGGATGGCGATGGTGGGATCGTCCCAACGGATGCTGGCCTCCTGCTGGGGGGCGTAGCCGTTGTCCACCTTGTAGGTAAAGACGGCCTCCTCGCTTAGGACAACGAATCCATGGGCGAATCCGCGCGGGATGAACAGTTGGCGCTTGTTGTCCTCGCTCAGTTCTACCGCCACATACTGTCCGAAGGTGGGCGAGCTGCGACGGATGTCCACGGCCACATCTACCACCGTGCCGCGTATGACGCGCACGAGCTTCGCCTGGCTATAGTCGCCCTTCTGATAGTGGAGACCACGCAGCACGCCATAGCTCGACTTCGACTCGTTGTCCTGCACAAATTCCACATGGTGGCCGACATGATCGTCAAACTCCTGCTGCTTCCATGCTTCGAAGAAGTAGCCGCGCGCGTCTTTGAACACTTTCGGCTCTATAATCCATACGCCCTCAATGGCCGTTTTGATGTATTCCATAACAATTGGATGCTTTTTATTTATTTGGCACAAAGGTAGTCATTTTCCCGCAAAGAATAGGTTAAAAACTTGGAAAACCTAAGGTCATTGCACAAAAAACCGTCGGACTCGTGAGGAGTCCGACGGTCAATCTCTCTTTTTAGTTCGAGCGATTACTTCACAGCGGGAGTGTCAACCGTGTTGGTGTCAACCGTGTTGGTGTCAACCGTCGTGGTGTCAACCGTCGTGGTGTCAACCGTCGTGGTGTCAGCGTTCTGAGCAGCCTTGTCATTGTTAGCGCAAGATGCGAAAGAGATAGCTGCCATAGCTACGAACATAAAAACTAATTTCTTCATTTCTTTGCTTATTTAAATCTGTAAAACAATCATTTGGTTCTTATAACCGAGTGCAAAGGTATAGCTTTTTTTTGATACGGCGATACTTTTTTTTCGATTATTTTTGAGGGTTTGCTGTAACGTTGTTTATATGTGCTGAAAATCAAGTATTTACAATAAACAAACAAACGTTAAACTACTCTTCCCTTATTCAAACCCCCTTTCTTGTGACGTCTCATCCACCCTTTCCGTAGCCCTTTTCTGTCTCATCATGGGCAAGAATAGAGGCTCTGAACGGGTGGATAACTCGCTGACAATCGTCTGCTGGATGAAAAATACGCAGTCAAAGTTTGTGGCTTTAGCTTTTTCTTCGTACCTTTGCACGATAAGACGGATGGGGACGACTCCCATCCATGCGTTTCAGAACAGAGAAAGAACGAATGACAGACACTTCCGTCTTCCACGGGAAGACAGCCAAATACATGACATTGGGTTGCAAACTCAATTTCTCGGAGACTGCCACCTTCGCGCGTACCTTATATAATATGGGTGTCGGCGAGGCGAACGCGGGCGAAGCTGCAGACATCTGCTTGATCAACACTTGTTCGGTGACGGAGATGGCGGACCATAAATGTCGCCAGCAGATCCACAAGATGGTGCGGGAGAATCCTGGCGCCGTCGTGGTCGTGACGGGCTGCTACGCCCAGTTGAAAAGCGAGGAGATCGCCCAAATCCCTGGCGTCTCCCTCGTGCTGGGCAGCAACGAGAAGGCTCACCTCGTCGAATACCTCCTCCAGGCCATGCAGGCCCGCGAGGCCGACCCCATCGCCTTTGCCACGTCCTGCGAGGGCCATCCGGCCTTCCACCATGCGGAGAAGACGAAGGACATCCATAGTTTCCAGCTCTCTTGCTCGCGGGGCAACCGCACGCGCTATTTTCTGAAGGTGCAGGACGGTTGCAACTACTTCTGCACCTACTGCACGATTCCCTATGCGCGCGGCTTCTCGCGCAATCCCTCGATCGCCACGCTCGTGGAGCAGGTCAAGCAGGCCGCTGCCGAGGGAGGCAAGGAAGTGGTGATCACGGGCGTGAACATAGGCGACTTCGGACGAACCACCGGCGAGCGATTCATCGACCTGGTGAAAGCGCTCGACGAGATAGAGGACATCCGCCGCTATCGCATCTCGTCGCTAGAGCCCGACCTCTGCAGCGACGAACTGATAGACTACTGCGCCCACAGCCGTGCCTTTATGCCCCATTTCCACATTCCCCTGCAGAGTGGGTCGGACACGGTGTTGTGCCTCATGCACCGTCGCTACGACGCGGCCCTCTTCGCCCACAAGGTGGAGCTGATCAAGGAGAAGATGCCCCACGCCTTCATCGGTGTGGACGTGATGGTGGGCTGCAGGGGTGAGACCCCCGACTGCTTCGAGGAGTGTCGCAGCTTCATCGAGGGCCTGGACGTCACGCAGCTCCATGTCTTCCCCTATTCCGAGCGCCCAGGTACGGCGGCCCTCAGCATCCCCTATGTCGTCGATGACAAGGAGAAGAAG
>ULSU01015734.1_pt1 | contig 11006 bp, 8 predicted proteins | sample 1956941 | NCBI WGS metagenome assembly ULSU01 (sample SAMEA4835715, study PRJEB28245) | human gut metagenome | biome: gut microbiome; material: fecal sample | place: Denmark | collected 2008
TCGAGCCGTTCCCAGTCTGCCGGGAGAGTTTCGTTTCGGCCCATGCTTCGTCAAGTGAATAGACGGACTTGGCGTTGTTGAGGTATGGATTCTCCTGAGTGGGATGATACATGGAGTTCCAAAGCGCCTTTACATTGCTCGAACGGGGCGTGCATTCGTAAATCGCCCTGCCGGGGAATCTGTCAACCATCTCAAGCGTAAGCAACTCAAAGTAGAGCATAAACTGGTACGGCTCAAAAGGAATGAGGCCCAAGTCGATAACATCGTCGGCAAGCGTATCGCATCTCGAGAACGATCCGAGAAGGCCTCGGAAAGTTTCTCCAGCGACGTCAGGTTCGATATCACCAAACAGGGCGGCGACGTCTGAAACGTCAGTTTCATGTATTCCGGCTATCCTCTCAGAGCCGAAGGGCGGGTCAATACCGATAGAACTGATTACAGCATTGATGGCGTCGAAAGTTGCGGCAGGAACGTTAAGAATGCCTCTAATCCTATCGAGACCGAGGTGTTGCTCCACGACAAGGGTACGAATGAGCGGAGCACAGCCAATCAAAGCGATTGCATGACTCCTTGCCATGAACTGCTTCTCCTCGAGTTTTTCTTCGAGCTTGAAGTAGCCGTTCGCGAGTTCTTCCATTCCATGGTCGACGCCAACCGCGGCGCTAATGACGTCCTTCAATTCCTTTGAGGGACTATCGTAGTTCTCAAGCCAAAAGCTCCACATCTCGCCGAAGCGATCGGAGATCTCTTCGGCGGGAATCCTGGATTCCTCAGGGCCGTTCTCGTAATAGTCCGCAACCTGAATCGCGGCGCTTTCCATCGAGTTCGGATCTATAGGCAGGGACGCCGCCAGAAGCGCTTCGCATATTTCAGAAATGTTTGCACTGCTACTCATTTACACGCTCCCATAAAGGTTGAGGCTCATAAGCGATAAGGCCATCAAGATCGTCGCTTACCGCACTGAAGGTTAATCCGCAGGCACAAAGCACTTGAGAAAGCTCAGAGACAGTTATGCGCTTGGAGCCGCTTTCCAGTTTCGAAATCGACGCTTGCTGGCATCCCGTTGCCTCAGCGAGCGCCGCCTGTGACATCCCGGAGCGTCTCCGCCATTTAGCGATAAGTCTCCCGAGAGAAAGATTGAAGTCTTCCATAAACGCCCCCTTCCGGCAGCAACCCATGCTTGTATATGATATCATCTCATGAGCTCATTCCATATTGGAATGAGCTCTACTATTCAGGAGGATTGCTTTAATGAAGCGTTTCGTCAGCCTTTATTCGGGAGCGGGCGGTCTCGACCTCGGCTTCATCGCCGCCGGGTTCACCCCCGTATTTGCGAACGATATCAACCCGGACGCCATGAAAACCTACGCTGCCGCGATGGACGCGATCTCGAAGAAGACCGGCAAAACACTGAGCCACAGGATAGTCACGGGAGATATTAGGGAAGTTGAGGAACTGCCCGGAAGGGGTTCGGCGGAGCTAGTCATTGGAGGACCGCCCTGTCAGGGCTTCTCGGTCGCGGGGAAGATGGACCCGAACGACCCCCGCTCGCGTCACGTCTTCGACTTCCTCGGCATGGTCGAGAGGGTCCAGCCCCAAGCGTTCGTGATGGAGAACGTCAAGGCACTCGCCAAGAACAAACGCTGGGCTGGAACTATTGCCGACATCCGCAAGAAGGCGGAAGAGATTGGCTACAAAACCAACCTTGAGGTGCTGAACAGTGCCAATTACGGCGTCCCGCAGACCAGAGAGCGCATGTTCCTTGTCGGGATCAAGGACCCCTGCATCGAGTACAACTACCCGCAGCCGACAGTCAAGGAATGGGTGGGTGTGGCCGACGCCCTGCGCGGGCTGCCTCCTCTCGGCGAGCCGGGCAATGATCAGACTTGCAAGGCGAAGGTAACTACGGCAAAAAGCCCCGTGCTCCGCCCGTCGCCGTTTGCAGGCATGCTGTTCAACGGCCAAGGCCGCCCGATGGACATGGACAAGCCCGCGCCGACGCTTCCCGCCTCAATGGGCGGGAACAGAACGCCGATTGTCGATCAAGAGACGCTCGAAACCGGAGCGACCCAATGGGTCGAGAAATACCACGAAGAGCTTCAGAAAGGCGGGAAAGTAGCCGATAGCGTTCCTCCTCGCCTTCGCCGCATCTCGGTCCAGGAAGCCGCCACCATACAGACCTTCCCGAGGGATATGCCTTGGTATGGTTCGCAATGCTCCCGCTATCGGCAAATTGGAAACGCCGTTCCTCCCAAGATGGCCTTTGCGGTTGCGCAATCTGTCGCAGAAGCCCTTGGCATGGATATAGACGCAAACCCCTCTCTGCTTGACGAGCTAGGTTAGACAATAAGGGCCCGCAATGTGGCTACCGCCCCAAAACTTTGCCGAGGGTTTCATCCAAGCTCTCCCGCTCGAGGTCTGCAAGGTCCAGTCGATAACTCAAATCGCGAATGCGATCCGGAACGTCCTTGAGAAAGTTGTTAGTCCTGGCAGAATAGCATCGTATATCACGAACAAGATAAGCAGTTTTTAGCCCCTTTTCATCTGCCCTGAGAAGCTGCTACAGGTTTATGAAGCCGGTCGTTCAACAACATGTCCCGCAAAAGAGCATACGGCCTTTAATTTGCATCAGATTCTAAACGTCACGCATGAGAAATCAGCGAGGCCCCAAGTTAAAGCGAGAGCCGAACTCACTCACGGCACGCTACAGCCGTGAACCCTCCAAGCCAGCCAGCCGTTCAGATGTTCCAAATGATATACAGCTTGAAACCTGGCGACTTGAATCGAAGGTCATTCCTGGGACTATCGGTAGGCAGCCTATCTGCATGCGTTGATCTATCAAATTGGCCTTGATGCCAAGGTATATCCAACACTCGACCACCGTTCTCAGCACATCTCCTTACCTCCCCTCCAACTTCAGCTGCAGCAGCAGATCACTCAGCTCAGGGCACTTGCTGGAAAGGCGTGTTTGAACGCACTCGCCCATCCCCCATCGCTGGCGGATCTCCTGGGCGTGCGGACTCACGTGATAGTCCCCGTTCATCACTTGTTTGAGTAGTTTGGCGGTCACGCGGGCATCGGCTAGGGCACTGTGGGCGTGGCACGTCGACTCGTCGAACTCGATGTCAAACCACGTTGCCGCGTCACCCAAAGAGACGCACCCGTGGCTGCCCACGTCCATGATCGAGGTATAAAACGCCCGCAGGTCGGCCCAGTCCGTAGGAAAGCCAGCAAGGCTGACGTGCTTCGTCCACTAATCGTCCTCGAACCGCCACTAGTCCGTCCCGTCCCAGCAGGCCGCTCAACGGTGAGATAATGCCCACGACTATCAACGTAAGCAAGGAGCACGCTATGGCAGACAACGAGACCAAACCCTCGGCGGATGACGGCCGAGAGGAACTCGTGGCAAAACAACTCGCATCCACCAAAATCCACCTCGCGCTCACTCAGGAGCGGGCGGACGTCTCCGGCGCCATCAAGCTCCCGCTCGAACGAGTCCCCCAGCTCGGCATAGCGCTCGCCTCACTTCCCTCGACATTCCGCACCGTCACCAATACGGTGAGTGTGCCTATGCTGCTCCGGCCAACCGACAAGTTTGGCAATCCGCTTGACCCATCGATACTTCAATCGTTCAAGGACGGCAGCGGCCTCATGGGGTCCTACCGCGATGCGGCCAAGGGTTTCGGGCAGGCGCGCCTCCACGTAGTCGAGGGCGACATCGCCACAAGCGTCACGCAGGTGCCTTACGATCCAACGTCGTTGTTCATGGCAGCCGCAATCGCGCAGATAAACCAAAAGCTCGACTCCATCCAGGAGTCCGTCGACGAAATGTTCGAGTACATGCGTCAGCGCGACAAGGCCAACATGCGTGGCGATCTCAAGACGCTCGCAGATATCCTCAACGGTTACAGCTTCAACTGCGGCGACGCCACCTACATGGCCAACGCCCATATGAAGGTGCTCGACATCGAGCACGCGTCCACGCGTGACATGGAACTCTTCCGCTCGCAGGCGCAGGCGGACCTGAAAAAGAAAGGGTTCATCGAGGTGCGAGACGACGTGAAAAGGCGTCTCGACCAGGTTCTCGACTATCTCAAGGACTACCAGCTCGCCACCTATATCCACGCGTTCTCGCTGTTCCTCGAGCCCATGCTCACCCAGAACTTCGAGCCCGCAAAGCTCGCAGACACTGCCGCAAAAATCGAAGCGGACTCGCTTGCGTACCGCGAGCTCTACACCGAGTGTTACGACGCACTCGAGGCAAGCGCTGCCGACACTATCGACGTGGCACTTCTGGGCGGCATCGCGTCCGCTGGCAAGATGCTCGGTCGCGTCATCGCGGCGACGCCCATCGGCGAGTTCACGCCCATAGACGAGGCGCTTGAGGGTGCAGGAGAGGACATCGGCAGGTTCAACGACGAGCAATCCGAGAAACTCATCGAGAAGCTCCACCAGGCAAAGACGCCCGACGTCGCGCCGTTCAGGCAGAGCATAATGGAGATCGACACCCTCTACAACCGCCCCACGCAAATCGCCGTGGACGCCGAGAACGTCTACATCCTGCCTGCCGAGCAGCAGGAAGAGTAGCGATACACGACAGGCACGCGCCACGCAGACAGCTAACGCCCCCTATCTCCCCTCCGCCTTCAGCTTCAGCAGCAGATCGCTCAGCTCGGGGCACTTGCTGGAAAGGCGTGTCTGGGCTCGCTCGCCCATCCCCCACCGCTGGCGGGCTTCCTGGGCACGCGGGCTCACGTGGTAGCCCCCGTCCATTACCTGCTTGAGCAACTTAGCGGTCACGCGCGCATCGGCTAGGGCGCTGTGGGCGTGACCCGTCGACTCGTCGAACTCGATGCCAAACCACGTCGCCGCGTCACTCAAAGAGACACACCCGTGGCTGCCCACGTCCATGATCGAGGTGTAAAACGCCTGCAGGTCGGCCCAGTCCGTAGGAAATGCGGAAAGGTCGATGTGCTTTGCCTGGCACTCGGTCAAAAGCTGTCGACGATCCGCCCCACTCCAACAAACCACCTGGGCGGAGTAGCGACCGATCCAATCGCTGAGCCTTTTGATCACCACATAGAGCGGATCGACCATCGCGGTGTCCACAGCCCATATCCCCGTAAGCTCGCGGACGGGATACGCAACGCCTTCGGTAAATTCTGTCTGCACAAACTGCGAGAACTCACCCATAACGTTGCCGTGGTAATCGAGCTTGACGGCGCCGGCCTCAATAATCTCATTGCGCAGCCCACGGCGCTGGCGCTGCTTTGGCACCGGCGCAAACTCAAAGTCCAGCACAATCTGGCGCGCAAAGTTCGTCGTATCGATAGCCGAGATACACGGCGTCTTTTCAGCTGACACGGTTAGGGCCTTTCTCCGTTGCCTGCCGCTTGCTACATAGGCGGCTACATTGCCGTAAGGATAGGCGCCCGTACGGACATGAAAGTGGGGCGCAATACCATGCGCCAGGCACACGCCATGCAGACGGCCCCAAGAGAGTTGCCCGCTCTATTCAAATGCATGAAAAAGATTTAGGCCCGGTGACTTGAATCAGCGGTCATCCCGAGCCCATCAATATGCAGTGCACCTACAGAGGGCTGGTTAATCAAACGGGCTTTCGGTGACGAAGACCTGCGCGTCTATCCCCAATCGCCCAGCGCCGTCTTCTGCCGCCCTTACGAAAGGCTGCTATTCGAGGGAATCACGTTGCTGTTATTATCGAACATATATTCGTATTTATGACCGCGCTTTGATAGAATGGCAGTTGTTGACGGCAGTTCCATGTGCCGGGCAGCGCCCTCCATGCAACGGGAGGTGATGCCCATGACCGATCTGATTGATTTCGTGAAGCTCCTGACCTCTTTGGTCTCGCTCCTCACGGCGCTTATCGGACTTTCCGAGGCACTTAAGCAGCGTACGAAGCAAAAGAAGAGGGGTCGACGCCGTTAAGGCATTGACCCCTTGATCAAAGCAACGGCGCTGCCCAGCTATCACCCTTGGGCTGCCGTCGACTTTATTCTACCCACGGTTGCCAGGTTTAACAAATGAATTTTCAGTAATGGAGCCTCGGAGCCGCTCGCTCAACCACCTGGCCATCGGATTAGCCGGATTCTGGGACACGCCTTCCGTCCCAGGCCTCTACCGGAAAATGCGTCCCACCCTGAGGCTCGATTCCGGGACACGGTTTCCGTTTGAAGCCCCGATGGGAAAGCGTGTCCCGTTCCGAGAGCTCATTCCGGGATGCAGTTTCCGCTAGAGATGCCACCGGGAAAGCGTATCCCGTTTTGGAGCCAAATTCCGGGTCGTAGTTTCCGCCTGAGGGCCGATCCGGAAACGGCATCCCATTCTGAAGCCGAAATCTGGAACGCACTTTCCGCCAAAGGTCGCAAAAGGAAAGCACATCCCATTCCCAGCATCACATCAGAGCGCGCTTGGTTATCCCCGCCCTCACATCTCGGCAAACGAGATCAGCTTGACGTCTCCCCTGCTCTCTGCGGCATCCCGGCATCCCTGCGTAAAGCCACGCTTCGAGAAGATCGCATAGCTTTTGTGCTGCCGTCTAAAGAGCTCGCTTCGGCGCACGAGCTTCTGCAGCACGTCTTCTCCCACCGGTTCATTGCGCCATTTGCACTCCGCAAACAGCGCAGCGCCCTCGCCATCGTCAACAATCAAGTCGATTTCTTCCTGCGTATGCGTGCGATTATCCGTCCCCCACCAGCGCCCGACGCTCGCCGGAACCACATCGAGCCGGCCCGCGCGCGCGAGTTCGTAAACATATTGCCTGCATATAAGCTCAAAGACCGTACCCATGTAATCCGATACGTGCGGCTCAATACGCTTATACGCCATCTCGGCCATTTCGTTTTGAATCAGCCCGATGTTCTGCGGAACAAACTTGTACCAGAACCTAAACATCTGGTCGCTCAGCAGATACACGGCTCGCTTATTGCTCGTCTCGTTTAGGGGCAGCTCGCGCTCGACAATCCCAAGCGACGCCAGCTTATCCACATAGCTCTTTACGTTGCTCGCAGGGATTCCCGTAGAGCTCGCAATCTCCGAGATCCTCGAGCGCCCCTGGGCAATTGCCTGCACGATCGCATCATATTGCTCGGGATTGCGGCACTCTTGCAACAGCAGGTTACTCGGCTCCTCAAAGAGATAGCCCGTAGGAGTAAGAAAAAGACGTTTGATGTTGTCCTTGAGCGATACGGTAGGATCGACTTTCTCGATATATGCAGGAATGCCGCCCGTCATGCCATAGCAAACTGCAGCGTCTTCGCGACCCATGATCTGCCACAGGCCGAGGGTCGTCATAAAATCGAGCGGCATGATCTTAAACTGGGCCGTACGCCTACCGTATAGCGGACTCTCGTAGCCCAACACCTGCTCTTCCATAAACGAAAGCGACGACCCGCACAGGATAAGCATGAGCTTGGTCTCTTTGTACAAGTGATCGATCTTGTCTTGCAGCAACGAGCTGATCTCGGGATTCGATTGGGCGAGATAGGGATACTCGTCAATCACGACAATCAAACGTTCCGTGCGAGCCATGGTGGCCAATGCATCGAACGCCTCGTCAAAACTACGAAACGACACGCCCGCAGCACCAACGGAGCCCGCAAGTATCGCCTGGCTAAAGCCATGCAGGTTTGCCTCTGCATTGGTACGACGAGCTTGAAAGTAAATAGCCTTCTTGCCTTGGATAAACTCTGTGATAAGGCGCGTTTTACCCACGCGACGGCGGCCGTAAATCACAGGCATCTCAAAGGAGCCCGTGCCATACAGTCGATTGAGCTCGGACATTTCCGCTGTTCTTCCGATAAACATAGGGCCATCCTTCCTTCACGTTATAGCTAGCCATATTATACCTTCCTATAATATAGCTAGCTATAACGTAATTCGACAAGCGGAGCACGCAAAAGGAGCGGTACACCACCGCACGTGGACCGTTCCGGAAAATGCATCCCGTTCTGGAGCCAAAAACTGGGCCGTAGTTTCCGCAGGTACAAGACGACGATCCGCGGCCCTTATCACATGCCTTCAAATATGCGATCCAGAAACACAAAACAGCAGATAGAATGCTCTTTTTCAAAAAAGTACACGTCCCGAAACTTACCAAGACTTCATATCTAGCTACCGTTCAAGGTCGCCGATTACCGCCCACCGATTCGGATGTAAAAATGTCGCCGAAAACAGGCCATCTACCTGCATGGTTAGATTTTGGTCAGCTTTTGGTCAGTTGGGCGGCAAGTTCCGGCTGATACGTTTTTGCCACCCAAAAGGAGGCGGTAGCTCATGACCCATTGCAATGACCAACTCATCGACCAGCTGTTGAACCAAGCCGAACAAGAGGGACGCTGTCTGATTCCCCCGAGCACGGCGATCCGAAAAGCGCTCCTTCGGCGCACCGGCAGCACGGTCGTCTCCCCCATGCCGGGACTGTTCGCGCGCAAAATGCGCTGGGATGAGCTCAACCGGGCACAGCGTCATTGCGAGATTATTCGCGCCCTTGCGATCATCCACCCCGATTGGACCTTCTGCTCGTTTTCGGCAGCTTGCCTGCTGGGGCTCGAGGGCTCGTGGCGACACCTGAACGTCGTGCATGTTTGCAGCTCGACAAAGCCGTCGGCTCGTCCGGGCGCACATATTCAGCGACACCAGATTGAGCCGGCCGGAGCAATACGCAGAGCCGGCATATCGGTAACGCCGCCCATCCAAACGGCCACAGATTGCCTGCTGCAAACTGGTTTTGCCGACGGCATGCCCATTGCCGATTCGGCGATCTCAAAGCTCGGCCTTGCGCCGGAACAGCTGATGGAGGCCGTTGAGCAACGAGCGACTGCCCGCAATGGTCGCGCGATTCGCACCGCCCTCACAACGCTTCGATATGCCGACGCCCGCGCCGAGAGCGGCGGGGAATCGGTCGCCCGAGCCGTCATGATCGAGACGGGCTTTGCGCCCGACTGGCTTCAATACGAGTTGACGGACCCCTTCGATTCGGCCAAGCCCATACGAACGGACTTTGCCTGGGAGCGCCAGGCGCGGGAACTTACGCTGGGCGAGCTCGACGGGCTCATCAAATATACCGACCAGACCATGCTGGCCGGACGCACCACCGCCGAGGCGCTCGTTGCCGAACGACAGCGCGAGGCGCACCTATCGCTCTACGGTCACCCCCTGCTGCGCTTTACCATGAACGAGGTCCGCTCGACAGGAATGCTCGCCAAAAAGCTGCAGACGGCAGGCATCCGGCAGACCGCGCTGCCGACATGGCTCAACGATATTGAGCTGTAGGAGCTGTTGAACGGCGCATTGCTGGATCGCATCCACCCTATCTGGGCCGCGTTTTCCCAACGGCCACGCCAACGGAAAACGCGGCCCAGTCTGGACGCTCAAAACGGGATGCACTTTCCGGATGGCGGGCCTAGCGGAAAGCGTGTCCCGGAATCCCGCCTCAGAGTGGGACACGGTTTCCGGTTGAGTCCTTCAGCGGAACTGCATCCCGGAATAGACGCTCAAACTGGGATGCGCTTTCCAAACGACCGGCCAGCGGAAAACGCATCCCATTCTGAGGCATGAATCCGGGACACAGCTTCCGGTTGAGGACCAATCCGGAAAGCACAACCCGTTCCGAGGCTGGATTCTGGGACGCAGTTTCCGCTCCAAACAAAAGGCCCCGGCTCGCGATGGAGCTGGGGCCAAAGGTGCAGCATATGCAGTTGATGTTGAGCGCGAACAGCCCATCAGCAATGCCGTCTGCGCCCTACCCTACCCGCGGTGACGGGCGCGGCTGTACGGCGTATCCACCATGGGCAGATCTGGACGCAGCTTGCCGTCAAACGCGCGGTAGGCGTTCTGTACGGCGGGCGCCGTGGGGATCGTTGCGATCTCGCCGATGCCCTTGCCGCCGTATGCCACGGGCAGCAGCTCGTCCTTCTCCACGTAAATGGCGTGGATATCCGGAATCTCGGGTGCACGGAACAGCCCGAGCGTACCGTACCTTGCCTGGGGTACGCAGTCCTTGAGCGGCCAGTCCTCGGTAAGCGCATAGCCCATCCCCATGAGCACGCCGCCTTCGATCTGACCCTGGATGGAGATGGGGTTGACGACCTTGCCGGAATCGTGCGCGGCATAGACCTCGCTCACGCGGCCGTCATCATCCAGAATGACTACATGCGTGGCAAAGCCGTAGCAGATGTGACTCTTGGGGTTGGGAACATCCGCACCCAGCTTGTCGGTCGGCTCCAGGTACACGTACCCAAACTCGCAGCCCTCGAGCGCCTTGATGGCGGCAGCGGGATCTTGAGGATGCATACCCTGGCCGGCGACGAGTTCCTGTGCGTGCAGCTGATAGGCGCGACCGTCGTCGTACTCGATCTTGACGCCATCACCATGGGCGCTCACAGGAGCATCGGGTGCATGCTTGCCGGCCTCGATGTCAAGCATGGCATCGCGCAGCAGGAAGGCGGCACCGCGCACGGCCTCGCCAGTCACGACCGTCTGACGCGAGCCAGACGTGGTGCCGGAGTCGGGAGCGTTCTCGGTGGAGCACTCGCCATTGGCAATGCAGCTCAGCGGCAGACCGCAGGCCTCGGCAACATCCTGCAAAAAGACGGTGTTGCAGCCCTGGCCGATGTCGGACGTGGCGGCGTAGACCACGGCGCGGCCATCCTCGACGCGAATCTTGCAGCGGCCGGCATCGGGCAGGCCCACGCCCACGCCGGCGTTCTTCATGGCGCAGGCGATACCGGCGTGTCCGGGATGCGCATAGTAGGCATCCTTGACCTCGAGCAGCGTCTCCTTAAGTGCCGTGGAGCAGTCGGCAATCTGGCCGTTGGGCAAAACCTCGCCCGGCTCGATGGCGTTACGGTAGCGGATCTCCCACGGATCCAGGCCGACCTTCTCGGCCAGCAAGTCAATCAGGCTCTCGAGCGCAAACTCGGACTGGCAAACGCCAAAGCCTCGGTACGCACCGGCGGGCGGGTTGTTGGTGTAGTAGCCAA
>ULSU01081617.1_pt1 | contig 11001 bp, 6 predicted proteins | sample 1956941 | NCBI WGS metagenome assembly ULSU01 (sample SAMEA4835715, study PRJEB28245) | human gut metagenome | biome: gut microbiome; material: fecal sample | place: Denmark | collected 2008
TATTGGATTGTTAAAAACACAACAATATTATTTGATTCAGGGTCATCGCTGCACGGGAAAACTTCCCTGCAGGATTTCGCTGAGCGTGGGTGACGAGGGGAAAAAGCAAGAGTGTACACAACCATGTGGATACGATGTAGCAATAAGTTCTCATAGGGCATTTCTTTTCACAGCACTATCATTTTTGTCCTAAAAGTATAAACTATCAGGCTGCCAGCGCCGTCCAGTCTTCTGCCATGCCAAAGGACTACCCTACTCAGTGCTGCAAAAACCAGGGTAACCCTTCTGCAAGACTGCGCAAATTTACGAATAATATTTGTAACAGCAAACTTTTTGATGAAAAGTTTTCAAAAACTAAACTTTTTCATCGTTTTCCATGCAAAACAAAAACCATAGGCGACTGCATGGCAGATGGATCCTCTTTAGCTTATACCACCAGGCATAAGCGTCGTTGCCACCATAAGGAATTTGACAAAAGCATTGTTGGCGCCTTGTCCATACTTATGCCAAGGCGCCGACAATACTATAGCTGGCCTGCCTCTACCTGTAGGACTATGCGCTCGGTGAGGCGGTCTGCCCCCATCGGGTCATAGCGCTTTTTGAGCGATGCGCCAAACACCCAGGCAAAAGCCTGATAGAAACCTGCACGCACAGGGCCGAGGAAAGCGTTGATCAACTCATAACCCGAGGAGTGGGTCTCGCGGTCGATTAGCTTGATGAGGAGCTTGCCCTGCGAATAGGTGAGCTTCTTCATGCGCGGTCCATAGGTGGCCTTGATTTCCTTCTCCACCAGCTTCATGTGCTCCTTGCGTGCCTGATCGTTGGGCAACGTCTCCATATACTCATAGGTCTCGATGACGATCTGGTGACACTCCTTGGCGATCGGCAGCACTTTCTTGGTATTGTATAGCAGGCGGTAGAATTTCGCACGCTCCTCGGGCGTCTTAAACTCTATCTTGGGGAACACATAGACATTGTTGGTCTTGACATACTGCACACTGTCACCATCCACCAGGGCCTTTCCTGTATGTACGGTCGGGCGAAAGGTGGGCGAATCCATGTCAACGTCGCTCATCTTCTGAGCTGCTTCCTCGCCGACTTGCGCCATGGAGGGCACAACGACACAGGACAGCACAAGGGCGAAAAGCAACCGCAGGATATGGCGGTGCTGAGGGTTGTAGTGGGATGAATGATTCATTACTTCGTTGTTTTTTTCGTCAGCGAGTGCAAAAGTACGGAAATATACTTAATTTGGAAAGAGTTTTCAGCATCTTTTTTATTATTATTTTTCAGAACGCCAAAACTCTACGTCCTTACGGACTTCACAACTACGACCTTTAGAAGAGCTGACCAAGGGCGTTTTGGCACATTTTCACGGGATATGGCGGTAATTACGGGGAAAAACCGTACCTTTGCACTTAGATAATAAAAACTGAAAGACAATGCAAGATCTGGTCATCTACAATACGCTGCACCGCCAGAAGGAGCGGTTCCAGCCTATCAACGCCCCCCACGTGGGCATGTATGTCTGCGGACCCACCGTCTATGGCGACCCGCATCTGGGCCACGCGCGCCCCGCCATCACCTTCGACGTGCTCTTCCGCTACCTGCAGCACATCGGCTACAAGGTGCGCTATGTGCGCAACATCACCGACGTGGGACACTTGGAGCATGACGCCGACGAGGGCGACGACAAGATTGAGAAGAAGGCACGGCTGGAGCAGCTGGAGCCGATGGAGATAGCACAGTATTACACCAACCGCTATCACGACGCGATGGGACAGCTTGGCTGCCTGCCGCCCTCCATCGAGCCCCACGCCACGGGACACATCATCGAGCAGGAGGAGCTGGTGAAGCAGATCCTCGCCAACGGCTACGCCTATGAGAGCAACGGCAGCGTCTATTTCGACGTGGAGAAGTACAACAATGACCACCGCTATGGCATCCTGTCTGGACGCAACCTTACCGACATGATCAACAACTCGCGCGAGCTCAACGGCATCGGCGAGAAGCGCAACCAGGTGGACTTCGCCCTTTGGAAGCGGGCCACACCCGAGCACATCATGCGATGGCCGAGTCCGTGGAGCGACGGTTTCCCTGGCTGGCATTGCGAATGTACGGCGATGGGACGCAAATACCTCGGCAACCACTTCGACATCCACGGAGGTGGCATGGACCTCATCTTCCCGCACCACGAGTGTGAGATAGCACAGGCCGTGGCCTCGCAGGGAGACCCGATGGTGAAGTACTGGATGCACAACAACATGCTCACCATCAACGGACAGAAGATGGCCAAGAGCCTTGGCAACTTCATCACGCTGGAACAACTCTTCACCGGAAGCAACGAGCTCCTCACCCAGCCCTACTCGCCGATGACCATCCGCTTCTTCACCCTCTCGGCCCACTACCGTGGCACGGTCGATTTCAGCAACGAGGCCCTGCAGGCCGCCGAGAAGGGCTACAAGCGCCTCATGGACAGCGTCAGCGACCTGGCCCGCGTGCAGGCCGCCAGCGAAAGCGACGAGAAGTCGCACGAGTTTGTCGCCCAACTTCGCCAGCGGTGCTATGACGCGATGAACGACGACCTGATGACGCCAGCCGTCATCTCCGTGCTCTTCGAAACATGCCACGTCGTCAACAGCGCGCTCGACCACAAGTCACAACTCTCGGCAGAGGACATAAAGGAGATTGCCGACGTGCAGCGCATCTTCATCTTCGACATCCTCGGACTGAGAAGCGAGCAGGGCGACAACTCCTCCGCTCGGGAGAACGCCTTCGGCAAGGTCGTCGATATGGTGCTCGAACTGCGCGCACAGGCCAAGAAGAACAAAGACTGGGCCACGTCGGACAAGATACGAGACGAACTCGCCGCAGCCGGCTTCGAGGTGAAGGACACCAAGGACGGCGTGACGTGGAAGCTCGACAAATAGCCTCGACACAACAACGCACAGCAAAGGCAAGGACGCTTTATGCGCCTTTGCCTTTGCCGTTTTGACGGGCTGCGTCAGCTAAGTTTTTTTAGCACACAACACAATAATAATCGCGCATACGCGTTTTTATATAGTTACGCCTAAAAATATATTACGCAAAAATCAATATCAAGGTATGAAAAAATCACTTCTTTTCGCCGCAGCGCTGCTCGCCATGGGCAGTCAGGCGAAGGCCGACGAAGGTATGTGGACGCTCTACAACCTCCCCGAGGCCGTCTATCAGCAGATGCGGGCCGAGGGCTTCGAGTTGAGTCAGGACCGTCTCTACGGTGCTCCCGACGCACTGAGCAATTATGTCGTCAACTTCGGCGGCTACTGCTCTGGAGTTGTCGTCAGCCCCAACGGTCTGGTCTTCACCAACCACCACTGCGGCTTCTCTGCCATCAACGCCCACTCCACCGTGGAGCACGACTACATGCTCAATGGCTTCTATGCCAAGACCTACGAGGAGGAGCTACCCAACGAGGACCTCTTCGTCTCATTCATGAAGCATCAGGCCGACATCACCCCCAAGGTGGCTGCTATGCTCAACGGCCAGACCTACGAGCGCAAAGGCGAGCTCCTCGACTCGCTGGAGAACGCCATGACCGACTCGGTGAAGGCTATCGATCCCACGCTCCACGTCGTCGTGAAGCCCTTCTATGAGGGCAACAAATACTACGCCATGACGTACCAGGACTTCACCGACGTACGCCTGGTCTTCACCGTACCCAAGTCGATGGGTAAGTTTGGTGGCGAAACCGACAACTGGATGTGGCCGCGCCAGACCTGCGACTACTCCGTCTTCCGCATCTATGCCGACCCGAAGACCAACGGTCCTGCAGCCTACTCCAAGGACAACGTGCCCTACCACCCCACGCAGTGGGCTCCCGTGAGCCTCCAGGGCTATGAGCCGGGCAGCTTCGCCATGACCATCGGCTACCCGGGTTCTACCAACCGCTACCTCTCCAGCTACGGCATCCAGGAGCGTCGCGACATCGGCAACGCCATCCGCATTCAGAGCCGCGCCATCAAACTGGGCATCATGAAGAAGCACATGGCCATGAGCGAGAAGACGCGCATCCAGTATGAGGACTCCTATGTGGGAGCAGCCAACTACTACAAGAACTCCATCGGTATGAACCACTGTATCGACTCCATCGGACTGATCAGCGACAAGGCTTCCTTCGAGCGGAAGATTCAGCAGTGGCTCGCCTCTGGCGCATCGAAGGACCCGTATGTGAACGTCGATTTCGACGCACTGAAGAAGGCCTACGCCGACTGCGCCGAACCCGCCCACGCGCTGGGTTATGCCCAGGAGTCGTTCTTCGGTGTCTCAGAGCTCTTCAACCGCGGACTGCGCTTGTGGACCATGCGCGGCATGGAGGTCAAGGGCGGCAACGACCCGAAGAAGCAGTATGTGGAGTTTGAGGACAATAGCGATGAGTGGAACCTCGCCCTCGACAAGGAACTGACTACCGCCATGCTGAAGAACTACTACGAGCAAGTGCCGCAGAAGTACTGGCCCGCTTTCTTCAAGAACACGGTACAGGCGAAGTTCAATGGCGATTTCGCACGCTACACGGAGTGGCTCTACAAGAAGTCGGAGCTGCTGAAGAAGGGCAAGAAGTTCATGATCAAAGACATGGAGAGAACCCAGCAGGATCCCGCTGCTGTGGCCATGAACGACATCATCGTTGTGTACAACCAGATCATTGGTGAGTATCGCCCGCTGAAGATCGCCATCGAGGCCCAGGAGAAGAAGCTCTGCGAGGCTAAGGTACAGATGGAGATGGATCTGCCCCACTATAGCGACGCCAACTTCACGATGCGTCTGAGCTACGGCCAGGTAGGTGGTTTCCGCATGGGCAACCATGACAGTGGCTACTACACCGACGCTGCCAGCATCGTCACCAAGATGGACCGCGCCGCAGAGGTCGAGGAATATGCCGCACAGCCCGTGATGCGTGAGCTGATGACGGCTTCCGACTACGGTCGCTACCTGGACAAGAAGACGGGCAAGATGCAGCTCTGCTTCCTCACCAACAACGACATCACCGGTGGCAATAGCGGTTCACCGATCTTCAACGGCAAGGGCCAGCTCATCGGTCTCGCCTTCGATGGCAACTGGGATAGCTTGGCTTCGGACATCAATTTCGACCGCCAGCTTGCACGCTGCATCGGTGTCGATGTGCGCTACATGCTCTACCTGATGGACAAGTGGGGCCATGCCGACCGCCTGTTGCAGGAGATCAATCCGCAGTAAGCCAGTTGAAAAAAACTGACGCAAGACAGCGGGGAGACAGTTTGCCAAAACAAGGGCAGGCGGTCTCCCCGCTTTCCATTGTCCTTACGCCCAAAACTAAAATTTCCTAAAATGGACGGTGTTGTAAGGGAAATTTTGTACTTTTGCCGATTATTCAGCTATTATGGTCAAGATAGAGGTCATCAACAAGGGGCGGCAGCCGCTGCCCGCGTATGCTACGGCACAGAGTGCGGGCATGGATTTGCGCGCCAACATTCCCGAGTCCATCACCCTCCAGCCCCTGGAGCGTCGCCTGATCCCCACGGGGCTCCACATCGCGCTGCCCGAAGGCTATGAGGCACAGGTGCGGCCCCGCAGCGGACTGGCCTTGAAGCACGGCATCACGGTGCTCAACTCGCCGGGAACCATCGACTCCGACTACCGTGGCGAACTGATGGTGCTGCTCATCAACCTCTCGCAGGATCCTTTCACCGTCAACGACGGAGAGCGCATCGCGCAACTCGTCATCGCACGCCACGAGCAGGCGGTGCTGACCGCAGTCGAAGTGCTCGACAAAACGGAGCGCGGAGCTGGCGGCTATGGCCATACGGGAGTGGAGTGAGCACAATAAGCGAATAGGATTTCTCATATTATATATATAAGGAGGAAATAACACATGGGCAATATATCTTTCCTGCGCCAGTGGCCGACGGCACGCCTGATGATGCTGACGGCACTGATGGCCGTAGCAATGCCCAAGGCTATGGCACAGACCGAGCAGGACGAAACCGTGGTCCGCACACTGAGCGACAACGACCAGCAGCGATATCGCTACTTCTATCTCGAAGCCCTTCTCCAGCAGGAGCGTGAGCATTTTGCGGCAGCTTTCGACCTCTTCCGCCATGCCTTGGAAATCAACCCCAACGCTCCCGAGGTGCACTACGAGCTCGCCGGATTCTACTTCATGCTCAAGCAGCCCGAGAAAGCGCTGGCATGCTACGAGAAGGCCGTGGCCCTCGACCCCACCAACAACAACTACCTGGAGTATCTGGGGCAAATGCTCATCAACCGCAAGGACTATGCGCGCGCCATCACGGTCTATGAGCGTCTCTACAAGGGCAACAAAAGCCGCACAGACATCCTCCAACTCCTCTACCAGCTCTACGGCGAAGGAGGGCAATACGACCAAATGCTCGACGTCATCGACCGCATGGAGCGCATCGAGGGAGTAAGTGCGCAGACGGCCCTCACCCGCATGCAAATCTACGACATGCAGGGAGAGAGCGAGAAGTCGAAACGGGTACTGATAGACCTCGTGGAGAAAAATCCCTATGACAGCAGCTACAAGCTGATGCTGGGCAACTGGCTGCTACAAAACGGCCACACCAAGGAGGCATACAAAGTTTGTCAAGGCGTGCTCGCCGAGGAGCCACACAACGTCTCGGCACGAATGCTGCTCCTCGATTACTACCAGGCCACCCACCGCAAGGAGAAGCGACAGGCCCTGCTGAGGCAGTTGTTGCGCGACAAGGACACTCCTCAGGAGAGCCGCTACGCACTCATCTTGCAGGCCACACGACAACTGAAGGACGAGAACACCGACCAGATAATGGCTATCTTCGACGACGCCCTCTCCGTCCCACAGGAAGACGCGGGTATCTACTTGGTAAAAGCCATGCTAATGGCGAGACACGACTTCCCAAGGGACGAGGTCAATGCGGTTTATCGCCAGGCACTGGCCGTGGAGCCTGACAACGAGATGGCGCAAGGACTGCTCGTGCAGAACCTGGCGGAGGAGGAGCGGTTTGACGAGATCGTCGATCTGTGCAAGACCTCGCTGCAATACACCCCCGACAACCAGCAGCTCTGCTACTTCGAAGGCTTCTCTCTGTTTCAGCTCAAGAGAAACGACGAGGCCCTTGCCTCCCTCCAGAAGACCGTCGAACTGCGCGATGAGGAGTCCGACTCGGGCATGATGGCCGACTGCTACTCCCTCATGGGGGAGATCTACCGCGAGAAGGGTATGGACAAGGCTTGCTACGAGGCTTACGACAGTTGCCTGCACTATGCACCGGACAATGTCGGGGCACTCAACAACTACGCCTACTACCTCTCCCTCGACTCTGCCGCCGACTTGCAAAAGGCCGAGCAGATGAGCCTCAAGGCGGTACAGAAGGAACCGGACAACGCTACCTTCCTCGACACCTACGCCTGGATTCTCTTCAAGGAGAAACGCTACGACGATGCAAAGACCATCGCCGAACGAGCCATCGCGAGCGACTCCACGCTTAGCAGCGTAGTAGTGGAGCATTGCGGTGACATCTTCTACATGGCGGGAGACACAGACCGGGCCATGGAGATGTGGCAGAAGGCAGCACAGGAGGACGAGAACAACGCCATCCTGCGACGGAAAATAGAACTCAAAAAATACATAGAAGAATGAAAACAAGACATATCCTGCTCTTCACCTCGCTCATGATGGCGGCCGCAGCCTGTGGCACGCAGCGGCAGGTGGGCGGAGAGGTCCCTGCTATGGAGAAGGGGTACACCGTCCATGCAGACAAGGACAAAGAGGCCACAGGCCTGCGCTTCATGCAACGCGTGGCTGACAATGCCCTCTACCAAAAGAACCTGGTGTCGAACCTCACCTTCACCCTGGAGCGCAACGGAAACGCGATCTCCGTACCGGGCATCCTGAGAATGCGCAAGGACAACGTCATCCGGCTCCAACTGCTCATTCCCGTGCTACGATCAGAGGTGGGACGCATCGAGTTTACACCCGAGGGGGTGCTCTTCGTGGACCGCTACCACCACCAGTATGTCAAGACAACCTACGACGAGGTGGACTTCCTGCGCGACAACGGCATCACGTTCTACTCCCTCCAGTCGCTCTTCTGGAACCAACTGCTGCTCCCTGGAGAACAGCGCGTGGGAGAGGCGCAGCTCAGCAGATTCACACCAGAGATAGGGAGTGCTGACAATGTGCCCGTAAGACTCCACGATGGCAAGCTCGACTATGAGTGGACGGTGTCGAAGGACAAGGCGCAAATCCTCTCCTCGCTCATCACATACAAGAGTATCGCCCACGGCACCTCGACACTACGATGGAACTACGGCGACTTCAAAGCCTTCGGTTCGAAGCAGTTTCCATATTCCCACGACGTGACGGCCCAGACCGAAGCGACGGGAAAGCAGATGACACTCCGCGTGATGCTCACACTCAGCGACGTCAAAGCCGACGCCAACTGGGAGGAGCGCACCTCGCTGTCAGGAAAATATCAGCAAGTGCCTTTGGAGGAGGTGCTTGGCAAACTCATCCAGTTCTAAATGAAACAGTTGATTCTATACCTTATCGTCGCCCTTTGCTGCACGCTGGAGACCGCCACGGCACAAAGCACGCACACGCGACGCAAGAAGCATGCGCCGACGGAGGCCAAGGGCAAGACGCCCGCACGCCATACGCCCACCAAGAAGGCGCAGCCGGCACAGCCACGGCACAAACGCGGACAAAAGCCCGCGCCACAGCAGAAAAAACCTGCACCACAGAGGAAAAAGGGTACGCCGCGCCAGAAACCTGCTGCGCAGCAACCGAAATACACAGCGACCAAGGAGATCAAGGGCTTACAGCAGGAGAACCAGCGTATCAAGCAGGAGATCAAGCAGCACGAGGCCGAGTATCAGGAGAAGCAGCGCGACGTTGACAACCGTCTGAAGCGCATCATCACACTTGATACGGAGATCGGGCAGCACCAGCGCGACATCGACCACATCACCCACGACATCGATGGCATCGACAACAACATCGGTATCCTCAAGTCGCAGCTCGAGAACCTGGAATTGCAGTTGGGCGAGCGCCGTGCGCGCTTCATTCGCTCCATGCGCTACATGGCGCGCCACCGCAGCATCCAGGACAAACTGATGTTTATCTTCTCTGCAAAGAGCCTCTCACAGATGTACCGCCGTCTGCGCTTTGTCCGCGAGTATGCAGCCTACCAACGGGCGCAGGGCGAAAAGTTGCAGCAACAGCAGCAACAGATCGACGAGAAGCGGGCGCAACTGGGACAGATCCGACAGCAGAAGAACAACCTCCGCTACAAGGGACGACAGGCACAGGCCGCCGTCACCCAGAAGAAGGCTGAGCAAGAGAGTGTCGTCGCGTCGCTAAAGCAAGACCAGCAGGTACTTCAGGGCGTGATCACTGAACGCAGGAAGAAGCAGCAGGCCCTGGACGCACAGATCGACCGCCTGATCAACATCGAGATTCAAAAGGCGCGGGAGCGCGCAGCCGCTGAGGCGAAGAAACGCGCAGCGGAACGTGCGGCTCAGGCCAAGGCACGTGCCGAAGCCCTCGCGAGGAAGCGCGCAGCGGCACAGAAAGCTGCCGAGGAGAACGCCCGCCGTGTGGCCGAGGCCAAACGCCGAGAGGCGGAGGCGCAGCGACGCGCAGCAGAGGCAAAGCGCAAAGCCAGGGAGGAAGCCGAGAAGGCAGAACGGGAGCGCAAGCGGGCCGAAGAAGCGGCTCGAGCAGCCACCAGGGCACAAGACCGTGCCAAGGCAGAGCAGCGTGCACGCGAAGCTGAACAACAACGAAAGAAGGCGGAGGAGCAGAAGCAGCGGGCCGAGCAACAGGCCAGGGAGGCAGAGGCCGACCGTCAGGCAGCAGAGCGCAAGGCCGCAGCCGAGAAGCAGCGCCATGATCGCGACGTCCGCGCGGAACAGCAGCGAGCTGATGCAGCCAACGATGCCAACCTTTCATCAGCGGATATGGCGATGACGGGTAGCTTCGCCAACGCCAAAGGCCGACTGCCCATGCCGCTGGCAGGAAAGATCGTCAGCCACTTCGGCAACTACAACGTCGAGGGTATGTCCAACGTGAAACTCAGCAACTCGGGCATCAATATCAAGGGCGCCGCGGGAGGAGCAGTGAAGAGTGTCTTCAAAGGCGAGGTGAGTAGCATCTTCGGCTATGGTGGCACGATGGTCGTCATGGTGCGCCACGGTGCCTACATCACCGTCTATGCCAACCTGCGCAACGTGAGTGTGCGACAGGGACAGAAGGTCGGCACGGGACAGACTTTGGGCACGGTAGGATCGGACGGCGTACTGCAGTTCCAGCTCCGTAAGGAGACTGCCAAGCTCAATCCGGAGTCGTGGCTCCGATAAAAGATACAGACAACAGAACGCATGATTTAGAACAGCGATTGGGAAGCAGCCATGTTTTCCAATCGCTGTTTTGATACGCACCCAAGGGTATAAACGGTCGTGGCGCAGTAACAGCAAAAATGGTGTTTTTTGGCAAACGAACGGCCGATTGGCGCAAGGGGCGCCAAGGCTATTTTTCACCCCTTTTTATGGACTTAACTTCATAGGCCAACGAAGTTAACTTCATAGGCCGACGAAGTTAACTTCATAAGCCAATGAATATAACTTCATCGGGCTATGAAGGCAACATCCTTTTTGGGAGTAGTTTTTACCTTGGCCAAGAGGTGGAGCAAAACAGCCATGTGGGTCATCATTTTTCTGGACTGACACCCTGGCCTCAATGCCTCATAGAGAGCTTATGGATCGCTACAAACCGCATTACGAGAGACGCTTTTTTGCGGTCCAAGAGAAAATAGTCTCCCAATAATTTTCAAATTCGGTTAAAATGTGGTATTTTTGCATAGTAAACAAGAATACGCTATGCAGTTGAATAGTCATCTTTCCGTTCTCGTCCACGAAGTGGCCAAGCACTACGGCGCAAAACCAGCCATCACATTTCGCAATTTTGGCAGTTTGAAGTGGAAG